>Ga0326727_10001184_pt1 | contig 99297 bp, 81 predicted proteins | sample MB2enrmetagenome_FD_207643 | JGI IMG/M metagenome (GOLD analysis project Ga0326727, IMG submission 207643) | Lab enriched peat soil microbial communities from McLean, Ithaca, NY, United States - MB29MY | ecosystem: Environmental > Terrestrial > Soil > Wetlands > Peat | place: USA: New York... | reverse complement strand
GCCTTAACAGCCACATTCCTTGGCACTACAAAAAGGCACTTTTTGCGATTTTTTCAAAGAGCGGCTACGTAATTACAGCTAGTTACACCAAGCGAACCTGCTTGAACTGTAGAAGAAAAGTTAGAGGTTATCCAAGCACTGGAACCTCACACAGAATCTCAATCCACCCCAAAAAGAATGCGCCAGTCAGAAAATGCCACCGATACATAACAAATCGCCTTAATCAGCTTGATTAAAACAGGTGCATGGAAGGCGAAGTTACCTCTAGGTTCCGGAGAAATAGAAATTGCCCATCGATCTCAATTCAGAAGAGGCTTAAACTAGCTGGTGCGTGGTGGGCCAAAACAAACTCCCAGGAATGTAGGCATCGAAAACTCTACGAGCAAACGGCTGCGGAATGATTACTGGGAACAGGATTCCAAGCAAGCTGCCTGGCCAACCGAAGTTATTGATTGCACTCCCAACAGCCTAAAATGATGAGGCTAGGAATGTTTCTCTAAACCTGAAGGCCTCTCAGGCTTTTGAAATCTGCAAGATCTTCAGGTGATAATAAATATTAGCAATTTATCCTGTTCCTATTCTTCCAATGTAAGCCACACATATTTCCAGCGCAAGCCGTACATATTGATTCCTTTCTCTTCTGTGCGCCACACCATATGCGCATGTTCACGGAATTCACTATCAACCGGCTCATACTTAGCCAAAGCTGTCACTTCTTCCTTATCAAACTTCCTGTTCATATCACGCTCCTTAAACGGGAAACCCTGCAAAACGCATTTGCTGCAGCAGGCCGGTATACCCGCATCTCACGCCGACAGTGTAAACCGCCCTACAAGGCTCTGCAGTTCCTCTGCGTTAGTCAGAAGCTCCTTGGCCGCTCCTGCTGCGTCATTGGAACAGCTCGCACTCATTTGCACAACCTCGGTTATCATCTGGATGTTGTTGGTTATCTCAGTAGTCGTTGCCGTTTGCTCCTCGGCAGCAGTGGCAATCTGGTTGATCTCCTGTGCCACTGCGTTTATCTGGCTGATGATATTATCAAGGGCCGTTCCCGATCTGGCGGCTTCCTGAGCCCCCCGTTCAACTTCTGTCACCCCTTCCTCCATTGACATGATAGCGCCTTTTGTCTCATTCTGAATCGCCTTTATCATCTGCGCTATCTCTTTGGTTGCCTTGGTCGTCCTTTCCGCAAGTGCCCGCACCTCATCGGCAACCACGGCAAAACCGCGCCCCTGCTCTCCTGCCCGGGCAGCCTCGATGGCTGCGTTAAGGGCGAGGAGGTTGGTCTGGTCTGCGATATCCTCGATAGTCCCGACGATCTCACCTATCTGGTCGGAACGCGAGCCGAGCCTCTCCAGAGTTGTGGCTGTCTGCTTCACCCTTTCAGCGATGCCGTTCATGCTGGCAACTGTCTCCATGACTACCTGAGCCCCCTCCGCAGCCAGTTCGTTCCCCTGCCTGGAGCTCTCCGCCGCCGTGTTGCAGTTCTGGGCTATTTCGGTGGAGGTGGCTGCCATTTCCTCACTGGCGGTGGCGACCGTCCCGGCCTGACCCGCTACCATCTCGGCATTGCTGGCGCCCTGCTCGGAGACGGAAAAGAGAAGATTCGCGGAGGAGGCCACCTGGGAGGCGGTGTTCGTAATGGTCGCGATCATGGCGCTTAATGAACTCTGCATAGTGTTGATATTTCTCCCCAGTTCGCCTATTTCATCGTTGGAATAGATCGTAAGCTGCGCCGACATATCACCGTCGGCGATCCTGCCCATGGCTTTTGCCAGTTTATTGATTCTAAAGGTTATGTGACGGGTCAGATAAAAAGCCGCCAGAAGTCCAAGAATGATGGAGAACGCCCCGCCTATAATCTGGAACAATTTAGTCCTGCCATAGACCGCAATGGATCTTTTGTAGACGGCATCCACATTCGCCTCCTGAAATTTGGTCTGGGCAGCAAAGGCTTCTTGAACTTTCTGTGAAAGGGGAATGGCCTCTCTCAGCAATAAGGCAACAGCTTCGTCCTGCCTATGGGTGAGCGCCAGTTCCATAACCCTGTTATTTGCCTTCACGGCAGGGGCTATGGCATTCTTAATATTTGCGATCTGTTGCTTCCCCTGTTCCGATTTTTCCATCTCATCCAGCTTATTCATGGCCTCACTGTAACGCCCCCTGGCCGCTTCGATCTTCTGCTTTTCCCTGTTTATGGCATTTTCATCCTTTAAAAGCGCCAACATCCTGATCGAAGCAACAACATCATCTATTCCCTTGGACGCCTGGAAGGCGTAAACAGTTTTTACATAACTCCCTTTGGCAATCTCCGCTACCGACTCACTCACCTTGCGTGTACTGCCGATGCCGATACATATGGTCAAAACAATCATCAGCAATAGTAACCCGAACGTTACTCCCAGCTTGGCCCCGATTCTCACATTCATGGCATTAACCTCCCGGATTCACAATAATTGCCTGATTTAATATCTACTTAATTTCCTTGCCAGCATACGTCCGATTTCCTTATTGTAAATTTCTGATACCCTTATCGGCATAATTGCGAATATCTTTACTAAGGCAGTGATAATTGATAATAAATGGCGGTGATAGCGGCCACTCCTTAACAGTTCACACAAACCTATCTATTCAACAGTCATATTTCCCGAGGAATACCGACAAAAAAAGGCCGGAGATCAAGTCACCGGCCGTTAGGTCTAGTCATTGTTAAATGGGATGCGATAATTTACTTTAGACAGTTCTCGATCAGTATCTCCGCTATCTGCACCGCTGTGGTCGCCCCCCCCTTGCGGATATTGTCGGCCACAACCCAGAGGTTGAGGCCGTTCTCGATCGACTCGTCCTCGCGAATCCGGCCGACCCAGATCAGATCCTGACCCGTGGCATCACTTGGAAGCGGGTAGACATTGTTCGCCACGTCGTCCGCAAGTTTTAAGCCAGGTGCGGTGGCAATAAGTTCGCGGGCCATGGCAACGGTGATCTTTTTCTCTGTCTCGATGTTCACCGCCTCGCAAAGGCCGTAGAAGACCGGGACGCGCACCGCGGTGGCGGTGATCCGGATATCGGCCGCTAATATCTTCCTGGTCTCGTCGGCCATCTGCGTCTCTTCTTTGGTGTAACCGCTATCGCAAAATGATTCGGCATGCGGCAGGCAATTAAAGGCAATCCGGTGCGGATAGACTTTGCATTTGGCAGGCCGACCGTTCATGAGGTCAATGGTCTGGGTGCGCAGTTCCTCGATTGCCTTCTTGCCCGTGCCGGAAACCGGCTGGTAGGTGGAGACTACGATCCGCCTGATCCGCCCGTAGTCGTGGAGAGGCTTGAGCGCCACTACCATCTGGATGGTGGAGCTGTTCGGGCAGGCGATGATCCCCTTCCCTGTGTATTGGACAATCGCGTGGGCGTTCACTTCGGGGACCACAAGCGGAACCATCGAGTCCATGCGCCAGGCGCCAGAGATATCGATGCAGACCGCGCCGGACCCGGTAGCCACAGGACAGAATTCCTCGGAGAGGCTGCTACCTGCGGAAAACAGAGCAATGTCGATACCGGCGAAGGAGTCATGGGACAGTTTTTCCACCACCACCGGTTTTCCCTTGAACTCCATGATCTGCCCGGCGCTGCGGCTGTTGGCCAGATACTTGATCTTCCCGACCGGGAAATCCCGCTCTTCCAGGCATTCAATCATCTGGCTGCCTAAAGTGTCCGTAACACCGACAACGGCTAAGTTCCAGGATTTCTTCATTTTACGGTCCTCTCCGCTTATCTGCCGCCTTCCGGCCCTGGATCGCGGCATGAAGCAGTTACTTCTCCATCAGGATGCGCAGCATCCGGCGCAGCGGTTCAGCCGCTCCCCAGAGGAGTTGGTCGCCGCAAGTGAAGGCCTGGAGATACTGAGGCCCCATTTTCATCTTGCGCAGGCGGCCGACGGGAACCGCAAGAGTCCCAGAGACTGCAACCGGTGTAAGGTTGGCCAGGGTATCGGCCTTCGTGTTGGGAACTAATTTGACCCACTGGTTATCGTTTCCGATCAGCTCTTCTAGGTCGGAGAGCGGCACATCCCTTTTCAACTTGACGGTCAGGGCCTGGCTGTGGCAGCGCATGGCTCCGACGCGAACACAGATGCCGTCCACAGGGATCGGCAAGGAGGTGCCGAGGATTTTATTGGTCTCGGCATACCCCTTCCATTCCTCGCGGCTCTGGCCTTCTTCGACTTCCCGGTCGATCCAGGGAAGTACGTTTCCCGCCAAAGGATGCCCAAATGCCTTTTTCGGCATGGCGTCGCCGCGCAAGGTCGCGCTGACCTCCCGATCTATGTCGAGAATGGCTGACGAAGGCGTCATGAGCTGGTCGGCGACCGCAGCATGCACGACACCCATCTGGGCTAGCAGTTCGCGCATGTTGGGGGCCCCTGCGCCGGAAGCTGCCTGGTAAGTCATGGAGGTGATCCATTCCACCAGTCCGGCGCGGAAAAGGCCTCCAAGGGCCATCAGCATCAGGCTTACGGTGCAGTTGCCGCCGATGTAATCCTTGATCCCCTTTGCAAGGGCGTTATCAATGACGTTGCGATTGACAGGATCGAGGATGATAACGGCATTCGGTTCCATTCGCAGAGTACTGGCAGCATCGATCCAGAAGCCCTGCCAGCCGGAGTTGCGCAACTCCGGGTGGACCGCCTTGGTATAGTCCCCACCCTGACATGTTAGAATCACATCGAGTTTCTTAAGCAATGAGATATCCATTGCGTCCTGGAGGGTCCCGGCATTCATGGGCGCAGGCTGTCCCAACTGGGAAGTGGTGAAGAATACCGGGGCTTTGATGCCCGCAAAATCGTTCTCCTCGTGCATCCGCTGGAGAAGGACCGAACCTACCATGCCACGCCAACCGACAAATCCGATTTTCATAAGTATTATCCTTTTTCTCTAACCATCCGATTTCTCTATCGGGAAACGAGATATTTTTCGTTCTGGCAAGAAAACCAAGGGATTTCGCAAGACTATTCTCTCGAAATCCTTCGCAGGCTACCCGCAGGGCAAGGCCAAGTCACAAGCAAGTCCGCGTAATGACATAGCCAGGCGGAAAAGATCCGTTTCCAGGTGAACACTATTTTAACTTGCGACGGGATATATTTGTCAACAATAAAAGCCGGGAATCAAAAGATATCCCGGCCCTTTTCGTCACAATCTTCGCCGGGCGCGCCTACAGTGCCTTTATCACAGCGCTCTTCGTCTGGAGTTTTTTCACCAGTTCATTATACCCCTGCGTCTGGATAATACGATTGAACTGGCTGCGGTAATTGGCGACCAGACTCACACCTTCTATCACCACATCATGCACCATCCACTTGCTCCCTTCCTTGCCCAGCCGGTAATCGAGAGTGAATTCATCTCCCTTAGTGGTGATCACCTTGGATTTGACCTCGGCGTAATCACCTTCCATGGTTTCCTTCAAGTAAACGATCTTTTCGTTATTGTAAGACTCGATTTTTGTTGCATAGGAGTTTTCCAGCAGCGTTTCGAAAAGCGGTACAAATTCCTTTTGCTCAGCAGGGGTGCATTTTTTCCAGTGTACTCCCAGGGTAAGTTTGGCCATTTGGCCGTAATCGAAGATGGAGCCTATAGCTTTTTTCAGCTCTGCCCGGCGTTTCCCCTCGTTCTTCGGTTTTTTCAACTCGTTACTGGAAACGATACGAACCACCTCATCAACAATTTTTTTTACCTCGTCGGTAACCGTTGCGGCTCCTTGAGCAGGCCAGACGGCAACACCCAACGATAAGAGTACAGACACCAGCATCAATTTCATTTTCATCAGAACTCCTCCTTTGATTCAGTGGGTACAGCCTTGACTTTCGGCCGCAAGCCGGCGCCAGTCATAACTTTTACCCAACTTTTTTATTTCGCGGCCAAAGGATCTCGCCCACCACGTACACGAGATTCGTCTGGGCCTTTTCCCGGTTATAGAGTGATTGCTAGATAAGCCGCCTTCATCTTGGCATACTACTGCAGCGCATCGAAAATCTCTTTTGCGGAACCGATGCCGAACTCAAAATTGGTGACAGCGGCAACCTCCCATTTCTTGGCATTCTTAAATCCTTCCCCGGTAGCTTTGATCCCGTTTTCCGCCTCGTTGAGGTCTAGGAAATACTTGCGGATCTTGAGTGGTATATGGCATTCGCGTACCCTGCTTGTGCTGAGAAGCCGGCTGTATATTCCGCACGTTTCCCTCCACCTTTGCCCGGGTAATTCCGAAATCGATCTTCCATTTGACGCCGAGGGCAATCCCTACCCAGCCATGGTTATAATCGTCGGGGACCCACGGATTAGCTTCCCGGTCCCTACCCTGGGACCAGGTCCCGGATAGGTACGACCTTATAAATATGTCGGGAAAATAATTGGCCTTTCCCACATTGACCAGCGCTTCCCGCGCCTTGATCCCCTCACCTATCTGACTGTATTCGGGTCTCTTCGAAAGGGGGTGGTTCCAGATAGGAGGCCAGGTCGGGAACGCTCGCCTCGTCAGTGGAAAGGCGCTCGGAGGCGATGTCCAACTCCGTGTCGGCAGGAAGACCTATTCTTGGTTTTCAGAGCGGCAAGGGCGAGTTTACCCCTCTTGATCGCTTCGGCTAGATAGTTTTGGCCACTTCGCCGCTGAAAGAGTCAATTTTGTAGATATCCTCCAGCACCTCCAGCAACACGTTGGAAGAGCCGTCATCGAACAGTTTCTGTGCTTTGCCCCGCTCCTTTTTCATCGTGTCCTGAACGTCGAGAAGGAGATTGGTCATTCCCCTAGCCAAAAGAATGCCGTAATATATCTTTCTTGGTCTTCAGGGCTTCTTTGTTCCGGACCTGCTCCTACTTCGCCCGGTCTACCTCGATGCCATGCGCCGCGGCAGCCATGTTTTCACTGATCTTGCCAAAAGTGTAGAGGGGCTGGATAATGAATGTTCGCATCACCCCTGAAAAAACAGGGCAACTTTTTCACACTGTCGATGCTATCGGTCGTATTTGTGAATATCCCCGTGTAGTGAACGGCCAGGTTAGACCAAGAAGTCAATCTGGGGAAAACGGTACCCTTTGGCTTCGTCTAGCTTAGAGGCGGCTCACGCAGTATCCGACTGCGCCTCGCCAAGTTCCGGCGCTGCGGTCAAGGCCCTGTTGATACACGCTGGCAGATCCAGTACAAGCTTCTTCTTCTGTACTGCTTCCCCGCATAAACCCTGGGAGACCCAAAACTTAGATACACCAAGAGAAAAATCAGGGTTTTCTAACATCTGGCGGTATAGGTCCTCTGCAATTAAATCTTTCCCTGGATGTAATGGCTTATCATTTCCTCGATATCGATGGACGACTCAGTATTCCGTATGTTCCCGCCAGGGAGGATGAATTTATCGGACCCGCCCGGCGAGAGCTTGACAAACTTATCCCCGATGATGCCGCGGGTCCTAACGGATGCTATCACATCATCGGACAGCTTCGTCCCCAGCTTGATTTGCAAGTAGACCTTCGCCATATCGCTCTTTGGGTCGAAAAGGATGCGCCCTACCCGTCCCACCTCCACCCCCGCTATTTCTACCGACGCCCCGTTCTTGAGTCCAGACACGGAGTCGAATTCCGCCTGGACCTGGTAGTAGTCACCCCCAAACAGTTCCATCTTGCCGAGTTTGATAGATAGGTAGGCAAGGCAAAGAAGGCCGATCAAAACGAATATTCCTACGACTGTTTCCATAGCTGCGCGTTTCATAGTTCACCTATAGCGTGGGTTGTCCGCCAATTCACTCCTTCTGTTCTCATTTGACCAGACGAATCGGTCCTTCGAGGCTGCCAGTGATGAATTGGCGCACCACCGGATTGGTCGAACGCTGGATATCTTTCGGCGTCCCCATTTCGAGGACTTGGCCCTTGTAGAGCATGGCGACATAATCGGAGATGTCGAAAATCTCCGGTATCTCGTGGGAAATAATAACCGCTGTATAGCCAAACCTTTTGTGGGTATCCTTGATCAAATGGTGGATGGTCCGGCAGATAACCGGGTCCAAACCGGTAGTCGGCTCGTCAAAAAGGATTATCTTGGGATTTAAGAGAAGCGCCCGGGCAAGCCCTACCCGCTTTTTCATTCCCCCTGACAACATGTCCGGAAACTTTTTATAGTCCGCCCCATTAAGTCCGACATCCTTGAGGGCTTCAAGCACCCGTTCCCGGATCTGGGCCGAAGAGAGGCGAGTCTTTTCCTCGAGGGGAAAGGCCACGTTCTCGAACACCGTCATGGAGTCGAACAGGGCGGCGTTCTGGAAAAGCATGCCGAATTTTTCCCGCATCCGGTTGAGGTTGCTCCCCCTCATCCGCGAAATCACCTCACCGTCCACCACCACTTCGCCGCTGTCCGGCTGCAGCAAACCGATCATGTGCTTCAAAAGCACGCTTTTCCCTTCGCCGCTTGGGCCAATCACGGCGGTGATCTTCCCCGTGGCAATCTCCAGGTTCATGTTATTGAGAACCACCTGGCTGCCGAAGGCTTTGGTCACATTTACCATTTTTATCATGGAGGTGCCGCTCGGCATGCTACGCGCCTCCCGCTTAATGGCAGCGGTTTTTCGCAGCACGTCAATCGCGGTACCTAAAACGGTCTTCACAAAAACCTCCCGGAGGGAACGGAGCAAATATCTCCGGCGCAGTTGTACACGGGACCCTTCACGGTTATCACAGCAAAACCGAAGTCAGGAAGTAATCCCATATCAATATCATCACCGACGACATTACCACAGCGGAGGTGGTGGCCCGTGAGACTCCTTCCGCGCCATGGCCGGCATAATATCCCTTGTAGCAGCATACCCAGGAGATGATCATACCAAAAGAAATCGACTTGATTATACCTGAATAGACATCCTTCCATTCAACGCTCTTTTCCATCTCGTGAAAGTAGGCCCCCGGATTCACGCCAAGGAGCTTAACCCCAACTAAATAACCGCCATAGCACCCCACGACATCGAAGATGGCGCAGAGGAGCGGGACGGCGATAAGCGCTCCGACGACCTTCGGTGATATCAGGTACTTGAAGGGCTCGAGTGCCATGGTGCGGAGCGCGTCAATCTGCTCAGTGATCTTCATGATGCCGATTTCCGCGGTGATGGCGCTTCCTGCGCGGCCCGTCACCATAAGCGCGGTAAGTACCGGCCCCAGTTCCCGGATAAGGGAAAGCGCAACCGCCGCGCCCAGCATGCTTTCGGAACCAAACTTGGCAAGGGTATAGTATCCTTGCAATCCCAGCACCATGCCGGTGAAAGAAGCGGTAAGGAATATCACGAAAAAAGATTTCGCGCCGATAAAATGGAGCTGCTTGAAAATATGGATGGGTCTGCCGGGGCTTCTGACAATCTTGTACAGGGCGTAAACCAGGAAATTCAGCATTCTCCCCATCTCCTGGAGAAGCCAGAGAACCAGCGCGCCTAGCTTGTTAATAAGTATCCACAAAACATCCTCCAAGGAGGTAATCAATAAGATAATCTATAATAATAAAGCAAAATATTCTAATTGTAAAGAGGTGATGCATTCGTCAAGTCGGAAACTGGCCGGATTCGTAAAAAGCCCAGTTGCAAGGCTTTGTGGATCCTGAGGAGTGAGGCGTACCTTGAGGTACGTGCAACTGCAAAGGATGGGCATAATGCAGCAGATGGAATTTTTACGAATTCTCCAAGAGTTGGATTGTGCTCTAGATCAACCCCAGAATATGCCTGTTGTATCTTTTTCGACAACTTCAAGTATTTTTTCGATGTTTTTGTCTGGGGGAATTTGTTCTAAAAGATGCCACCGTCCATTCCTGTCGGCATAATAAAGAGACCAGCAATTTGTTTCTGCATCTTTTTTAAACCTGGCTATCTTATGAGAAATCCATTGACATTTATCCAGATGATACGGCCTCGATTCAAAAAGCTTAACCTCGGCGCCCCTTAATTCGAATTCGACCCTGAACTGATCGCTTATATGGTGTGGAGCTTTCATTGCGCAGTACGCGGAAAAAATCTTTTTGACCCGTTGTTTTTCAAACTCAGATAAAGACATTTTAATCTTCTTTTTTGTAATACTGCAACGGAGAGAGGTCGGTGTCAAGCTTAAAAGTTAAAATGCCGCGTCTTACATTTGCAAATAGCAGTCTCCTGTGCTAGCATTGCCAAAAATTAATGGGGAGCAGATATGGACTTTACCGTTGCCCTGGCGCAGATAAAGCCAAAACTGGGCTTGGTGGCCGAAAATCTAGATATGGTAGAGAACGCCGTCGAACAGGGGATACAAGTGCAGGCGGGGATGGTGATCTTTCCGGAACTGGCGCTGACCGGCTATTTCCTTAAGGACTTGGTTCCCGAGGTGGCACTCTCCCTAGACTCCCCGGAGATCAGGAAACTATTGACGCTTTCCCACCATATATCCATTGCCGTAGGTTTTGTCGAGGTCACAGCCGATTACCGTTTTTACAATTCCGCGCTTTATCTGGAGGAAGGTGAGATTCGCCATCTCCACCGCAAGGTCTACCTCCCCACCTACGGCCTATTCGATGAGCAGCGTTACCTGGCCCGCGGCTTGAGGCTTCGCGCCTTTGATACAAGATTCGGCAGGATGGGGCTTCTCATCTGCGAGGATATGTGGCACCTCTCCGCCTCCTATGTCCTCGCCATGGATGGTGCCGCCACCATTCTATGCCTCTCTAGCAGCCCCGGGCGTGGAATCATGGCAGGCGAAAATCTCGGTTCTACAGCTGCCTGGCGAAAGCTTAACGCCACCACCGCCATGTTTCTCAATTGCCGTGTCCTTTACTGCAACCGGGTTGGCTTCGAAGACGGCGTTAATTTCTGGGGAGGCTCGGAAGCGGTTGGTCCTGATGGCGAGATGACTGCGCGGGGAAAGATTCTGGAAGAGGACTTCGTGCTGGCCGAAATTGAGGAGGGGGCGCTGCGCCGCGAGCGAATATTTGCGCCGCTCATGCGGGACGAAAGCCTATCCATCACCCTTAGAGAACTCCAGCGCATCGAAACGGAAAGGAGCCGCTTATGTCGGAGCTTAGGGTGAACACGCGGCTATTGCGGAAGATTCTGGTCAGCTTTATTCGGGAAGAGGTCTTAAAGGTCGGTTTGAGCAAAGTGGTACTAGGTCTTTCCGGAGGGATCGACTCGGCACTCGTCGCAGCTCTGGCAGCCGAAGCTCTGGGACCTAAGAGCGTCCGTGCCTGCATCATGCCCTACCGGACCAGTAACCCGGAAAGCGAAACGCATGCCCGGCTTTTGGCCGAAAAGCTCGGTATCGATTTCGCGGTGATCGAGATCACCTCGATGGTGGACGCCTATTTCGAATTGTTCCCCGATGCGGATTATACACGGCGCGGCAACAAGATGGCCCGGGAACGGATGACCATTCTCTATGACCATTCGGCGGCATATTCCGCCCTGGTCCTGGGGACAAGTAACAAGACCGAGCTGCTCCTGGGTTATGGGACCCTATATGGAGACATGTCGAGTGCCCTGAACCCGATCGGCGATATTTTCAAGAGCCAGGTCTGGCAACTTGCTGAAGAGATGGGGGTGCCACGGGTTATAATCGACAAGAAGCCCTCCGCCGATCTCTGGGCCGGTCAAACCGATGAGCAGGAACTGGGCTTCACTTACCGGGAGGTGGATGACCTCCTTTATCATATGGTGGACTTGCGTTACAACCGGCGAGAACTTGTCGTTCACGGCTTTGCCCCGGAATTTATCGACCTGATCTACTCCAAGGTGCAGAATTCCCATTTCAAACGCCGCCTGCCGATCATTGCCAAGGTCTCGCAGCGGACCATTGACCGTGATTTCAGGTATTCCCGCGACTGGGGAAAATAACCTGTTCATAGGTTCAGTCTTTCAAAAGAATCAAACCCGTAACCTAGAACCTCGAACCTAGATCAAATGAAAAGTGGAACACTCTACATCGTCGCAACTCCCATCGGCAACCTGGAGGATATAACCTTCCGGGCCGTCCGTATTCTCAAGGAGGCGGACCTGATCGCCGCCGAGGATACGCGACATTCCCGCAAACTCCTCTCCCATTTCGGCATTTCCCGTCCCCTTACTTCATATTTCGACCACAACAAGACGTTCAAGGGGAATTTTATCCTGGAAAAGCTCCGGGAAGGGCTTTCCGTCGCCCTCATCGCCGACGCAGGCACCCCCTGCATTTCCGACCCCGGCTACCAGCTGGTGCGTGACGTGGGCTACGCCGGCATTCCGGTTGTGCCGGTGCCGGGTCCGTCCGCCGTGATTGCCGCCCTTTCGGCCAGCGGTCTCCCAACCAACCGCTTTGCCTACGAGGGGTTCCTGCCGAACCGCCAGGGGAAAAGGCGTGAAAGACTTTTGTTACTCAAAGGGGAAGAACGGGTCCTGGTTTTTTATGAATCACCCAGACGGCTGACCGCGGCCCTTGCGGATCTGTTACAGGTGATGGGGAACCGGGAAGTGGTCATTGCCCGGGAATTGACCAAAATTTATGAGGAGTTTATCAGGGGAAATCTGGCCGATGTCATGGCAAGGCTGGATGAGCGCCAGATCAAGGGGGAAGTGGTGCTCCTGGTCGCCCCGGCGCCTACTCACAATAGCACGGCGGAATTTTCGGTAGCAGACCTCCTGTCTAAATATACGGAGTCGGGGAATATTTCTTTGAAAGACGCGGTTAAAAGGGTAGCGCTGGAGAGCGGTAAAGCGCGCGGCGAAGTATATGCGGAAGCCTTGAGGCTAAAAGGAACCAGTGGCCTTACTGATGAGTAGCCTGCATCGGAGGAAATATGGAAAATCTCGATATACAGGGGATGATGCAGATGATCTCAACCGGCGCCAGCCTGATTTATGTGGTGACCGACAATGAAAGGCGCAGTGAAGGGATCGCGGCCCAAGCGGCAGCGCGCATCAGGGGGGCGGGTGCTCTGTGCATCTGGAGTTGCACCGCAGGATTAAGTCGCGATGGGGTCCCCATACCAGATACTGCCGACCCGCTAAAGGCCCTTGATTTTGCCATTGCCCAGCCCGGTCCGCTCCTTTTTCTCTTTAAAGACCTTTCCTGGTTCTGGAAGGACAACCCCTTCATAATAAGAAAACTAAAGGAATTCGTAAGCCTTGCCAAGGCAAAAGTCATGATTGTGCTGGGTCATGGCGAAACTGCGCCGGAAGCCCTCAGGGAAGACATGATCACGCTCTATCAGGGTCTGCCAACCATCGGGGAGATCACTGCTTTTCTGGAGCAGCTAAAGGAGCGGGAACCGGGTCTGAAGAGAGTCTGCAATGAGGAGCCGGAACTTATGGGCAAACTGGTGATGGCGGGCCAGGGGCTAGATCTCATCGAAATCGAACGGGGCGTGCGCACCCTCAGACTCTCTGAAGCAGCCACTGGCGAAGAGATCGTCCGGGCGTTGTTCGAGACCAAGAGGCTCATCATCAAGCGGAGCGGCATCATGGAGTTTGTGCTGAATCACGCCGGCCCCGAACAGATCGGCGGAATGGATAACCTCAAGCAGTGGATGGAGCGCCGGGAGAAGGCCTTCGGGTTGGAGAACATAGCCTCCGGGTTAAATATGCCTAAGGGGGTGCTGATTATGGGCATTGCCGGCTGCGGCAAGTCGCTCTTCGTCAAGGCCATTGCCGCCAAGTGGCTCCTCCCCCTGATCCGCCTGGATATGGCGGCGGTTTACGAGGGCACATACGGGAGCCCGGAATCCAGCCTGCGCATGGCATTCAAGACGGCCGAGGCGATTGCGCCCTGCATTCTCTGGATAGACGAGATAGAAGCCGGCATATCCTCGCAGGGTTTCAAGGCAGAAGGGGGATCTGCGTCGCGGGTGCTAGGCTCGTTCCTCACCTGGATGCAGGAAAAACGCGCACCGGTTTTCGTGGCTGCCACCGCCAACGCCATAGAGATGCTTCCGGCCGAGGTTCTGCGCAAGGGGCGGTTCGACGAAATATTCTATGCGGGGCTCCCCGACGTCAAGGCGCGGGAGGAGATATTCCGTATTCACCTGGACAGGCAGCGCATCGACAACAGGGCCATTGATATCACCTTGCTTGCCGGCTCAACGAGGGGCTTCTCCGGGGCCGAGATCGAGCAGACAGTCGCCACAGCCCTTTTCGAGGCGTTGTCCGAAAGGCGTCCGGTTATCCAGCAGGATATAATGGCTGCCATCAGCCGCACAGTCCCGATCTCCGTGACCATGGCAGACCAGATAAAGAAAATCGAGGCTTGGGCATTCAAGAGGGCGGTCCCGGCATCAGGGAAATACAATCCTTAAGGCATGCGCATATCTGCAATATCTGCGTTTTTGTGTTCTATGTGAACAAAGAACGAGCGCAATCCCTTTCCTTTGGCTATGGCTTCAAGCGAGTTACTAGTAGCGTGAAGATTGATACGTAGACAACACAAACTCAGGATTACCAGAGTGCGGGAAGCTACCCGCATCGAATGGTTGCCAATCCGCACGTCCATCTGGAGCTGGTCGATTAGGAAAATCGAGATGGATGCGAGGGGGAGGATCTACTGCACGCCGAAAGAATTTCAAAATGTCCTGCCGGGGACCAGTAAGTCCCTCGGTATTCCAACGCCCCCCATCCGGGGGATGCTTGCCCTGGCGTATCAGTCATGGCAGAGATGCTACAAAAAACCACGGCATAAGGGTAGGCGCAATCGCCTTAACTCGATCCCTTTTCCTGACCCGGTAATATATCTGCCGGTAGAAGGCAGGATCAGAGTTCCAGGACTAGGCATGGTCCAGTATCATAAGCGGGATGTCCCGAGAGGCAAAAACAAGAACGGCAGGATCGTTAGAAGGGCCTTTGGCTGGTATCGCTGCATGTTTATCGATGCGGAGCAGAAGGCGATCCCGGCAACCGGTGACGGTGCCATCGGCAGCAATCCCGGATTCAAGCACCTGATTACGGTCTGCACTGGGGAGAGGGTAGACCATCGGAAGGAACTTCAGGCAAGCCTCGGCCGGGCACAGAGAGGCGCTAGCCTAAAGGAAAGGATTTCAAACCAGAGGAGACAAAGGCATCACCATCTCAACCGAAGAGCGGTGGAGGAGAACGCCGTCATCGTCTTCAGCAAGGACAATCTGCGGGGACTATCCCGCGCAGATTTTGGGAAGTCCGTGGCTGCGGCAGGCGGTGGCCAGCTTCGATCAATCTTCGACTACAAGAACCGGGCAGGCGGTAGGCAGTACGATGATGTTTCCGGTAAAGGTTCCGCCAGGACCTGCTCGAGGTGCCTGGCCCCAACCGTGCCAAAAGAAAGAGCAAGACTGTCGGTTATGCAATGGCCTCACAACAGCAACATAAATGCCGCTGTCAACTCGCTCGTTGCCGGGGTCGCAACAACCCGTGAGAGGTCCTTTTGAGACCCGCCCGGAATCCCCTGGATTCATCCATGGGGAGGTTTCACAAACTCTTTACCGGTATAACCGGCAATGTGCTGATTCTCGGCCTGGTCAGCCTCTTCACCGACATCTCCAGCGAGATGATCTATCCGCTCCTCCCCCTTTTTCTGACCACGGTGCTAGGAGGCGGGCCGGCGTTTCTTGGGTTGATCGAGGGGGTGGCAGAGTCTACCGCCTCCATACTCAAACTCGTTTCGGGCATCATGTCCGACCGCGTGCAGCAGCGGAAGAAACTAGTACTGGCGGGGTACGGTATCTCCTCACTGGCCCGGCCGCTCATCGCCCTGGCAAAATCTCCCCTGGCGGTCCTTTTCATCCGCTTCGGCGACCGGGTCGGGAAGGGTATCAGGACCTCGCCCCGCGACGCCCTGATCGCCGATTCCATTGATCCGTCGATCCGGGGAAAGGCATACGGCTTCCACCGTTCTCTGGATAATGCCGGCGCCATTATCGGGCCGCTAACTGCCACCCTTCTGTTGACCTGGTTCGTTAAAGACTTGCGGACAATTTTCTGGCTATCCGCCATTCCGGGCGGAGTCTCTGTCCTGTTGATCGTCCTTAAGGTCCGGGAGACGAAAGTCGCCGGCGGCAAGAAAGGTAACACCGGTTTCATCAGGATTCTTCCTACCGGCCGTCTTCGAACCTATCTGTTTATCCTCCTCCTTTTCACCCTCGGTAATTCGTCGGATGCGTTTCTCCTCTTAAGGGCCGGGCAACTCGGCGTTACCATGGCCCGCATTCCTCTCTTGTGGACTTTCTTCAACCTTGTGAAGATGTGTGCAACAATGCCGTTCGGCTCCCTGTCGGACCGGATCGGCCGGCGCGGGATAATTATCTCCGGCTGGGGCGTTTATGCCCTGTCGTATATTGGTTTTGCCTTCGCCAGCAGCGAAATCCAAATCTGGCTTCTGTTCGCTTTTTACGGGCTCTTTTACGGGTTGACCGAGGGAGTGGAAAAGGCACTGCTCGCTGATATCGCAGACCCCGCCGAGCGGGGTTCGGCGTTTGGCTGGTATAACTTTGCCATCGGCATCGGCGCGCTGCCAGCAAGCCTTATCTTCGGCTTCATCTGGCAGAGGCAGAGCTATTTTGCCGCATTCAGCTTCGGCTCGACCCTCGCCTTCATGGCGGCAGTCCTGCTTTTTTTCCTGGTGAAGCCGCAACAAGCCATCCGGTCTTGATCCCTAAGCCCTATCAAATGCCCCTGCACATGGACGTTTTTGCCCTTCATTCCCTGCCATTGCAGTTCTTTCACTGATGACGATTTTTCCCTTTATCTAAATTGCCCAAAATGCATTTTTATTTTTTCGCCTGCCAAACTTTGCCAGTTAAATAGCAATAGGCAAAGGTGAAGCCCCTCGAAGCGGCAACTGTCAAATCCACTAAAAAAGGTCAGTAAAGCTTTAAGCAAGCTAAGGTTTAGCAGTGCGCAGGGAGACCGGCAAGGAGTAAGGAGTGAAAGTCTCCAACAGTGAAGGAATAGCGAACCACACTGTCCCCGAGTCATGCATGGAGTTCCGCGAGGTTCGACGTGAAGCGTTGACAGGGGAGCGAGTAGGCCAGCCATTGAGCCGCGAAATCCTTATAATCCAGGGTGCCGACGTTTTTGCTAAAACGGAAGGCAACACGTGCAGGCGCGTTACTGCGAGTGCCTGGACGGCCTTGCGTGGTCTTAGACCCTGGCATGCTCGTACGCTCCTTGCTTGGGAACCGGGAGATCTCCTGGTTGACCACTCCACCTATGGGGTGGCCCGCATCGGGAAGGCGAGGAGCCGAAGCCGATGATGCACGATCAGGAGAAGTCAGACCCCTTCATACTAGCTGTGAAGTCGGCGAACAAAGGTGGGCAACCGCCTGCGGAGTCGATGGAGCAAAGGGAGGGGGCCGAGGGGAACGCGGTAGAGAACCGCACGTGCCGGACTCTGAGCCGGGAAAGCGTGTTCCAGGGTCTAGACCGCGTACGGCAGGCAGCAAAGGCAAAGAAGAAGGAGAAGTTCACCGCCCTACTTCACTATGTTGACCTCGAACTACTCGGAGCAGCATTTTCCTGGCTGAAACGCGATGCTGCTCCTGGTATAGATGGAATGACATGGCAGGAGTACGAGCAGAACCTGGAGGCAAACCTCATCGATCTGCATGCACGCGTTCATCGGGGTGCCTATCGGGCGCTCCCATCACGACGGAAGTACATAGCGAAACCAGATGGTCGGCAACGGCCGCTTGGGATAGCAGCGTTGGAAGACAAGATCGTCCAGCGGGCCGTGGTAGAGGTGCTCAATGCAATCTATGAGACAGACTTTCTGGGATTTTCGTATGGATTCCGGCCCAGGCGCAGTCAGCATGATGCATTGGACGCGCTTGCGTTTGCGATAACCCGTACGAAGGTGAATTGGATATGGGACGCCGATGTCTCCAAATTCTTCGACTCGGTCTCACACGAATGGCTTATCAGGTTCGTGGAACACCGCATCGGCGACTCCCGCATCATCCGCCTGATACGCAAGTGGCTGAAAGCCGGGGTGATGGAAGACGGGGAAGTAATTGCTGGTGAAGTCGGCACGGCGCAAGGCTCTGTTGCTTCGCCATTATTAGCAAATATCTTTCTCCATTATGTCTTCGACCTCTGGGCAGATAGGTGGCGACGCCACCATGCCCAAGGGAACGTCATCTTTGTACGATACGCCGACGACATAGTCGCCGGGTTTGAGTACGAGGCCGATGCCAAACGTTTTCATGCGGACGCGCAGCAACGGATGGAACAGTTTGCACTGTCGCTACATCCGGAAAAGACTCGCCTGATCGAATTCGGACGCTTTGCGGCCGAAAATCGGGCCAAGCGAGGACTTGGCAAACCGGAAACATTCAACTTTCTCGGATTTACTCACATCTGTGGACGGTCCAGACAAGGCAAATTCCAGCTTAAACGGAAAACACGCCGAGACCGGATGCGTGACAGATTACAGAAAATCAGAGAGGAGTTGAGACGACGGAGGCACCTGTCCATACCCGAGCAGGGGAAGTGGTTACGCCAGGTTGTAATAGACTACTTTGCGTACCACGCGGTTCCAACCAACTCAAGAAGAATAAGCGCATTTCGGTACTACGTTGTCAATCTCTGGAGGCAGGCGCTCAAACGCCGGAGCCAGAAAGATCGCACAACTTGGGAACGAATTATGCGGATAGCTTCGGACTGGTTGCCCGCCCCGCGTATCCTTCACCCTTGGCCAGAGGCCCGCTTCGCCGTCAAGCACCCGAGGTGGGAGCCCAGTGCGTGAATTGCGCTCGCCGGGATCTGTGCGGGGGGTGCTCCGAGAGGGGCATTCCTACCGCGATATTAACAATTAATGTTTTAAACTAGAGATAATATCTGCCAGATGATATTAACAACTTGCAATGCTGGCGATATATATTTAAATTTTTTTAAATAAAACTGTGTTTTATCATCGACCGAAAACTTAAGTTTTTTGCATTTTGTTTGTGCCAAATATTGGCACATTGGATGCTTTGTCGCCGGTAGCGGCTTTCAATCCGTAATTTTTTTGGAGCATCGGTTGACAACACAAGAAAAGATAGTAAATAGGTTAATTATTAATTATCCATATTTTTCGCGTGGATAAATTGGCTTCCGCTTCAGTTACAGAGGCTGTTTACAGCGATGAAAATAAGAAACTGTAATGAAATTGTTTTTCGGGTAAACCTCTGGCTCTAACTGTCGTCAAGCAGGCTCTTGAAAAATGCCATGAGGAGGCTGGGATGCGCGGCGTACCCAAGCTAAAAGCGAAGCGTACATGGAATTACGTTGAGCTTTTGAGGGAGCCTCAACAACACAGGCCAGACCCGCGTTAGATTTTCAACAGTCTTCTAGAAATTTCCAAAAAAACGTATGAAATTTGCTGGATTATGCAACTTTATCTATTTAAAAGCATATATTTAAAATAACTGATGCCCATGTGGTAACTTCTATTGAATTTATCCATCCTTGGGTGGAATTAATTGTTGCCGAAAGGCACAACGTTGATGGCATTGAGTCGATTCGCGAAAAGAGAAAGGGGGGACAGAGTTCGTTGCAAATATAGTGAATTGGAAGTGTCAAGCCACTAACTCAGGAAAAGGAGGAAAGCAAATGAATTTACGCCCCACATTTAAGCTTGCTATCTTAACTTGCCTACTTATCCCGGCTTTATTGTTCATTTACGGATGCAGCAACGGCAATAACGGCACCAGTTCCGGTTCTGTCTCCGGAACGGTTACCGATACAGGCGGCAATAAATTGGCCGCGATCACTGTAACCCCGTCGCCAACGGTTAATGGCGTTACAAACGCCACCACCGATGCAAACGGGAACTACTCGTTGACCCTACCCAACGGTAACTACACCCTTACTTTTGCCAAGGCCGGCTATGCCACTCAGACTCAATCGGTGACTATCGTCGCAACCCAGAACACCACGCTTAACGTTTCGCTTACGCAGACTGCCGCCGCGATCGTGAACGTGGCAAATGTGAATTTCGTTAACGGAAAAGCGACACTTACTGCCACGGCTCTCGTGAACGATCCTTCATTGAAGGGCCAACCGGCAACCTTTACCTGGACGGAGACGGTGACGGATCAATACGGTAACTCCACAACTTCCACCATCGGCACAGGTCCCAGCATTACAGTGGCCCAGCCTACAACTGCCGCCTTCAAGAATGCCGTAGCCAATCTGGTCAAGGTCCGCGAGGATGTCGCACCACTTGGATCAGATCTGAATGAGAACGAAAACGGCGTCGAGGTGGCAACCTTCGTGCCTCTTGACCGTTTCCAGGTGCTGGCAATTCCCCAGTTGGCCTTTGAGGAGGCTGCCAGTCCATCTTATACGGTAACGGCAACAATCGGCGGCCAGACCTTTACCGCAACTCCGTCCGCCAGTATTGCAACAAATCAACTGCCCTTTGTGCCAAACCTTGGCATAAGGAACGTGCCGGTTGGCCAGCCGGTGGTGCTGCAGGGCTATCTTAATACGCGCCCTCTCGCGACACCTCCGGTACTTCAATCCACATACAACTGGACGATTACAGCGCCTACAGGGTCTGCCGTAACTGCCCTCGTAGACCCAACCACCCGATTTCCGCACTTCATTCCAGATGTGGTAGGAACTTACACGGTTACGGAAACAGTATCGGGCAAATCACTGAATCTCTATGCCGGCACATATACGGGGATACTCAAACCTAACGGGAGCAACCCGCTCGGGACTCCAGACCCTGGCTGTGCCGCAAACAGTTGCCACCCGGGATCCACCTTTTTCAGTACCCCATATGCAAGTGGAGAGCTCTCAGCTGGCAGTTACGTGCAGTTTTTCGACACTACCCCGATCAATGCCGTGTTCAACCACTGGACATCAAGCGGCCACAGCAAGATCATGGTCAGGGGGATGCAGATAGGGGCCGAATACGACATCAACGCCTGCGGCAAGTGCCATTCGGTTGGTTACGCCCAGTACTCAAGCGCTATCAAGGACGGGGGATTCAAGGACATAATAAATGCTTCTTCTTTCACCAACGCCACTTTCCTTGCCAATGCACCCAATTTCTTCAATGGTTACCCGCAGGTCTTGCAGCTATCCGAAGTTCAGTGCGAAACCTGCCACGGACCGCAGTCCGGAACGACCTCCTCCGGTACCGCACACGGCACTTCTTATGGCTTGACAGCCCCGTATAGTGTCGCCGTAGCAGATGCCGTCTCCTCCCGTATAAGCGTTGCCGCAGACGCCTGCGACACATGCCACGGTGAGCCTCTGATCGACGGGCGTTTCCAGGAATGGGCGGGAAGCGCCCACGGCGAATACGCAACCGCCATGAGTGAAGGATTGGGCAGCGGCGGTGTCGGGGTCAACTCCAGTTGCGGCGGCTGCCACACCGGCCAGGGGTTCCCGCTATTGCTGGCCCAGCTTCAGGGTGGCAATGCGTCCAGGACACTCACCAGTGCAAACCAAACAGCGCTAGGCTTCCTCACTACGGACAACGTTCAACCCCAGGTCTGCGCCGCCTGCCATCAGGTCCACGACCCCGGCTCGGTATCGGGGCTTGTAGGCAATATGGTCATCCTTCGCGGCGACTACCAGGCCGGCGGCGCATTTGCCGGCGTGACCCCTCTCCTTCCTAGCGGCTTCCAAGCCGACGGCGTCGGCGAGGGTGCGCTCTGCATTACCTGCCACAACAGCCGCAATGGCGAACCGATTTCAGGCGGAGGCAACGCCACTGTCCATGAGGACGGCGACACTAACTGGGGCACCAAGGTTTCGTTCACTAGCGGCGTTACAACTGGCTATGCCGCCCCCCATCAAGCCTGCCAAGGCGACGTACTGATGGGCCGCAACGCTTATTTCTTCAGCGGCCCAGAGGACTTAACTACCGGCACCGCAGCACCATTGTCTCCTTTACCCGTGCAGGTCGGCCAGCGCTCACCACACTCATATCTTGCCGATTCTTGCGTCACCTGCCACCTGCAGAAGGCGCCGACAAACCCGACCCTTGGCTACCCGCCGGGTAACCGGCTCGCCGGCACCAACCACGCGTTTGTAATCGTAACCGATGTGAACACGCCGGCTGCTACCCAAATCAACAACCTCTGCACCCAGTGCCACGGCGCCAGCTACACCGGCACCGGCACCCAGACGGCATTCGACGATGCCTACACTCAGTTGATCAATGCCATTTCGAATGCGATTTATCGGATAATGGGCAGCCCCGCCAGCACCAACCTGGTCTTTATCCCTGGACGTACGCCCCAGGTGAGCGTTAATGGGGGTGTACCGGTCAACCTGGCAACTTATATCGCCAGTGCACCCGGCACCGCCCATACGGGGGCCATTCCCGCCACAGGTTTCAATCTTGAACTTGCCAAGGCGAACTGGAATGCGAGTCTTGTTGCCGCCGGCTACAACGCCACATACGGCGGCACATCGTATTTCAACGGTGCACCCATACTCAACTCATCCGGTGGAGCAGTGACCGTAATAGGCGATCAGAGCAAGGCGGTCCATAATCCGGCATTTGTCTTTGCCGTGATTCAAACGACGATTAACAGGATGAATTCTCTGTAGGTTAAGTTTCATGTCGTCCGGCGGGCCATTCACGGCCCGCCGGCCCGCCAGTTAATTCATTACATATCATCCAAATCAAGGAAGGGGAAAGGATGTCAGGAAATAAATTAATTGCCAGCGTTCTTGCAGCTTTTACAATACTCGTCTCCGGCTGTCAAGGCAAACAGCAGCAAGCACCATCGACTAATAATCAAAACGTACTCGCGAGAGTAAATGGTACCCCCATTACCGCAACGGACGTCGATTTCCAGGAGCAGAAGTTCCACGACAATGCTCCGAAAGTTAACAGGTCGCTGGACGATGTTATCAACCAGGAACTGCTCTTCCAGCAGGGGCTCAAACTGGGGCTGGACAAAGACCCCGGCTACCGCGCCAAGCTGCCTGAACTTGCTGCCCAGCCTGCCGAAGCCAAGCGGATTGAAATGGCAAGACGGGTTTTTAACACCCAGATTGCTTCAAGAATAAACGTAAGCTTCCAGGATGCCAGGGATTATTATAAAAGGAACGAGGAGCAAATCAGAACCGAGCTTCACTTAGAAATGATAAAGTTTGGCGAGTTACAACAGGCTAAAGAGGCCCTGAATAAAATCCGGGGCGGCACCCGTTTCGAGGAGATTGCCCGTTTAGTAACTGGCAATACTAAAGTGAATAAGCATGAGCCCTGGGATTTGGGTTTCGTGAAATGGGAAAATGTCCCGATTGATTTCGTTGAAAAGATCTACAAGCTGAAACCAGGCGAGGTAAGCGATATCCTCGGTTCCAGGCAGGCCGGCTTCCAGATCGTCAAGCTGGTCGATAGCCGCAAGGGTCCGAAAGGCAGTTTTGAACCCCTTCAAGCGAGTATCATGAACCGTCTCCGTGATTTGAGGCTTTTGGAAGCCTACAATCTATACGTTGCCCAATTGAGGAAGGATGCCAAAATAGATTTAATTTGAAAGGAGGGCATGTCTTTGATACGCTATCACAAGAGCAAAGTCAGAAGCGCATTCCCCGTGGGGTTGAAAATGTTCGTGGGTATTGCCTTGGTGCTACTCTTTGCGCCGATGACGTCTTATGCCTTTTCCCTTTCCGGGCAATCCGACACGATACTGAGGATACTGGATACAACCGAAAACAAGACGCAGGTTCCGCTCTATCAGTACCTGAACTTGTCACTGACTGATCTCGGGCATGATGGTTCAGTAGGATTTTATTTCGGCGGGTGGGGACGCGACGATCTGGGGGCCCGGACCCTCAACCGGGATACCAATGGTGACCTTCAGTACGCCTACATGACTTACCGTCCGAAACAGAACAACATGGTATTAAGCCTTGGGCGTCAATTCATTGCCGAAGGTATTGCTACGGAGCGGATCGACGGGCTCTACGCCAGAACCGATTTGCCAGCTGGATTCGGTGTGTCTGTCTTCGCCGGCTCGCCGGTGGCCACAGCAACGAATTTCAATATTGGCGGTGATGTCGTTTACGGCGGCAGGGTTTTCCAGACCATGCCGAAGTACTATACCATCGGCATCAGTGTCCTAAAGGACGACGACAAGATCGGGCGTTTGCGTGAGGAGGAAGGGATTGATCTCTGGCTCCATCCCTGCAAATACGTTGAAGAGGTGGGCAGGTCTTCATACAACTCGATAACTGGCGGGTTCATGGAGAATGCCTACACGACCACCATTACTCCTTTGGAGAGAGTGAAGATCACCTTCGACCTGTCGCAAGTCAACTACAAGGACTACTTTTACAACAACTCCACTACCAGCGCCTTGAGTCTCGTCAATGGGGTATTCGGTGCCATCAACCCCGCGGAAAGTGTCCTGTCGCTGGGAGGAAGCATCGCCTTTACCCCGCTAAAGGGCCTCACGCTGGTGGCGGACTACAAAAACTACCACTACGACGTCATGGGAGATGCCAATTACTACGGGGGCAAGGTCGCCTACTCACTCCCCAACAATTTTTCGGCCGGTGTTTCCATACACCGGATGGATGGAAACGTTGAAAAACTGAGATACTATGAGTGCCGGGCTTACGCCAGTAAGAAAATCGGCAAGCTGGACCTTACCGTCGACTTCTTCGATGTGGATTTCGACAGTATCATCAACGGCATTCATAACACCGCCTCCGTCACCGGCGCCGCGGCATATGATATAACCAAGCAGTTGAGGATCAGCGCCGATGTGGATTGTGCGAAGACTGCGGAATTCAACAACCAGGTGTCGGGTTTCTTGAAGGTCACCTATATGTTTGACAATAAGTTCGATTCAAAGGAGGGTGCTAAGAGTGAAAAATAAAATCTTCCTGATCATGATTGTTCCGGCGTTTGCTAGCATCCTCTATGCCTGCGCCAATACCACCAGTATCGCCAGAGTCCACCCTGTGGAAGTGACGTGGCCCGCCGACTGCACCGAGTGCCACACCGACAACTGGGCCGCACTCAACCATAAGGCTGCGGATTTTTATGAGAAGCACCGCTTCTATGCGGAACAGCAGAAATTCGCCTGTTACGCCTGTCACCAGGAATCCTTCTGTGCAGACTGCCATGCCAACAAGGAAGAGATCAAACCGAGTGACAAGTACAAGGACTCTCCCGAGCGCAACCTGCCCCATCGCGGCGACTACCTGAGCCAGCACCAAATCGACGGCCAGCTTGACCCGGTCTCATGTCTCAAGTGCCATGGAAGGCAGAACAATGAGAGGTGCATAACATGTCACAAATAAAATTAGCTGCTCTTTTGCTGAGTTTGCTTTTGTCCATGTTGTTCCTCGTTTTAACCGGCTGTGGAAATCCGAATTCGCAGGCCAATTTCAGCTCCGACACAGGGACCCATCCCGCGGGATGGCTGCCGGACGGCCATGCGGTAGCTGCCACGAATCAGATCGCAACAGCTACATTCAACTGCACCGACTGCCATGGCAATGATCTACTGGGGGGAATATCGAAGGTCTCCTGCTTCACTCCGGCCAATTCGGGAAGCACCAGTACCAGCACCTCCGGCTGTCACCTTGGTAATGACCTTCAGGTACATCCGCTCCAATGGGGACAGTACGCCTATGCTCTGCATGGAACTTATGTGCAACTGCAAGATCCCACTGCGGCAAGCTGCGCAAATGTCAGTTGCCATGGCGCAAGCCTAACGGGAGTATCCGGCTCCGGCCCTTCATGTACGAGCTGCCATCTGGGCGGGAGCGCATTTTCGGTGCATCCCACAGGGTGGAATACAGCGGCTGACCTGGCGACCCCAACACCGCCCGGGCCGCTGCATGCGCAATATGTGGGTGCCAACGGGACTACCGCCTGTAGCAATACAGTCTGCCACGGCACGAATCTGCAGGGGGTCTTCCTGAGCGGGCCGAGTTGCAATACTTGTCATGCCTTCTAGAACTCTGGTTTAGCAAAAAAAAGCCCCGGATCGCTCCGGGGCTTTTTTTGCTATTTTTCACCCACATAGACAGTCGCTATCCCGCCGGTTAGATCGTAGTGCGAGAGGTTTCTGAAGCCCGCTTTGGCCATGAGGTTCTTGAACTCCTCACGGGAGGGAAATTCCAGGACAGAGTCGGGGAGGTATTTGTAGGCGCTGAATTTTGAGAAGAGCCCGCCTATGACCGGCAGGACGCGGAGAAAATAGAAATAATAAAGAGCCCTGAACAGATTTGAGCATGGAGTGGAAAACTCCAGGATCACCACCCTGCCCCCCGGTTTCAGGACCCGCTGCATTTCCTTAAGCCCCTGCAGCCGGTCGACCACATTCCTGATACCGAACGCTATGGTGACCGAGTCGAAGCTTTCTTCCGGAAAAGGGATCGCCTCACATGGCGCAACCTCCATGGTTATCCGCTGCGCATACGGCGAGTTCCTGATCTTTTCCTTCCCCAGTTCCACCATCTCCCTGGAGAAATCTACACCGACGATGCTCACCGTTGCAGGGGTCCGGGCGGCAATCACAAGCGCCACATCGCCGGTTCCGGTGGCGACATCGAGAATGCGCCCGTTGGTGGAGAATTTGATCTGGTTCACCGCAAAAAGCCGCCACTTGCGGTCGATGCCGAAGCTCAGCACCCTGTTCAGAAAATCATAGCGGGGCGCGATGCTGTCAAACATCTCCTGAATCCGCTCACCTTTTTCAGAAAGCCTGTACATTTTTTCTACCCTTTTCATTACGGAAATGCTAATAATAACCGATAATTTTAAGTGGCGGGACGGACATTTACCGCGTTAAGTCTTGTAACACAAAGCTTGGCCGCTTGCCAGCAAAAAGTTCTAAGTTTAAGATTGGAAATTTCCAACATTGGCCAAGTAACAACAACCCAGTTAATTAAGAGGTATGCTGTTGTTTCCCTATTTTCGCCCACAAGACATTGCCGATATTCTCATCATGAGTTTTCTGATTTACCAGCTCTATAGCTGGTTCAAGAACACCAAGGCCCTGCAGGTCGTCATGGGACTGGTCTTTCTGGTGCTACTGTATGTTGTGACCAAGAATCTCGGTCTGTTCATGACCAGTTGGGTCCTCCAGGAGCTGAGGACAGTGCTGCTTGTCCTTTTGATCGTCATTTTCCAGACAGAGATCAGGCAGGCGCTCTATCGTTTCAGTCTTTTGCGAAACCTGTTCGGCCGGCAGGTAAACGGCTCACAAGTGGATCTGATGGATCTTGCCAGCACCTGCTTTGCGCTGGCCGCGGAAAAAACCGGGGCGATTATCGTTTTCCAGCGCAAAGAGCTTCTGGACGAATATCTGCTCCACGGCGTCCCCCTCGACAGCCTGGTCAGCGCCCAGCTCATCGGGACCATTTTCAACTCAGGCTCCCCCCTGCATGACGGGGCCGTCGTCATCAGGGAGAACAGGGTCACCCAGGCTTCCTGCCACCTCCCCCTCTCCGTCAATGCCGAACTCCCCCGTTATTTTGGGACCAGGCACCGCGCAGGTCTTGGTCTGACCGAACGCTCCGATGCAGCGGTTGTCATCGTGTCCGAAGAGCGGGGAGAGGTTTCTCTGGCCCAGGCCGGTAAATTACGGAAGATGGCTACTCCCGAGCTCCTCAGCGAAGAGCTCCATGCCCTGCTGTCTCATCTTGCGCCGGAGGACACAAAAACTTCGGTGCAGCGCAGGTTTTTCAACAACCTCTGGCCCAAACTAATAACCCTTTTGCTGGTAACTGCCTGCTGGCTGATTATAACCGCGAAACAGGGGGAGATCATCACGGTTACCGCTCCCCTCAAGTTTCGCAATCTTCCCGACGGACTTGTGCTGGTCAAGACCTCCCCGGACGAGGTCGATGCTCAGCTGAAAGCCCTTTCCGGTCTGGTCCCTTCGCCTAAACATCTCGATATTGAGGCGGACATAAATCTTTCGAAAGTTAGAGAAGGTGTTAACCAACTGGCTATAAAGAGCACGGATTTTCAAATCCCCCTTGGTATGATTGTTACCGAAATAAATCCTTCCGTTGTAAAAGTGACGCTGGAAAGAAAGGTGCGGAAGACTCTCCCGGTTAAGGTGAAAATCAGCGGCAGGCTCCCGGCCAGGCTTAATTCTAGGAAGTTAAAGGTTGACCCACCCGAAGTAGAAGCCGAAGGCCCTCAGCATGTCATGGAGAAGCTTGATTCGGTAGAAACGGAGGAAGTCAATCTTTCCGGATTCCAGCGCGGTGCGGTAGTGGAGAAACGCCTCCTGGCGCCAGCCCCGCAGGTTAAGCTCCTGCGTGAAGCGCCTGTGAAGGTCAGCCTCAGCAGACCTGAGCAGCAAAAGGAGGAGAATAGATGACGTCAGCCACTTTACTTTGTTTTTTGGGTGCATCCGTAGCCCTTACCATTGCGCCCGGTCCCGACAATATCTTCGTATTAACCCAGGGGATCACCTGCGGGAAAAAATCCGCCGTCATTACCGCCCTTGGCATGTGCAGCGGGATCAGCGTCCATACCACGGCAGCGGCCTTCGGCATTTCGGCGGTCTTATATTCATCGGCCGCTGCCTTCAATCTGGTCAAGTGCGCCGGCGCCACGTATCTCCTCTATCTAGCCTTCAGGACCCTGAAGGAACGCTCCGCCATTCAACTCTCGGCCTCTACTCGAATGACTTCCATGGCACTTTTCAGGCGAGGATTTGTCATGAACGTTCTCAATCCGAAGGTCGCTATGTTCTTCCTGGCGTTTCTCCCTCAGTTCGTAACCCCAGACACCCGTAGCTTCCCTCTCGCGATGCTGCTTTTGGGGTTCATCTTCATGGGCCAGGCCGTGATCATCTTCTCTCTGATAGGTTTCTTTTCAGGGAGTATCGGCAGCTTCATCCTCGCCAGGCCGTGTATCGCCAGGCGTTTCGATTGGCTGACCGCCGGGGTCTTCGCCTCGCTGGGAGTCAGGCTGGCCTTGACGGAAAGATGAAAAAGGCTGGTTTAACTATTGTTAAATGACTTTTAATTGCGACTTTTTATTGTTGACAAAACATTCTTCCTGTTATATAAACTTCTTCACTTTATATGGATTATAAAACAAGGAAAGGGGGAAACGCATGAACAGGCGCGTTAAGATTATCCTTGTCTGCATGATGGTGCTGCTTACTCCTTCTCTGGTCTTCGCCGCTAAAACCCACGTGGTCAAAAAAAACGAAACCCTATATACCCTTGCCAAAAAATACCGTGTTTCGGTGAATGAACTGAAGGCCGCCAATAACCTGGTGAACAACCATATCAAAAGTGGTAATGTGCTCGTAATTCCGCCCCATTCATTTGCTGCTGGTGTGGAAACGAGTGCTAATAGCAGCGCGCCGCAGACTGAAGCCTACAAGGTCAAAAAGGGGGATACCCTCGCCAGGATAGCCAGGAAAACCGGTGTCTCAATAAAAGAGCTGAAACGGCTGAACTCCTTGGGCAAAAGCAAGGTCAAGCCGGGGATGGTGCTTGCTCTGAGAACTGCTGACGTGGCTGAAGAACCGCAGCAGCGGGTTGCGAAGCGGGTACTTCTGCGCAACAGCGACCTGTTCAATGAAAAGGATTATGAGCAGAGCCTGGCCGAGTTGACCGAGCCCGATCCCGACCAGCAGGTGGACCTGAGTAAAAATCTGGAGCTGAAAACCGACAATGTAAAAATGCTGAAATCCAAGGCTTACGGTTTTCTCGGCATACGCTACCGTTTCGGCGGGAGCAGCGCTCGCGGAATCGACTGCTCCAGTTTTGTTCAGCAAGTTTTTCGCGAAATGGAGGTCTCTCTCCCCAGAACCGCCAGAGAGCAGTTTGAAATCGGCAATGAAGTCGCTCCGGGTGATTTGCAAAAAGGGGACCTGGTTTTCTTCCGGACATACGCCCACTATCCTTCCCATGTCGGGATTTACCTGGGCAACAGCAAAATGATTCATGCCTCATCCCGTGACCGGCGGGTCGTCATTTCCACCATGAATACCCCCTATTACCGCTCCCGTTTTCTCGGGGCAAAGCGCATCGCCAAGATCAATCCGGATATATTCAAGTTCGACGATCTCATCGCCGGGGTTGATGAGGAATCAGCGGACGATGCAAACCGCAACGATTCACTCAACGTCGGCCTTAATAATTAGCACAATTCCCCCTGGTGTCCCTTAAAAATCCGGTCTTTGACCGGATTTTTTTTTCGAGGTACGGATGTTTCCCCTATTGGTAACTGCGGCGGTAATAATTCATAATGGCGAGGTTCTGCTTACGAAGCGCAAGGCCAACGTTCCCTATCCGCTGCTGTGGGAATTTCCCGGCGGCAAGGTCGAGCATGGCGAAGACCCGCGCGATTGCATCGTGCGTGAAATAAGGGAAGAACTGGCGATAGAGGTCGCCGTTACAGGGATTTACGAGGTTGTTTACCATAAGTACCCGGAGCGCGCCGTGCTGGTTCTGGCTTACCGGTGCCAATGGCTAAAAGGAGAGATAATCGACCTGGACGTTGCGGAACATCGTTGGTCGCGCCCCTTTGACCTCATGCTGTTCCAGCTCCTCCCGGCTGACATCCCGCTGGCCAAAAAAATCTGCGGGGAGTTTGCCGGTGCGGATATTACTAACATATAAAGCCCATGCAGCCGGCGCCAAAGATCCCTATACGTCACTTCTGCCGGTCGGTTTGGGGTACGTAAACGCCGTTCTGCGCGCGCAGGGATTTAAATCACGGATTGCTAACCTGTCAAATTTGGCGTGGAAGGAAATTGAGGCCCTGCTAAGTAGCGAAAGGCCGGACATCCTCGGGGTCTCGCAATTCACTCACAACCGCTTTGAATCGCTCAAATTGGCTGCCACGGCCCAAAAAGTGTACCCGGCTTGTTTTGTGGTATTCGGAGGTCCGCACGCAACCCTTCGGGCTCGGGAGATACTCGCTGGAAGCCGGACCGTTGATGCAGTGGTCCTGGGTGAGGGTGAAGAGACTTTTCTCGAGCTTGCCAGTTATCTCGCGGAAGGGGAAAGGCATCTTGAAAATATCAGGGGCATCGCGCTGCGCAGTGGTAATGATGTACTTTTAAATCCTCCTCGCGAACCGCTGACGAACCTGGATAACCTGCCGTTTCCCGCTGCGTATTACGATAACGCATTTGCTGTAAATCCCCACCGGCAACTGGAATTCATCGTTACCTCCCGGGGCTGCCCGGCGGCATGTCGTTTCTGCTCTTCCCCGCGCTTCTGGGGTAAAACCCTTCGCTTTCGCTCACCACTGTCGATAGTTGATGAAATAAGGTTTATCCGCGACAAATACGGGCTACTCTATTTTTCCCTGCGCGACGACACCTTTACCGCCGACCGGGAGCGGGTAATGGCATTCTGCCAGCTCCTTCTGCGGGAAAAGATATATATCCTCTGGAACTGCCAGTCGCGGGTCAATGCCGTTGACGGGGAGATGCTCATGATGATGAAACGGGCAGGCTGCGAATGCGTGCAATTCGGCGTCGAGTCGGGTTCTGCCAGAATGCTGAAGGAACTCGGGAAGAATATCGCCCCGGAGCAGGTGAAAACTGCTGCCTTAGCAACCAGGAGAGCCGGTATCAACCTCTCCATCTACCTGATTACCGGGGTTCCCGGCGAAACGGACGAGGACCTCAAGGCCACCCTCCGCCTTATAGAGGAGATAAAACCTGGTGATGGCCAGATTTCTCCCCTTGCCTATTACCCCGGGACCACTCTTTTTGAGAAAGGGGTTTTATCCGGCTCTGTTAAAGGGGATATCTTCGAGACCGCAAGGAAACCCGCCCTCTTTGTCCGCAACGACCCATTTGTTGCCAGTTCGACTACGGCCTTGTTGGCAAAGCTGGAGAGGGTCGCAAAGAAAAATCGTTTCACTTTAGTGGAGTTCCGCACACAGAAAAAGGTGCTCGGATATTGCCATGCCACTAATGTTTTGACCGGCGATTTTTATGAAAATGCCGGCCACTGGCGTTTGGCGGAAGCAGAATATCGGGAAATCATTGAACGGGAGCCGGCCAATCCATGGGGATGGTTGATGCTTGGCGAGTTGTACGCCGGGATGGGAAATATTGACAAGGCCAAGTCGGCTTTTAAAGATCTGTTGCAGCTAGTTCCCAAACATGCACCGGCCTATGCGCAACTGGGGGAGTTGTTTCGGCTTACCGCCGACCATTATGAAGCAGAGCGCCTGTATATGCAGGCGCTCTGCCTGGACCCGGAAAATACGATGGCAAAAAAAGGAGTGGCTACTATTCGCAGAAGAAAATATACGTGACAGAACGTTATCCGGTTCCGCCGTTTATATGCTTAGCCTGAACAGGTTATTTACTGGCGATCCTCAGTCCCGGGGCGAAGATGATCTTGTCAAAGACACGATTAAGCGATTTACTCTGGAAGTTTATCATCGGCGGCGAATCAGGGAATTCGACGACATCGCCAGGTTTAACCTTCGTCTCCATCACGGCAACCCAGATTTTCTGGCCGTTTTCTTCCACCTGCACGTAGGTATAGCCGGCAGTGTTAATGGCTTCCACCACTTTTCCCTTATGGCCGACACCGGCAGGGATCTCCACCGGTTTAAAGCCGGCATGGGGATTACCGCCGGGCGGCATCTGCGCAGGCATTTGCTGCGGCGGCATCTGAGCAGGCATTTGCTGAGGCATCTGAGCAGGCATACTGCTCTCCGGAGCGGAAACTTTGGGCGCCTCTTCCTTTTTCTCGCACCCTGCGACTGCCAGCGCTATAACAGCCAAAGTAACAATTATTGTTTTCTTCACCTTTATTATCCTCCTGTCGGATTGTTTTGACCGTCGTTCAGAATATCATATATGTAAATTTATTTACAATAAAAAAATGCCGTATTCCGATGCCACCCCTTGCCGACTACAGCGTCCCGCTGGCCTGACTCAAGTTTTTACGCTCGTTTTCGAGGCGCGTTAAAATTTGTACACCAAGTTGCAATTATAAATCGGCTCGGAGTGGGCGAAGTTGGCGTACATGACGGTATGTTGAGGAGCCGAAGAAGATGCCAACAACGAAATCGATTGATAGCGACTTGTTATCTAGCTTGAGGAGGAACTCCATGAAAGCGGTTATTCTCAAAGGTTTCGGCGGAGTTGAAATGCTTGTGGTGGGCGAGGTGAAGAAACCGGAGCCCGGAAAGGGGCAAGTTCTCGTGAAGGTAATGGCGACCTCCATCAACCGTGCTGATCTTTTGCAGCGGGAGGGGAAATACCCGCCGCCTCCCGGCGATTCTGAGATCCTCGGTCTCGAAGTGGCCGGAGAAATCGAAAAGGTGGGACCCGGGGTCATTGGTTGGGACAAGGGGGAACGGGTCATGTCGCTGGTAGGCGGAGGGGGTTACGCCGAATATGCAGTGGCCGAAACTTCCCACCTGATGCGTATCCCCCACATCATGAGCTACACAGAGGCCGCCTGCGTCTGCGAAGCCTATATCACCGCTTTCCTTAACATCTTCATGATCGGCGGGCTTGTTGACGGCAATACCGTTATCATCCATGGTGGTGGCGGAGGGGTGAACACAGCCGGGATCCAGCTCTGCAAAGTCCTTATGCCGAATGTCAGGGTCATCGTTACCGCCTCGCCGAAGAAGATGGAACGGGTCTCGGATTTGGGGGCCGACCTGGCCATCAATTATCATGAAACCCCCGATTTCAGTGGAATAGTCAATGCGTTCACCGAGAAGAAGGGGGTTGACGTGATTCTCGACCATGTAGGTGCAAATTATCTGGCCCCCAATATGGCTTCCCTAGGTTACGGCGGACGGCTCGTCATTATCGGCGTCATCAGCGGCAGTAAGGCCGAACTTAACCTCGCCTCTTTGATGGTCATGCGTCAGAGAATTATCGGTTCGGTCCTTCGTTCCCGGCCGGTGCAGGACAAGGGAGAGATTGTCGCGGAGTTCGCGCGAACCGTCTTGCCGAAATTTGCCGATCGGACCATAGTGCCGGTCATAGACAGGGTTTTGCCTATCGATCAGATTGCCGATGCCCACCGAATAATGAAAGAGTGCAGGCATTTCGGCAAGATTGTGCTGAGGATCGCCGTTTCATAAATTTTTTGACCAGAGAAGGATAAACACTGGTGCCCGGTATCCCGTTACTGAGAATGTGTGTGTCACGGGCATACTCCAGGTAGAGCTGCGAAATCCAGAAGAAGCCGCTTGTAAGGCCGACCGAGAAGACCTCCCCTAGGCCTGCCTTCGGAAAATATTTGTGAATTGATCGTGAGAATGGTGCGGTTTACAAAGGCGAAATTACTGCGCAGGTAAAGATAGAGGGCGAAGATGAGCTCACTCCGGTATTCAATGTCAGTGATGGCGTAATACGAAACCAGGAACTGGTTGAAAATGGCTCCCAGGTAAGAAACACGGTAGAGATCGTCCGTTTCGTTGGGGAAAGGACCGCCGCCGTTGCGAAATGTAGAAGAGCGGTCAAGTTTGTGGTATACCGCATCGCACCAATGGAGACTTAAGAGGAGCAGGTGCCTTTCTGATAGGTTAGGGATGCCGGTAGCGACCATAAGGTAGGCTGACAATTAACATAATCCTGAGTATCATCTTATAAAATCAGCACCGCCATAGTTGGCGTCCGACCAGCTGCTTCTTCTATACGTATTCCAGGTCTGCGCCCATTGCCCATGCCTGGTGGGGGAGTTCCATGAGATTGCGGGGAAGGAGTCGTAACGCACCCTCACTCTTAAGCAGTAAAACGGCGTGTCGCGAAGGGCTGGACACCGCGGCCGGTATCATTCGTCCGATTCGAATAGAGGTAGCCTCCCTCGGCAATAAGTTTGGTCCCGAAGCCGTTATCCGCCTGAAAGGTCGCTACAAATCTCCTGTAACCGGCGCCAAGCCATGCAGAAACGCTTCCCGACACTATGGAGCTTGGCTTGTATTCCTGGCCGTTGACAATTTCGGTTGTTGCAAAGGGGCCCGTGTCATTGTCCAGGTGGCCGAGCAGCTCTAACTTCCCGTAATCCTTTGACAAATCCGCCTCAATTACGAACACGCCTACAATGGTACGGAACCGATAATCATCCCATCAATGCCTTGGAAAAAAGCGGCAAGAGGGAATTTCCATTCGTCCCCCACTTCGGGAGAAAAGAAGGTCCCCCCCCACAGTGAGCGCCAGCGTGTTGTCGCGGTTGCGGGCTTGGATGTCAATATCTTTGCCAAGCAGAGTGGTACGGTAAGGCTCACCTGCCAGGGGCGTGGGTATTCGTCATTCTCCGCGGGCGTGGCTTGTGCAGACGAAAGAGGAGTCGGCGAGGTAGTGCCATCGGCGCCGGCCGTACTTACGGAAACAGTATGCAAAAAAAAATAGTCGACAATGTTGCAAAGGCCATATGGGTATTAGTTTACCAGAGGCAAGACGTTCATTTATACACGACCCAAACTTTTTCACGAAAGTTGATTGCAATTCAGTGATTAAATGTTAATCTGAATCTGTTCGTCCAGATTTACATGAGACCTTGGAAATCATCAGAATCACAATATCTTACAAGAGATGGAAATCCCTCGCCACCATTATTTTTGTGTAAGAAGTGAGGATTTAGGCCATGCGGAACGGTTCAATCGGGATTAGGGGCACAATCCTGTTACTCGCTTTTATGGGGTTCACGGCCGGAGTAGTCCCTTTTACCTGCGCTGCGGGAGGCGAAGCAGGCGGCAAGGGGAGTTATAAAGCGGCTTTTGCCGGTGGCTGTTTCTGGTGTATGGAACACCCGTTTGATGAGCTTCCTGGGGTGATTTCAGTCACTGCCGGTTATACCGGCGGCCACAAGAAAAACCCGACTTACGAAGAGGTTTCTGCAGGTGGCACCGGCCATGCAGAATCGGTGCAGATTATTTATGATCCGGCGCGTATCTGTTACGAGAGACTCCTCGACGTCTTCTGGCACAACATCGATCCGACCACGCAGAACAGGCAGTTCTGCGACTCTGGAAACCAGTACCGGAGCGCCATCTTCTACTATAACGAGACCCAGAAACGGCTTGCTATAGCGTCAAAAAAGGCCCTCGAGCGGTCAAAACCATTTAAGGGGCCCATAGTCACGGAGATTGTCCCGGCCAGCGAGTTCTATCCTGCTGAGGAGTATCACCAGCATTATTATAAAAAGAACCCGATCCGTTACAAGTTCTATCGCCAGGGATGCGGCCGCGACAAGCGCCTCAGGGAGCTTTGGGGGAGCGCGGAGGGACGCTGATGACGCGCATCAACCATTCCTTTTCCCCCTATAACGGCCCTGATTGGCGAATCAGGCCTATCCCGCGGCAGATTTTTTTTGCAGATACACGACGGGTGTGCTAAGCTCCGCACATGCCGATTATTTTCACCGCAATATTACTTTTCCTCGTGACTTCTCCCTCCTTCGCCGCTTCCTTCAATTGGGTTGACCGGGAAGGGTTCCACTCGGTTGACCGGATCAATGACGTTCCCCTAGCGCACCGCAAAGATCTGCCGATGGCGAAGAATCTGACCTCGCTCCCCTTTAGTGCAGAGGAAAATCATGACGGGGCGATGTTCGTCTGGTATATTTTTGACCAGGAGGGGCTCGACTATCCATTCACAAAGGCTGCAGATTTCCCGCAGAGCCCATTTTTCAAAGAGGTGCAGGAGCGGCAACCGGCGGACATTGCCTGGTGGAAAGGGTTTGTTGCGATATTCCGGGGAGAAAAGGGGACGCTTTTCTATGCCCGGGGTGACCTCCCCCTGAAGGCCGAGGAGAAGACGCGCGGCAAAGCAAGATGGTTCCGCTACAACGGTCCCCCCACGCTGAAGCCTCCTTTGGCAGCAAAGAAAGCGCCGCAGAACGCCCTCAAAGCGGCAAATGACTCTCTGTTGCATATGAATGGTGCGGCCATGTTTCCGCCAAAGGTAAAAGACGATACCGACCGGGACATTCTTCGGGGAAATTTGGAAAAAGAGAATGCCAAACTGGAGATGTTGCGAAAGAAGTACCCCGACGACCCGCAGGTGCTCAGGTTGCTAGGCGTCTTATTCCGGATGGAATACAACCTTGGCGTGCAAGGCGCTTGGGAACGGGCTGAGGCGTATCTTTTGCGGACAGAAGAACTGATGCCCGAAGCACCCGATGCGTACATTTCGCTCGGCATACTCTACGGGGACACCCAGCGGGATTATGCGAGACAGGCAGAGCGGCAATTTCGTTTGGCCCTGCGCCATGCTCGGAAGGAGCAGTTGCAGCAGATTTGGTGGGGACTCTCCCTGGCGCTTTACTACCAGGGGAAAGAAAAGGAGGCCGTGGAGATCATCGACCGACTCATCGCCCTCCGTCCCGGTGACGAGAAAGCGAAAAAACTGCGTGAAACATTCCTCACAGCGGGAGAAGAGGGTAAGAAGTAAACAATAGACGACATCTTCAAACAACTTTTGCGGATAACCGACCGATCATGAAACTTCTCGATAAAATGGAAAAAAAACTCGGTGACTACGCCCTGCCGAACGTGACCATCTTTCTGATCGCCGGCCAGGCGATCTTCTACGCTCTCTTCATGACCGGCAGGCTGGATCGGAGCATGACGCGTCTCGCTGCCGGGCTCCTTCTGGAAGGCGAGTGGTGGCGGCTTGTCACATTTCCCTTCGATCCGCCCCTTACCAACCCGATCTTCGCCTTTTTTGCCTGGTACCTCTTCTACCTCATGGGGTCGGCCTTAGAAGGAGAGTGGGGGGCGTTTCGCTACAATATCTTTCTTCTTATCGGCTACCTCATGACCGTCGCCGTATCTTTCCTCACCCCGTCATTTCCGGTGTCGAACGCCTTTCTCGGTGGCTCGGTCTTCCTTGCCTTCGCCTTTCTCTATCCCGACTTTGTCCTGCAATTATTCTTCATCCTACCGGTTCGGATCAAATGGCTCGCCCTTATAACCTGGCTCGGCTACGGCTACCTGATGCTCTTCGGCGACTGGAGCAGCCGTCTTTTGATACTCGCCTCTATCTGCAATTTTCTCCTCTTTTTCTCACAGGATTTAGTATGGATGATGAAAAGCGGCGGGAGGCGGATGACGAAGCAGGCATTGCAGCGCTCCCCGCGAGACAGCGGGCCGTTCCACCGCTGCACGGTCTGCGGCATCACCGACAAGAGCCATCCACAGATGGATTTCCGCTACTGTCCGCAATGCGCGGGGCAGCGCGGATATTGCCGGGAACATATCTTCATGCACGAACATGCAAAAGACGGCTAAAGGCATTTCATCCCGGTTACAATTCATTCGTTTATTGACTTGAAATTGGAAATGATGTAATTTTTGGAACAAACACAATTAAATGGAAGGCGGGTTTGCAAATTCACCCCGGTAATGCGCTCACTGTCGATGTGGAAGACTGGTTTCATATCTGTGGTCTTGCGCAGGAGCCGAAAGTTAATTCAACCGAATGGCATGTCCGGTCGAACGTGGTAAAATTGCTCTCTTTGCTGGCAGAGCACAACGTGCGGGCTACCTTCTTTGTCCTAGGTTGCGTGGCAGAAGCGCTACCCGGGCTTGTCCCCCAAATCGCCTCGGCCGGCCATGAAATAGCCTCGCATGGTTATTCGCACCGGATGGTGACTGACCTGGATCCTCAAGGCTTTCGTGACGAATTGAGGCATACCCGTGACATTCTTGAGTGTCAATCCGGGCAAAAGATCGTTGGTTTCAGAGCACCCCAGTGGTCCCTGACGGCAGCGACATTCTGGGCTTTTGAAATCCTCAAGGAAGAAGGATATTGGTACGATTCGAGCTTAACCCCTCTTCCTTTCGTAGGAAATCCAAAAGGTCCCCGCATGCCTTACAAAATAAACATGACGTGCGGAGCCCTGTGGGAAATCCCCCCAATGGTCACCCCATCCCTTTTTGGCAATCTGCCGACCGGTGGGGGATGGGGATTGCGGGTTTTCCCGCAGCGCATCATCCATAAAACCATCCGGGAGTTGAATAGAGCAGGGAGCCAGGCGGTTATCTTTCTCCACCCCCGCGAGCTTGATCCGACAGGTCCACGCCTGCGGCTTACGCTGTTAAAAAAATTCGCCACTTACGGTCCACGGACCGATGTGTCACGAAGGCTTGACAATCTGTTGCGGCGCTTCCACTTCGGCACTCTGCGAGATATGGTTGAACAGTGGGAATCTGCGTAGTAATTCCGGCATATAATGCAGCCGACACAATTCGACATGTGGTTGTCGAAACTTTGCAATACGGATTTCCTCTGGTGGTAGTGAACGACGGTTCCACCGACTTCACCGTCTATGAAATCAAAGGACTCCCCGTCAATCTACTTTGCCATGAAGTAAAACGCGGCAAGGGGGCAGCACTAAAGACCGGCTTTGCCTGGGCCATAGAGCATGGATTTGCCGGGATAGTCACCTTGGATTCGGACGGGCAGCACGATCCTTCAGCCATCCCGCTGTTGATAAATGCTGCGCGTGAAAATGACTGCGATATCGTGCTTGCTTCACGCTTCGACCAGTTTGCCGAAATGGCGGGTTTGCGCCACTACTGGAACCGTTTCGGGGCGTGGTGCATGAAAAAACGCACCGGGTTTGCGATCAATGACAGCCAGTCGGGATTTCGTTACTATTCAAGCCGCATGCTGCGTAATGTCGTGCTTGCCGCAAACGGTTATGAACTGGAAATGGAAGTTCTTTTGAAGGCTTGGCGCAAAGGTTTTAGGATCGGCTCCATTGCCGTTGCCGCGCGAGTGGCGGACGGCAGGGAAACCAGTCATTTTCGGCCGGTACGGGATACCTGGAACATCTGCATGACGTTTTTGCGCTATATGTAAATAAAAGGAGATAAACTCTGTTATGTTGCAGGAGCTGAAAAACTATTCGACGGAAAAGATCGTCTCGCACCTTCTCTCCATGGCAACCACATGCTCCACCGAGAACCTTGTCCGGATGACCTACCTCATGGAGCTGATTCCGAAAAAAGATTATTATCGGGAACGGATCAGATGGTTCCGCCAGCTTATCCGCGCAAACCATCCGAGCATGGAATTCCCCCGGAGAGTCCTGCGCGACCTCCATCCAAATCAGCGCGACAAATGGATCACTGCCCTGGCGGTGAACCATCTCCTCTCCGGCACCAATAAACGCAAGGAATGGGCCGAACAGGAAGGCTTCTACCCCCCCTCCACGGTGGTTATCAGCCCCACCATGAAGTGCAACCTCTCCTGTTATGGTTGTTATGCAGGGGATTACCAGAAAAACCTCGAGCTCTCTCTCGAAGAAATTGATTCGATCCTCATGCAAATGAAAGAGATGGGTATCTACTTTGCCGTTATTTCCGGGGGTGAGCCTTTTTTCAAGCAGGACATCTTTGAGATTTTTAAAAAGCATAAAGACATGGCCTTCCTCGTCTTCACCCATGGCGGGCTGATCGATGAGCGGGTTGTGGAAAAATTGATAACCGTAGGGAACGTAATGCCGGCCTTTTCCCTTGAGGGGTTCGAGCGAGAGACCGATGAGCGGCGAGGACCCGGCCATTTCCGCAAAGTGATGCGGGCAATGGACCTCCTTAGCGAAGCAAAACTTTCATTTTGCGGTTCTTTCACCCAGACGAGCAAAAATACCGACATCATCACCAGCGATGTTTACATGGACATGCTCCTGGCCAAGGGGTGCTTCGCGCTCTGGCTCTTTTCCTATGTGCCGGTGGGGAGGAACCCCGATTTAAGCCTCATGCCCACCCCGGAACAGCGTGACCTGATGCGGCGCCGTACCGCTGATTTCCGCGCCACCAAGCCAATGGTCATGGTAGATTTCTGGAACGACGGTCCTATCATCAGCGGCTGCCTCGCCGGCGGTAGGAAATATTTCCATATAAACGCCAATGGCGACATCGAGCCTTGTGTCTTCTGCCACTACGCCACCGACAACATCCGCCGGACCACCCTCAAAGAAGCGCTGAAATCTCCCTTATTCAGAAAAATCAGGGAGCGCCAGGGAGAACATGAAAACCTGCTCTCCCCCTGCATGCTCATTGACCATCCGGAAGTTGGGCGGGAATTCTTCCACTCCAGCGGAGTCTATCCGACCCATGAGGGGGCTGCGGCGATCTTTACGGAACTGGCCCAGGAAATGGATGCGTATTCCCGACGTCATGGCGAGATTGCCGACATGGCATGGGAGAAAGAATTCAGCGGGCCGGAATCCGACGCGAAATGTGTCGTCAAAGCAGGGCTATGAGCTTCTTCCAGGCTGTATTTAACTCCCGCGGTTTTTACACGGCCGGCAGATACGGCAATCTGTCCGGCCATTTTAAGTTATGGCAATATGACACTATACAACAATCTGAACCTTTTTTTTATCAAACTGTTGACCATGCTGGTTCCAAGGGCACTCTACCCCCCCTTCGCGCTGTTCTGGGGAGGGCTTTTTTACCTGCTTTTGCCGGGAAAACGCCGCGCTGTTAGGGCAAACATCCAGGTCATTACCGGCAGGATGAAAGTGGAACGGCTGGTTTTCGGCACATTTTACAAATTCGCCCGCAATTGGACCGATATCATGCTGATGATCAGGCTCTCCGGCCCGCGCCTGGATGCCCTGATAGGCCGGAGCACAAGCAGACAGCCCTTAGATGACGCCCTGGCAGCCGGCAGCGGAGCGATCTTGATTTCTCCCCATCTGGGAAACTGGGAATTGGGGGGGCTGGGGCTCGCCGCAAAAGGGTATCGGGTCAACGTCCTGACCTTCCGCGAGCCCGATCACAAGGTCAATGAACTGCGCGAGGAAGTCAGACGTGAGAGGGGGATAAACTTCATCTACGTGGACCGGGACGATGCCTCTCCACTGGCGATTATCGAGGCGGCGACCGCCCTCCGCCGCAATGAGGTGCTGGCGCTTTTAGGTGACCGGGATGGCTCCTCCCATACCGCCACTTTTGATCTTTTCGGCCGCCCAGCCCAGATTCCCGTTGGGGCTGCCTATCTCGCCTTGGCGACCGGAGCGCCGGTAATACCGGTCTTTGTCCCTCTGGAAGGGGGGCGCTATGCCACCATCATGGAGGAGCCTGTTTATTTCAGCGGCGGGCATGCCAATCGTGGTCACGCCATCCGCGAGGGGACTGAAAAACTCCTCAGGGTTTTCGAGCAATATATAAGTGCCTATCCCGACCAGTGGTACAACTTTTTTGACTATTGGGGAAGGGTGAAGGGTTAGGCGGTGCGCTTTGCGCCGGAGTAATGAATACGCGACTTGTCGGAACTTTGGGCAAAACTATAGGACAGAGGATGATATATGGGTGAAGAGCTGATTTATGAAGTAAAAAAACTGATCATCGACTCTCTGCGCATTGAGGGAATGACACCAGAGGAGATCGAAACCGACGCTCCCCTCTTCGGCGAAGGGCTCGGGCTCGATTCCATCGATGCCCTGCAGCTAGTCGTGGCCATGGAAAAGGATTATGGTGTCGTGGTCCCCGATGCGGATACCGGTGCCATTGTCTTCCAGTCGGTGCGGAGCATGGCCGGATACATCGCGGAAAACCGTAAATGAAAGTCCTTTTCGTATCGCCGGGTTGGCCCCGGGGAAGGCTCTGGGGAGAACTTGGCTTCAAGTTCCCCTCCCTCTCCCTTGCCGTCCTTGCTGCCGCAACGCCACCAGAATGGGAAGTGGCATTATGCGACGAAAATATCGAGACGCTGAATTTCATAACCGATGCCGATCTCGTGGCTATCACCGCCATGACTCCCCAGGCGCCGCATGCCTATGAGATTGCCGCCGGTTTCCGCGCTGTTGGCAAGACCGTGGTCATGGGAGGGTTCCATGCCAGCAATCTCCCGGACGAAGCGCTCTCCCACGTGGACAGCGTGGTCGTAGGTGAAGGGGACCTGATCTGGCCACAGCTTCTGGACGATTTCAAGAAGAAACGGCTCAAGCGCGCTTACCGGTCAACACTGCTGCTCGACATGACCGCCATTCCCGTGGCGCGGCGGGAGATATTTTCAGATAAAAGGTATCTGTTGAAAAATACCCTTCAGACTACCCGCGGCTGCCCGTTCGACTGCGAATTCTGCTCGGTGACTGCATTTTACGGCAGAAAATACCGCGAAAGGCCGGTGCAGCAGGTCCTCTCCGAACTGGAAGCACTTCGCAAAGATGGTTCATTCGCCTTTTTCGTCGATGACAACCTGGTCGCGAACCGCAGCTATGCCCTCGCCTTGTTTCAGGGAATGCGGGGGATGAGGCTCAAGTGGCTCTCCCACGCCCCTATCGACTTTGCCGCCGATCCGGAGCTGTTGCGGGCTGCCGGGGAGTCTGGCTGTGTCGGCATGTTTGTCGGCTTTGAATCGCTCAACCAGGAGATACTGAGGGCCATCGGCAAGGTGACCAACCGCTCGCATCTTTATCGGGACTACGCCCGGGCCTTCCGTGATAACGGTATCGGTATCCTCGGCTCCTTCGTGCTCGGCTGTGACGGAGATACGCCCGATACCTTCCCGAAACTCCTTCGATTTTGCGAAGAGGCACAACTGGAAGCTGGCATTTTCCCGGTCCTTACTCCTTACCCAGGGACCCGGGTGCGCAAGCGATTTGAAGCGGAGGGTAGGATTACCTCCAATGCATGGCAGGATTATGACATGGAACATGTCACCTTTACCCCAATCGGGATGTCCGCCACGGAACTGCAAGCGGGTTATGAATGGCTGAACAGCTCGTTTTATTCCTTTTCCTCTATGTTCCGCCGCATTTTCAAGCTTCACCGCTCTTTGCAGGTCTTCGGCCCGATGAATTTCGGGTTCAGAAAAGCAATTCGGCGCAAGGCGGGTTACTTATGAATTGCTTCATGTTTCCCGGACAACCTCTTGCGTTCGCCACCCCCCTCCCGGTTGACCCTGATTTTGCGGAAATTTCCAGAATGGCCGGAGAAAGGACCTGTCTCGATCTGGCTACACTTTCCTGGACGAAAGGGGCTCCTTCGGAGAATGTCAAGCTCCAGGTCTATGGCGCGGCCATGAGCCTTTACCAGAACCGGCTCCAGCTCCGGCAAGGGGTAAAGCCCGACATCCTTAGCGAGCACAGTATGGGAATTTATCCGGCGCTGGCGGCCTGCGGCTCCATTTCCGAAGAAGATGCCCTGGAACTTACTTTTCGTATCGGCGTCTGCTTCGCAAAGATGGGTGAAATGGATTCCTACGAGCTGGGATGCGTAATCGGCCTGACCCGGGAACCGTTATCGGCAATCGCTGCGAACAACGGTGTCTACCTGGCCAATCTAAACACATCCCGACATTTTCTCTTAACCGGCCGAGCCGCCAACATGGCCGGTGCTATGGCAGAAGCGCGGGCGGGCGGCGCCTTTTCCGCCAAGACCTTCCTAAGCGATGCGCCGCTCCATTCAACGCTCATGGAAGAGATAGCAACACCGCTCACGGAAATATGCGGAGAATACCGCTATCAGGAGCCGGCCATTCCGCTCGTCAACCATATCGACCAGAAGCTTCTTACCGCTTCGGAAATCCAGGAGTTTCTGGTGAGGGAGCTCTCTTTGCCGGTATACTGGGAACAGACCTATCTGGCGCTTATAGCCGGTGGTGTCAAGAAATTCATCGAAACGGGGGCCGGCGATTCCCTGAAAAAATACAACCGCTGGATAGATAATGAAAAGATTCCAAAATGAACAGCGTTTGAAATACCTCGAAACAACGATTAAGGTCCGCTTTAATGAAGTCGACGCCTATCATGTTGCCTGGCACGGTCATTATGTGGCATGGATGGAGGTGGGCCGTAACGACCTTGCCGGGCGATTCGGGCTGAATGCCGATGATATCGCTGCGGCCGACTTTCTTGCACCGGTGGTGCTCCTGGAGCTTAAGTTCCTGAGGCCAAGCCACTTCGACGATGAACTGCGGATACGCACTTTCCTTAGGCGTATGGAGACTGCTACACTCGAATTCAACAGCGTCATAATCGGCACCGACGGCAAAAAATGCGCGACCGGAAAGACAGTACACACCCTCACCGATAAAAACGGTACTCTGCAATATTCACTTCCCCCTGTTATCCGGGAGCGGGTCGAACGATTGCTTGCCTGGCAAGAGGGTCTATGAAAGTTCTCCTTGTATCCGCCAACCGAGAGCGTTCGCCCTATCCGGTATTCCCTCTCGGTCTCGCCTACCTCGCCGGTCCCCTTGTTGCGGCGGGCCATCAACTGGCCGCGCTCGACCTCTGTTTCACGACTGACCCGGAGACCGCTGTCACGGAGGTACTTACTGAATTCCCGGCGAATGCCATGATCATCTCCATCAGGAATATCGACAATGTTACCTACCCCATGGTCCGTTCCTATCTGAGCGAAATAAAGCAGATCGTCGATCTGTGCAACGGCAGGTTGCCGGTTATCATCGGCGGCTCGGGCTTTTCCCTCATGCCGACGGAAATCCTCGCCTATCTTGGCGCCAATTACGGGGTGGTTGGTGAAGGGGAAGAGGTACTCCCCCGGCTCCTGGAGTGTATAGGCAAAGCAGTGAGCCCTTCCAATCTCCCCGGGGTCATCAGCCGGGGGGGATCCGGTTTTGTCGCGCCTCAGTTGCTGGAGCGTATCGGCACACCGGATCGCTCGCTCTTTGCGGTGGAACGCTATCATCGTGAAGGGGGGATGGCCAACGTCCAGACCAAGCGCGGCTGCCCGTTTACCTGCTGCTATTGCACCTATCCCCTCCTCGAAGGTAACCGGATCCGTCTCCGCCCCATCGACGAAATCATCGCCGAACTTCGCCAGATCGTGGAGCAGCACGGCGTCAGTTATATCTATTTTGTCGATGACATATTCAATTATCCTCCCGACTTCAGCGAACAGCTCTGCCGCGCCATTGCCAGTGAACGGCTGCCGCTCAACTGGTCTGCGTTCATTAATCCCGGCTTTCTGACACCTTCGCTGCTCCAGGTAATGCAGGAAGCCGGTTGTGACGCAGTGGAGTTCGGCTCCGATTCAGGATCACCGGTGATGCTAAAAAATCTTGGCAAGTCTTTCACGGTAGATGCCATCCGTGATTCTTCCCTCCTCTGCCGTGAATTCGGCCTGGATTTTGCCCATTACCTCCTTTTCGGTGGCTCGGGTGAAAACCAGCAAACGGTGCAGGAGAGTTTCTCTCTCATGGACGAGGTCAGACCAACCGCAGTCATCGCCATGACCGGCATCAGGGTCTATCCCGGTACCTCTATCCATCGGCAGGCAGTGGCTGAGGGGGTAATCGCCCCCGGAGCGCCCATGCTGGAGCCGGTGTTTTATATCTCACCTAGCATTCGGGAATCACTTTGTGCTATAATTGAAGATCTAGCAAGGCAGCGGAAAAACTGGATAGTGCCAGGGCTGGAGATAAACGTAAGCGATGCCATGCTGGAGGCCATGCGCCATTTCCCGGTGCGCGGGCCGCTTTGGAAGCTGTTGAAGAGAGTGGGACGTTCGCATATGCACCCCATGTAGTTTTTGGCAAGCACTAAAATCAAAATCCGAAACATATTCGATTATTGTCTTTTAGGATTTAGCTATTCGGATTTCGGATTTGATTTCTTTTGAGAGTTATTCCCTATGGAATTCAAGGACAATATCGTTGTCGTTACCGGTGGTACGCGCGGGATAGGGAGGGCCATTTCTCTGCATTTTGCCAGGGAGGGGGCCATGGTCACCGCCGCTTATCTTATGAACGATGCCGCTGCATATACCCTCCAGGAAGAATCAAAAGGGCTCCCGGGCGTAATCTGCGTGGTAAAGGCCGACGTAAGCAGCCAGCAAGGGGCCGTTGCCCTGATGGAAGAGGCGGCCCGGGGCAAGGGCCGGATCGATGTGCTGGTGAATAATGCCGGAATTATTCGCGACGGTTATCTGGCCATGATGAGCGACGATGACTGGGATGCTGTGATGCGGGGTAACCTCGCCCCGCTATTTCACTGCTGCAAGTGGGGGGCGCGCAAGATGATCGGCAACCGCAGTGGAGTAATCATAAATATCTCCTCAATTTCCGCCATAACCGGCACTGCGGGCCAGACCAACTACGCCGCCAGCAAGGGTGCAGCCATAAGCTTTACCAAGGCGCTGGCGCGGGAACTTGGCCCGATGGGGATCAGGGTGAATGCCGTAGCGCCGGGACTAATCGATACCGAGATGGTCGCCGGGATGAAAAAAGGATTTGTAGATAACATCATAAAAAGCACAGCGCTCGGCCGCATCGGCCGGCCGGAGGAAGTGGCTGAAACGGTTGCTTTTCTTGCTTCCGACCGGGCCTCCTATATCACCGGCCAGTGCATTATTGTAGACGGCGGACTAATTTAATAAAAACTTGCGACGCGTTGGTTTTTTAAGCCGCCCAAGCCCTCTTGAATGGATAGTTGATTGATTTAACCGAATCATTGCCAAGATTTTTTTATGAGACCATTAGCTGTAAATCGAAAAATCGCCATTACCGGCCTCGGCATATTTTGCGCCGCCGGGAAGAACAGTATCTCTTTCAAAGAATCGCTGTTAGAGGGGAAGTGCGCCATCGGCCCGGTGAACCTCTTTGACGTTTCCCCGTTTCCTGCCAGAATCGCCGCTCAGGTAAAAGATTTTGATCCCATGGATTATTTTGACAAGAAGACCACAAAACGCCTCATGCGCGCCGATCAGTTCGCGCTCATCGCTGCCGGCGAGGCACTAAAGATAAGCGGCATTCGGGATCGCTACAGCCCCTATGATATAGGTATCTCGATGGGGGCTGGTGCAGCAGGGATGTACCACGGTGAACTGTGGCTCAATGGGTTGCTGAAAGGGGAGAGAAGTCACCCATCATTTTTGCGGGGCATTCTCCCCGATCGGACGGCGACCGCCATAGCCAGCCAGTTCGGACTCTGCGGTTACCAGGGAAGTATCACCACCGCCTGCTCTTCGTCAGCGACGGCCATCGGCTGGGGGGCCGACCTGATCGCCACCGACAGAATCAAAGCCTGCTTATGCGGCGGAACGGACGCCCTTTCAATCCTCACCTTTGCCGGCTTCAACTCACTTAAGGTTATAGATCCGGAGCCATGTTCTCCTTTCAGCCTTGGCCGTCAGGGTATATCCCTCGGCGAAGGAGCGGCATTTCTGGTTTTAGAAGACGAAACGCATGCGCAAGCCCGCAATGCAAGGATATACGGATATATCTCCGGTTACGCCATTGCCGGCGAAGCACATCACATGACCGCTCCAGAGCCAACGGGACGAGAAGCGGCCCGGGTAATGCTGAGCGCCCTTAAAGCCGCCGGCATATCCCCGGATCAGGTGGGATGGGTAAATGCCCATGGCACGGGCACTCCGTTGAACGACGTGGTGGAGAGCAAGGCGATGCGCCTGGTTTTCTGCGACCGTGCTGACTCTGTGCCGCTCGTTTCCACCAAGGCACTGACCGGCCATTGTCTTGGTGCCGCTGGCGCCATAGAAATTGTGGCGACAGTCATCGCCCTCAATGCCTGCGTGATTCCCCAGACCCTCAATTTTCGCGGGAAAGATCCCGAGTGTGACCTCGATTACGGCCATGCCGGGGTAAGAGAGAGCAACGCAGCCTTTGCCATCTCCAATTCTTTTGCGTTTGGCGGCAATACAACATCCGTGGTAATAAGTAAATGCAGATGAACCCGGGGCGAGTCCATCGGCTTTGTATCCGTCGCTAAGGCGTGCTGTATGTAAGCATCACTTCTAGTGTTTCACCAGCCTTGCATCTGGAGCATATCACGAATGTTTCAAATTTTCTTGATTGTGACTATTGATGAGTAGATCGTGCAGTGACATAGTCATCACCGGGCTGGGCGCCATTTCCGCCGGCGGTATTGGCATTGAGCAACTCCGGAAGACCTTGGAGCAGGGGAAGAGCATGCTCACCCCGGTTCCCGAGGATATACTCGGAAAGCAAGGCCATCTCTGGGGAAAGGCTGTAGGTTTTCGGGCCGGCGATTTTATCCCTCCCCTCAAGGCCCGCAAGCTTGACCGCTGTAGTCTTTTTGCGACGATTGTGGTGGGGATGGCCCTTAGGGACGCGGGGATACAGATGGACTTGTTCAACCAGGAAAGGACCGGCATCGCCCTTGGTTGCGGTTTCGGCGGGATCGCCAACTCCGAAGAGTTTCTCCGCGGCTATTTCCAGAAAGGCGCGGACGGGCTCATTCCCATGCTCTTTCCCAACACCGTTCCCAATGCGCCAGCGAGCAACGCCTCCATCGAGTATGGTTTCAAAGGCCCCAATGTCACTCAGGTGCAGCGCTTCTGCTCCGCGGAATCAGCGTTCCTCATGGCTTGCCGTTTTCTCGAGGAAGGGCAGGCCGACATCATGCTGACCGGCGGCGCCGATGATCTGAACGCGATCATGATGCAGGGGTTCAATGCATTGGGACAGTTGCAAAGCCATGCCGCGGGATTTGGCGAGGGGAGTGGCATCCTAGTACTAGAGCGGAGGGAACATGCCCTACGGCGCGGCGCGACGATCAGGGGGAATGTAGGAAGTATCAGGACCATCGGTTACCTTTTTCCGGGGAGAGAGGCTGAAGGGGTCGCCAGGCTAAAGGGGGGTACTAGACCGGATATTCTCTCCATCTCCGGTACTGCCGCCGATCTCCCCCTTCTTGTAGAAGGATTGGAAGAGATCCCTCGACTGGAGGTAGGGAAGGTTGTGGGACGGTCCCTCGCCATGGGAGGTGTTGCCATGGTGGCGCTTTTCCTCACACTGGGTGAAGGGGAACGGGCGCTGCATTTGGCCGCCTCCCCCGAAGGACCCTACTTCGGCATCGACTTCTTTGGAGGTCCTTCTGTTCAATCCTGATCCCAGCGCTTATCTTCCCCATCGTCCCCCCTTTCTCGTTCTCGATCGGATACTCTCCCTGCAACCGGGAGTCTCCGCTGTTGCCCGGCAGCGGGTATCCTGCGGGGCGCCCGATTATTCGCAGTTTTTACTTGTGGAAGCCATTGCCCAGTTGGGGGGGATCGCCGCGGCCCGGGAAGACGGCGGAGGGGGGATACTCGCTGCCATCGACCGGGCTGAGTTCCAGGACACGCCAACCGCCGGTGACACCTTCACCATTGCCGTGCAGATTGTCAGATCGTTCGGTCCGCTCCATCTCGTGGAGGGGGAAGTCTCTGCAAACGGGAAAATAATTGCCACCGCCAGAGTGACCCTCAAGATCGGGACAATGTCATGATGGCTGCTTTTTGCCTCATTATCAGAAGATGCCTCATCCTGGCCCTGCTGTTTATGGCCCTCATATCCGCCACTGTCCATGCAGCGGAGATCCCGCCGCTGGAAGGGTTGGAACTGGTGCGGAAGGGTTTTGCCGGGATGACCGATTTCACCGCCGAGATAACCCAAGAGAAACAGATAACACTCCTTAAGAAAACAGAGACTTCGAGCGGCCAGGTTCGCTTCCGGCGCCCCGACACTTTCTATATGGAGGTTTATTCGCCATACGCGAGCCGTCTTTTATTAAAGGATAACATCCTTACCATGTTCCTCCCAACTGAAGGGATAAGACAGAAGACCGTTCTCCCGCCCGAAGAGGGCCTTCACCACTGGTTCTCACTTATTGACCGGCCGATCACCCGGCTTCCTGCCGGGTTGGAACTCCGCGCCGAGCGGCACGGCGACACCGTAACCCTGAAGATAATTCCCGCCGGCAAGAAGGGGGTTAAGGAATTCAGAATCACCCTCTTCGATGACGGAAGGCCCAAACGGCTTGCCATAGAGGAACAGAACCGTGACCGGACAGTCATAACCTTCCGCAGGGTGCGGAAAAACGTGGGGCTTTCGGAAAAGGATTTCAGGATCGAATGAATACGATTTATGCCTTGGACCAAAAGACCTCAGAGAGGAGAACCTTCCCTTACTAAGTCTGAGGTCTCAGGCCTATGATCGCATTTACGCTGAGATAAAGGTCATGCTGACAAAAACAAACGGCCAAAAATGGTCACTAACCAGAATTACTCTCTGCTGGGCTTTCCTTTTGACCACGGGATGCGCCGCGCTGCCGAAGACGCAGGTCCCCTTCCGCCCTGGAGCTATGCTTGAAACAGTGGCAGCAATGGTGACAATCTCAGTAAAAGCCCCCCAGATAAACACAGGCGGCCACGGTTACATGGTATATCAACGGCCCGACCGTTTCCATCTGGTGATGCTCACCCCCTTCGGCACAACGGCCCTGGAGATTTATAGCTCCGACGACCGGCTTACCATCGTTATCCCCTCTAAAGGTGAGGCATACACCGGCACATTTGACGAGATGCCGTACGCCAGCCCTCTCCGGGGCTGGCGAATGATAAGGCTTTTGGCAGTGGATGAGCCACTCTTTGATCCCATGAAGCAGGGGACCGCGGAGAAAAGCAGTAAAGCATCGGGGGAAATCACCTCCTTTTATGATGGGACAGGGCTCCTGCAAAGGGAAAATTTCAGCAGCGGCGAGGAGGTTTTTTTCCGCAACTATCAGTCGGAGGAAGGGGTGCCGTTCCCCTCGGTCATTGAATTCATAGACCGTAACGGGTCGCGGGTGAAGATCACCTTCAACGAGCCCGAAATCAATAAACCGGTGGACAATGCGTCGCTCGTCCCCAACCTGGAGGGAATTACGCTCCTTCCCCTGGCAAGCTTCAAGGAAATGTAGCCTGTCATGGTGAAACCGGCGACGCGTCTCATACGCCTCATCCATGACCTTATCAGGGCCCACCTGGCCTGGCTCTTCAGGGTTACCTGGGAGCGGCCCCGAACAACCGTGGCACTAGCAACCCTTTTCTTTTGCCTTGCTCTCTTTTCCGTCCTGACAATAAGATTCGAATCCGATATCTTTAAACTTTTCCCCGCTAAAAGCGGCGCCCTGCGCCTCTTTCTCGATTCACTGGAATGGACCGGAAGCGCAGGAGAGGCATATTTTCTGTTTGAAGGGGACCCGGAGAAGCTGGCCCCCGCAGCCGAGGCCTTTGCTGCCAGGCTGAAGGCGATGGAAGTGGACGGCAGGCCTGCCTTCAAAAAGGTCACCTACCGTGTCTTCGATCCGGAGGAGGCCGACTCTTACTCCGCATTTATCGGTTATGCCGTAACCCGGCCCCAGGTATTTCTCGACCCTGCAGGGGTCAAAGGATATCTTCGGAAACTTGAGCCGGCGAACATGGATCGCTCCCTGCAAAGAGCCCGGACAGAGCTTGCCAGCCAGTTCGGCATGGGATTGCGTGGAACGGTTGCGGCAGACCCTCTCTATCTCAGGGAAGAGGTGCTTCCCCGCCTGAAAAAGGGGAGACAGTCCTTTGATCTCGACCCCAATTCCCCTTATTTCCTCTCCCGTGACGGCCGGCTCCTGATCATGATCGCAGAACCGGCCCTGCCAGTTCAGGACATGACCTTCGCCCGCAAGCTCGTGGCGGCGATAAACAAGGCCAGGGAAGGGACTACCGTCACCATCTCCTGCGCCGGGGCTCACCTCTCCGCGGTCATCGATGAAAGGGTGATGAAACAAAACATCATCTTCAGCGTCGTCTCTTCCCTAGCAGTGGTCTTAGGGTTGTTTTACTTTACTTACCGGCGGCTTTTACCGACCCTCCTGATCCCTTTCATCATCCTCTACGGGACGGTTATGGCCTTGGGTGCTGCTGGGGTATTCCTCCCATCCGTCCACATCATCTCCTTCGCCTTCACCGCCCTCATCATCGGCATCGGCACCGACTACTCGATCCACCTCTACGACCGCTTCTATACCGAACGTAGCGCGGGACGGGAGAGCGGCGAAGCGCTCAGGCTTTCGGTCATCGAAACCGGTCACGGCATATTCACCGCAGCCTTGACCACGGCCATGCCGTTTTTGGCGCTTGCCATCTCCGACGTCCGGGCCCTATCCGAGCTAGGGCTCTTGGTCGGTCTCGGGGTGATCTTCTCCATGTACGCCACCTTTTTCTTTCTGCCACCGCTCCTCGTTTTCGTTGAACGACGCTTCCCTCGGGCCGTCTACACCCCCCTGCCGTCGTTCGGCTTCGACGCAGTATGGCGGTTTACCGGTGGCAAGGAGCGAGCCATGGTCCTGTTGACGGTTTTCATCCTGGCTGTCTCACTTTTTGCATCGCTTGGCATCTCTTTCGAGGGTGAACTGAAAAACCTCCAGCCGCGTCATTCCGAGGCATTACTCACCCAGGAAAAGATAGAGAGGCACATGAGCCTGTCGCCGAAGCAAATGATCGTCTGCGTGGAGGGAAAGGACATCGAAGAGATAATGACCCGGGGGATGCTGATCGCGGAAAAGGCAGAACAATACCGACAGGAGGGGGAGATTGCCTCCTATTCCTGGTTAGGGCACGTGGTCAACGGCCCCGTGGCCCAGAGGGAGATCATTAAAAAGTTACGCGCGGGGCTTAATGGCAGGGCCACTGCTGAGAGAATGCAGGCGGCGCTCGTAAGGCACGGTTTTGTTGCCGATATGTTCCGGGGGATGACTGACGGCCTGGCCGGACTTAAGAGCCCCGCGGTCATCTCACCCGGTGAAGCGATAGAACGGCTGCTCTGCTCGCCGCTGCGCGGGATGGTGGAGAGGTATCTCGTAGAGCGGGACGGCCTCTATCATCTCCTCTTCTATCTCAATTACCGGGGGGATGAGTTCCACCAGGGAGCATTTCTCAGGGAGCTGGCGGCAATCGATCCGCTTGCCAGAGCCACCAGCGTCGATCTGGTCAGCGGTCAACTGGCTGAAACGGTGAAGCGGAGCTTTTTCCGGGGATTCACCATCGGCGGCATCCTGGTCATCATTCTCCTCATCGTCCACTTTGAATCACTTGCCGGTGTCGGGTCATCACTCTTTCCCGTCCTTGCGGGGGTGATTGTAATGCTCGGCATCATGGCTGGCTTCGGCATGAGGCTCAACTTCATGAATTCGATGGTTCTCGTTACCATACTCGGCATGGGGAGCGATTACGGCCTGCAAATCCACAACCGGTTGCAGGGGGACCCGGCCGGCTTTCCGGAGGCATTCATCCAGTCAGGACGGGCCGTATTCCTCTCGGCGCTTACCACCATTGTCGGCTTCGGTTCGCTTGCCTTCACCGATTACGGGGCCATGTCTTCTATCGGCTGGGCCACAAATTTCGGGGTATGCGCCACGGCTTTCTTCGCCCTTCTCGTTCTGCCAGCATTTTTTAGGAGGAACTGACGATGCTCCCTCACGCCTGGAGAAATCGAGCGGTTGACAAAAGAGACGGTAACGTGATACCTGATGACATACAACCTTGTTCTTACCTTAAACGGGCAGTTCCGCGGCTACTTCTCGTTTACCCCGCTACACACAAGCTCGGGTGGGTGCGCTACTTCCAGCTCCCTTCCCACTCCCTCCAACAGGTTGCCGCGGCAACCCCGCCGCCGTGGGAGGTCACCTTTGTCGATGAGCTCCATGACCGGATCCCCTTCGGCAGTGCATTCGACCTGGTAGGGATCACCGCCATGACGCACCAGGCAACGCGGGCTTACGAGATCGCCGACCGGTTCCGGGCGGGAGGAGTGCCGGTTATCATGGGGGGTATACACCCGACGATCCTCCCTGAAGAGACACTTACTCATGCAGATGCTGTCGTCATCGGTGAAGCGGAGCCGGTCATGGGGAAACTCCTGGCGGATTTCCAGGCCGGCCGGCTCGCCAAAATCTATCGGGCTCCGATCCCCGAAGATGACCGGCTCGACGTCCCCTGGCCGCGCCGGGAGATCCTGGCCGGCAAGCGGTACTTGACGACCCAGACAGTCCAGGCCAGCCGAGGCTGCCCTTACGACTGCCCGTTCTGCACCGTTACCCCCTATTTCGGCAGCCGCTTCCGTTACCGTGATCCCGCGGACATCCTCGCCGAAATCCGCTCCTTTTCCCGGAGGCTCGTGGTGTTCCTGGACGACAACCTTCTGGGTGACCCGATCAGGGTGAGGCCGCTTTTGGAGGGGATGTGCGATCTCGGCATCCGCTGGGGCTCCCAGACCAACCTCCGCTTCGCCGAGGATCCAGAACTCCTGAAACTCGTGGCCCGTTCCGGCTGCATAGGGCTCTTTGTGGGGATCGAGTCAATGACGGGGCCCAACTCCCGGCTCGCCAAGTCCGGAACCAGCCATCCACAGGCCGACCTGATGAAGCGGGTCCGGGACGCCGGCATCATCCTGGAGACCTCCATGATCTTCGGCTTTGATGACCATGATGAGAGCATATTCGAGAGGACCCTCCGCTTTATAGAGGATTGCGCCCCGAGCGTACCCACGTTCCACATCCTGACTCCTTATCCCGGAACGGCCCTCTACCGGCAGTTCGAGCAGGAGGGGCGTCTTCTGCATAAGGAGTGGAAACTATACAATCACGCGGAAGTGGTCTTCCGGCCAAAGCTGATGACTCCCGCGCAACTCTACCGGGGGTGGTTCGATGCGCGCAAAGAGGCCTATTCCTGGCCGTCGATCTTCTCCAGAGTGAGAAAGAATCCGGGGCGGCGACTTACCAACCTATTTTACAACATCCTACGCAAGGGACCCAATGACCAGCTCAAGCGGGAAGAGGACAAGATTGGAAGTCACCCCACCACTGACTCCGTATCAGCCGGGGAAAGAGGCGCCAAAGTCTTCCTCCCCCCACCGGAGAGGCTGCCATGAACATCCTTCTACTCCGTCCACATCCGGGTAACGATAAATTCGGTCTCGGCCCCTTCTTCCAGGTGGAGCCGCTGGGACTCGAGTATATCGGCGCCGTCCTTAGGACCCGCGGCCATAACGTCACCATTGCCGATCTCCGCTTTCGTCCCGGCATCGCCACATGGATCAGGCGGAGCCGCCCCCGGATCATTGCAATATCATGCCTTCATGCCCTCGAGTACGACCGGATCATCGCCACGGCCCATGAGGCACGCCTGGCTCTGCCGGAGGCATTCATAATCGTCGGCGGCCATGCCGCGGCGGCGTTCCCGGATCCCCTGGAACATGACCTGATCGACGCCATCTGTCTCGACGACGGTGAAGAGGTCATGCCGCTTTTGGCCGCAGCCATTGAGGAGGGGACTCCGCTTTCCCGGGTACCAGCCCTGAAAATCCGAACGAAGGAAGGGTGGCTCACCACGCCGCCGCTAAGCGAAAGGACCAGTCTCGATCTGGTCCCAACACCGGCCAGGGACCTGGTCGAGAGGCACAGGAGCGGCTACCATTGCCTGCTGTTCAAGCCGGTCTGGCTGATCGAAACGGCCCGCGGCTGCCCCCATCGCTGTTCCTTCTGCTCGGTCTGGCAGTTTTACGGCCGCACCTGCCGGGAGCGCTTCATCGGTAAAGTCGTGGATGACTTCGCCGCAAGCGGTGATGCCATCTTCGTCGCCGATGACCTCTTCTGGTACAACCCGACCCGCAGCCTGGAGCTGGCCAACGCCCTGAAAAAGCGTGGTGTCTTCAAGAGGTGGATCCTCGTCCAGACCCGCACCGACCTGATCTGTAGAAGCACGGAAGTAATGGCGGCCTGGCGCCCCCTGGCTAAGGATTTCGACATCTTCCTCGGCCTGGAAGCAGCCACCGACCGCGGCCTCACCGGAATCAACAAGGACGCCGGCGTGAATGACTGCATCGAGGCGTTGCGTGTTGCACGTGAACTTAAGTATGGGATCAACGGCAACTTCCTCATCGACCACGACTGGGGAGAAGACGATTTTCGCGAACTTTGGGAATTCGTGGCCAAGTACAATCTCCAGCGGGCGGGGTTTACCATCCTTACCCCCCTCCCAGGTACCGAGTTCTACCAGGAGATGGCACCACGCATGGAAGACCAGCCCTGGTCCAACTTCGACATGCACCATCTGCTCTGGGAGCCGCGCCTCGGGACCGTGCGCTTCTTTGAACTTTACGCAGAGACCTGGCGACGATCCATCCTCAATACCTCCGGAGATAAAAGCATCTTCGACTGGATGCGCCAGGTGCACCCCTCCCAAATACCTTACATCATCCGCATCCTCTGGCGCACCCAGCGAATGATGAAACCCGCCGCCTATGTGAAGGAGTATGAGGCCAGCCACCTCCTTCCCGCTGGCGTTCCCCGCGCCCGCCAGCCTAGCGAAATCTGCCAGGCCAAACTGTAAGTGTTGAAGTGTATAATGGGTGGAGAAAGCCATCCGCACATTTCATCTTCATATCAACAAGTCTGCGGCGACTTACTCCTGTCGGAATTCTGCTATGATATGTTGCGATACATAAATTGAAAGACCCTGACGTTTTAATGATGAGGTATTCTCGTGCAAACTACCGCCAATGTTACGATGCTCGCTCATGTCATTCAGCAGGCTGTTGCGCCGGTCTTCCTGTTGACCGGTGTCGGCGCGATTTTGTCCGTGCTCACAAATCGTCTGGCTCGCGTAGTGGACCGATATCGGAGCCTGACCGATCCCAGAGAGGATGATCGGACCTCGCACAAGTTGGAAATGGAGACTCTGTCGCACCGGGCGCGTTTGATTCATTGGGCGATCAGCCTCTGCACAATCTGTGCTCTTTTCATCTGCATAGTGATTGCGGCGCTTTTTGTCGGCTCGGAAACAGGCATGGATCCATCGGGCGTTATTTCTATTCTGTTCATCGCGGCAATGCTGGCACTGATCGCCGGTTTATTGTGCTTTCTCCGAGAAATCGCTCTGGCTACCGGAAAGATAGAGGTCCGCGAGAGATAGAATACCTCAAATGACGGCCTATGAAGGAATCCGCCTTTTACAGGCGGTTGGAAACTGTTGCGGGATCGGTTTGGGGTGTTGCCGTTCGCCCAAAAGCTCAAAGTACTCTCAGTCACGCCTCGTTCTTTCACTTGTTTGCGCCGTAGATTCCAGCCTCTACATTACGTTTTTAAACAGCCCGTCAGTGGAAAAGCGACACCCCGACCAGAAATTTGCTCGAATTGAGTGGTTCGTTGGGCATAGCGGTCCCTGCATTGGAGATGTGATGGTAGCGGTATTCGGCCATGAGCGCTAGGTCTTTCCTTATGAAATACTGGATGCCAGTCCCCCCCTGGTAGGAGAAGTCAAGCCGGCTCCCCATGGTGGGTAAACCCAGATCCACATAGAGTATCCCGCCTCCCGCAAAGACGTAAGGTACTAGCCGTTCCGGCGCTGTGAATTTCCAGCTCCCCAGAATATACCCTCCCTCCATGGTACGGTCGTCATGATCGACAGCAAGATGGAATGGCAATTCCAGAAAGAGCTCATGGCGCCCCTGAAACCAGTGCCCCTTCCCTACCTCTGCGGAGAGGAACCGGCCGTAACGGAGGATTATGTCGAAGGTCTCCACCTGGGTCCTGGTGTCGCCGAAACCCCTGTGAGTGATGCCGTAGCCGGTAAGGAAGGCGTATTCGCCGGAATAGTCCGAAAGTGTTGGCATATCGGCGGCAGCCGTGCAAAGTGGTTCAAGGTGAAGGAAAAGGATCACCAGAAATACCCAGGCCGGAAACCTTATCCGGTGCGCTGTAAGACCCCGTTGTTCAGGGCGGGGATATAAGGCGCGGTTTTGGCTTGACTTTTGCCGTTTCTTAACGAAAACTTTCTTCAGTTCTTTGACAATCGGTATGGGTTTTCTGGCGGGCACGGTCGCCAGTGTAAAACCGATGCCAACATGGTCAGGTATTTTAGGGAGTTTTTGCATATGGCGAAAACACATCCTGCATTGTTTGACCTGACCTAAAGAAATCAAAACTCCGAGTAGTAGGGTGGGGCACACCCGAAATGAAGCCTGCCGAGAAGCCGGTGCTGCAAGGCCGCTCAATGAAGCAGGAACCTCAAAGGCCTTTAGCCTTTGGAATCCTCTCCCTTCAGGGCGGGGAGGATGTCAATGTCATGACATTCCCTCCGCCGCAACTTGGAGCATCATGTTCGTTTCAACCCTAGAGTTTCATCCCGCGGGGGCCTTCTTATCGACTGGCGTAACCGTAGCCCATGGCATAGAATTAAATTGTAGCGGGTACCATTAGTCCAGACTCATTTTATGATGGACGGATAGGAGAAGGTTTCCTTGGACGTCCTCAAGTTAAGGTCGCTTCCCATAAGGCCTTTCTTGCCAAGGTGGAGATGAGCAACAGGCGTTTTCCCATCGTTGTGCTCTCCTTTCGTCACCACTTCTGCTTCATCTCGAACCTAATGATGTCCGGCAGGTGCCGCATGAAAGTGGAGATGCTGTGGGGAGACTTCCAGAGCATCTTTGCGTAACCAAGGTGGATCCTCGTGCGCCGGTAAAATTGACTGATAAATTCGTTATAAAGCCCCTCTAGCTCGTCCCTGGTCATGCCGTGGGGAACAAAGACGAAGTTAAGACAGTTCATGGCAGGCCAATCCTCGGTAAACTCGCCGAATTCTCTGATACTCTTGAATACCGGCGCGCCCGGGAAGGGGGTGAACTTAGTGACGTTGATTTCGTCAAGCGGCAGCGTCAGGGCATAATCGATTGTGCGCCGGATGGTCTCCGCCGATTCGCCGGGAAGTCCTATCATGAATAGTCCCTTGCAGCGCAGGCCAGCGTCCTTCACCATCTGCAGTTTTCTCCCCACTTCGTCGAGGCGATAAAATTTACGATGCTTTTTTACCAGGTCCGGATCGCCTGATTCGATGCCAAAGTTCACCTGCCAGCACCCGGAGTGCTTCAACAGGGAAACGAGCCCGCTATCCACATGCTCCAGCCTTGCGATGCAGTTGTAGGTAACAGGCACTCGTTTCTGTTCGAGCAGCGCGCAGAAGCACTCTACGCGGTTCCGGTCGAAAGTGAAGAGGTCATCATAGAAAAAGACGTGCCTTATGCCAAAATCCCTGCTCAAGTAGCGCAGGTGCTCAACGATGTATTCTGGTGAATTGAAGCGGAAGCCGCGGGAAAAGACCGAGCGGTCGCAGTAGCTGCACTGGTAAGGACAACCGCGGCTGGAGATGATGCTGATATTGGGATGACTTGGATAACTGAAAAGCGGCAGGTTGTAGGCTTGGGGAAAACCGGGGAGACGGTGATATGCGGGAAAAGGGAGAGTGTCAAGATCGGCTATATGCTCCCGCACGGACGATAGGCGCCCCAAGCCTTTTTCACGATAGCCGATGCCGGGTATCCGGGCGACTTCCTGGAAATTGGAGTTAATAAGTTCGTGCAGGGAATTTTCCCCTTCGCCGATCACCAAGAAATCAATGGCAGGAAAACTGTCGAGAAGCGTTGCACCTATGGAACAGGCATGAGCCCCACCGAATATGATCGGGACTCGGGGAAGGCGCTCTTTGAGGCGCTCGGCAATCCGGTACCCTTCAAGGAAAGATGAAGTGGTGCAGGAAAAACCAACCGCATCGGCTCCCTGCCTGACTATTTCCGCGACCAATTGATCATCGGAGAGCGGTTTTGCGTAACAGTCGATGAAGGCTGTTTCAATGCCCCGCTGTTCGAGAAAGGCGGCGATACTCATCATGCCGTGGGGGGGCATGATATTGAATACCGAACTGATGTCCTTCATATCACCGAGCCAGTTATTGCCGCGCGGATGAACGAATAGTACCTTCAAGACCAATCCTTGACAATCACAATATTGAGCATCACGGAGATTTTTATGCTAGACTGTTTGCGTGAATAAAGCAAATGGAAAACCTTTATAACAGGCTTCCTGTTTGAAGACTGACGTTGTTCTTTGCCCGGGAAAGAGAATCTACACGGGAAAAAAAGAAAAAGGAACTGCTCCTCTGCCATTAAACATACTAAAATGGAGAGTCAACAGCTCCTCTTTTGTTTCCGGGAAGATACCGGTAAACCGCCTATTATTTCCCTTTGATAGCGGCCGCTTTCTTAGCCGGAGCAGCCTTCTTCGGTGCGGCAGCCTTAGGTGCGGCGGCCTTAGCCGGAGCAGCCTTCTTCGGTGCGGCAGCCTTAGGTGCAGCAGCCTTAGGTGCAGCGGCCTTGGCCGGAGCAGCCTTCTTCGGCGCGGCAGCCTTGGGTGCGGCGACCTTGGCCGGAGCAGCCTTCTTCGGCGCGGCGGCCTTGGCCGGAGCAGCCTTCTTCGGCGCGGCAGCCTTGGGCGCAGCGGCCTTGGCCGGAGCAGCCTTCTTCGGCGCGGCAGCCTTGGGCGCAACGTTAGCGGGCTTAGCTGCAACGGCCTTCGTCGTGGCGGCTTTCTTCGGAGTAGTTGCGGCTTTCGAACCTGTTACCTTCGGCTTGGGCATGGGTCTGGTCTCCTTGAAATTAATGATAGACACTTATAGCAGTTAATATACATTTTTTTCGCTTCTGTCAACAATCTCTTTATATTTCATAGAAATTTTCTTTCACTGACTAAAATATTTCATCCGGCGATATCATAACCCGGTAAAATATCCTATAGAGCGACGCCACTTATTGCCTCACTTTTCCAGCATCAATGTCATGCACAAAGGCTTATTGCCTGGTTTCGCACGCTCAACCCCATAAGGCATTAGAACACTCGAATCCCCCCTGGCTTTTAGTGATGCCTGGAAGAGACTATGATTGCTCCTTCAGTAAGTTGCCTCTTGCAGAGAGAAATAGTGTGAGAGCAAGCGAAATAGTTGATTAATGTACTGTAAGTACTGATTGATAACACCAGACGTAACGGTTCCGTGGCCAAGCCTCCACTGAAGACAAAGGTTGCCAAACGGTCTGATGAACATCCGGAAGACAAGATGACGAAGAAAGAAGAGGTAAACCGTTTTTTTATTGACCTTGACCGGTTCTTGTTTTATAAACTAAATATAATTTATTTTAACTTTTTGGAGCAGGAGGTAGTTATGAGTTTTATCGAAAAGATCAAGGCAAAAGCAAAAAGCAATCAGCAGACGATTGTCCTTCCGGAAAGCTATGACGAAAGGATGCTCCTCGCCGCGGAGAAGGTAACGGAGCAAGGTTTGGCAAAGATTATTGTGCTCGGAGATCCTACCAAGGTAATTGCTGACGCGGCCGCCAAAAAAGTTGATCTTACCGGGATCGAAATCCTTGACCCCGCATCCGCCCCTAAACTCGAAGCTTATGTCGATAAGCTTGTCGAGCTTCGCAAGAAAAAGTGCCTCTCCCGTGCAGACGCCCTGAAACTCCTGACCGCCCCGGACAACCTCTATTTCGCCGGGATGATGCTTAGGGAGAAGGATGTCGACGGCTGCGTGGCCGGTGCCACCAGCACCACAGGCAATGTGCTCAGAGCCTTTATACAGACTGTCGGCCCAAGCCCCGGCTTCAAGACCGTCTCCTCATTTTTCATCATGATTACCAAAAACCCGAATTTCGGCGAAAACGGCATCCTCTTCTACGCCGACTGCGGAGTTAATCCCAATCCCGACGCGCAGGGGCTAGGTGAAATCGCGGTGGCGACTGCCCGCAACATCAAGGCCCTGCTCGGTGTGGACGCGCGGGTCGCCATGCTCTCCTTCTCGACAAAGGGTAGCGCCTCCCACGACGACGTTGATAAGGTCCTGAAGGCCATGGAGATCGCCAAGCAGATCGATCCAAGCATTTTGATAGACGGCGAACTGCAGGGTGATGCGGCCCTTGTTCCCAGCGTCGGTGAAAAAAAGGCCCCGGGCAGCCCGGTTGCCGGCAAGGCCAATGTGCTGATTTTCCCCGACCTCGACGCCGGAAACATCGCCTACAAGCTTACCGAGAGGATAGGGGGCGCCGAAGCCTACGGCCCCATTATTCAGGGGCTCGCCAGACAGGTCAATGACCTCTCCAGGGGTTGCTCGGTGGAGGACATCGTCAATGTCACGGCCATCACCGCGGTTCAGGCGCAGTCGCAGAGCTGATATAATCGGTTTAAGATGTTTTACGGCAGGAGCCCTGCGAGGCTGTTAAAAAACCCGCAGGACTTGATTTCTCAGGTGAAGATAAAAGAGGCCGGCAATCAGATTGCCGGCCTCCTCTTTTTCAACAATGCCTGGTGCTGCTAACGGACGAAATCCGGGCGTGCGAAAGAGTATTCGAAGCTCATGTGATCTGCGTATGTGCCGTTCAGGATCGCCGCCACGTCTTCGGTGAAGACCAACTCTTCGTCGGTCGGGATAACGAACACCTTTATCGGTGAGGCCTCGGTGGTAATGAGGGCCTCTTTCCCCTTGACCGCCGCTTTGTTTCTCTCCTTGTCGAGGAAGATGCCCATATGCTCCAGGTGCTCCAGGGCCTTCTCACGGATCTGCCAGCCGCGCTCGCCAACCCCGGCGGTAAAGACGATTGCATCAAGCCTGCCAAGGATCGACATGTAGCTGCCGATGTATTTCTTCAGACGGTATGCTTCTATCTGAATGGCCAACGCGCAGAGGTGATCACCCTGCTCGGCGTTGGCGATCACGTCGCGGCGGTCGGTAAAGCGCTTGGTTATGCCAAGGATGCCACTCTTCTTGTTGAGGACGCTGTCGATCTCCTTGGCGGAGAGGTTTTCCACCTGCATCATAAAACCAGGAATGGCCGGGTCGATGTCGCCGCAGCGGGTCCCCATGACCGCCCCTTCCAGCGGGGTAAGCCCCATGCTGGTATCGACGGAAATTCCGTTCTTGATCGCTGTGTGAGACACGCCGTTGCCGATGTGCATGGTGATGATGTTGCAATCTTTCGCCGGTTTCCCCAAAAGAACAGCGGCCCGTTTGGAGACGAAAAGATGAGAGGTGCCGTGGAAGCCGTAACGGCGGACCCCATGCTTCTCATACCACTCATGGGGGAGCGGGTAGATAAATGCCTCCTCAGGCATGGTCTGGTGGAAAGCAGTGTCGAAAATGGCGATATGGGGCACATTGGGTAAAACAGCCTGGGCGGCCTCGATCCCTGAGATGTTGGGGGGGTTGTGGAGCGGCGCCAGATGTGCGACTTCCTTGACCGTGTTCAGCACGCTCTCATCGATCCTTACGGAGCAGGTGAACTTTTCCCCGCCATGCACGACCCTGTGGCCAACCGCGGAAATCTGGTTGATATCCTTGAGGACGCCGACCGACGGATCCAGGAGGGTCTTTATGATCAGGTCCATGGCCACCGTATGGTTCGGGCAATCTGATTCTTTCTTGTACTTATCACGTCCGGGGACCTCGTGGACGATAAAGGAACCACCGATCGTAACCCGCTCACACAGTCCCTTGGCGATAACTTCCTTCTTTTCCCAGTCAAAAAGCTGGTACTTGACAGACGAACTTCCACAGTTGATAGCAAGAATATCCATGCAAACACTCCTCCTGATTTTATTTAAGTGAACGAAGTCACTAACAGCATCCTTTTTTCTCAACAGTTAAGTTTAAATTAATTTAATCAAAACGAAATGTTTTGTATAATAACCCAGAGTCGTAGCTATTGCAAGATATTTATTCTAATTTATTCTAATTGACAGTATTTAATCCTATAACGATAACAATAAGGTTGCAAAAATTGTGATAGCTGCTAAAATGCGAAAAGTAAAATGTAGTTATTTCCCCAACAAAGGAGAAGGGCCATGCCTAAGTATGTAATCGAGAGGGAAATCCCCGGGGCCGGGAACATCAGCGCACAGGATTTGCAGGCCATTTCACAGAAATCCTGCAGTGTTCTAAATGAATTGGGCCCAAAGATCCAGTGGGTGCAGAGTTATGTTACCGATGACAAGATCTATTGCGTGTATATCGCGCCTAACAAGGAAATGGTGCTGGAGCATGCGCAAAAAGGGGGATTCCCCGCCAACAGTGTGGCTGAAGTGAAAACGATGATCGATCCGACAACCGCAGAATAACCGATTGCCCAGCAGTTAACGGCAAACTGCTGGCAACCAACACCTTCTTGAGAGATGGAAAGGGCCTGCTTTGTGGTGGCAGGCCCTTTTTATTTGAGCAGTATTCAATACTATTGCAGGGCACAAGTCTTTTGTCTTGATTCGGCCATTCAGCCGACGCCTTCTGCGCTCCTTCTTGGTCCAACTTGCTCTGCAAATTGTGCCGTCTTGCATCAAGGCCTCCTCATAACGTCTTGCAGAGGCTTCTTTAAAGTCCAAACATCACCGAATCATTTCCCCCTTTTTTTTCCGCTTAAGAGACTTCTTAAAGCGCCTTACCGCAAGCGCGATCAGCATCTGGTGACTTCCTTCGCCACTCCCCGTGTCGGCGGGCATATGCTGGATGTACGTGCCGTCGGGCTGCATTTCCCAAGCCGAGCGCTGGTCGGCGGAGTATGTATCGAATATCAGCCGGAGTTCCCTGGTCAACTCCGGTGGTTCCACCGGGCAGAGGATCTCAACCCGCGCCTCAAGGTTACGTTTCATGGCGTCGGCGGAAGAAATGAAATACTCCTCGGCGCCACCGTTTTTGAAATAATAGATGCGGGCGTGCTCCAGGAAACGGCCGACAATACTGATGACGCGGATGTTCTCCGACAGGCCGGGGATTCCTGGCCTTAGCCGACAGGTGTCGCGCACGAAGAGCCAGACCTTTACCCCGGCCATAGAGGCGCGGTATAATGCCCTGACGATATCACCATCCTCCAGGGCGTTCATCTTGAATTGAATGAGTCCCTCCCCTTTTTCCGCCTTTACCAATATTTCCCGTTCGATCCGCATGAGCAGCGCGGTTTTCAAAAGTTTCGGAGCCGGCACCAGCTTGCTGTAGCTCCGTTTGGCCTTGTATCCGGTGGTCAGGTAGTTGAACAGCTCGGTAGCGTCCTGGCCGATGGTCGGGTCACAGGTGAGCATCCCGACGTCACTGTAAATTCGGGCCGTCTCGGCGTGATAGTTGCCGGTGCCGATGTGCACGTAGCGGCGCAAGCCGTCGTAATCCTGGCGCACCACCAGGATAACCTTGCAGTGGGTCTTAAGCCCCACTACTCCGTATGTGACATGGACGCCCGACTCTTCCATCAGTTCCGCTAGGCGGATGTTGGTAGCCTCATCAAATCGCGCCTTAAGCTCCACCACCACCGCTACCTGTTTGCCGTTCTGTGCAGCCTGCAGCAGAGCATCGATGATGCGGCTCTGGCTGGAGGTGCGGTAAAGGGTCATTTTTATGCAGCGCACCTTGGGATCGTCGGCCGCTTCCCTCAGGAAGCGCTCCACCGAGGTGGAGAACGATTCGTAGGGATGCTGGAGCAGGATCGCCCCGGCATCACGTATGGTGTGAAAGATGTTGTACGGTGACTGCAAATGAGGATGGTCGATGGGGTGATGGGGGGGATCGTGAAGGCGCGGATAGTCGAGGCGGGCCAGTTCGAACAGGTCGCGCATTGCCAGCATCCCAGCAACTTCGAAAACGTCGTTCTCTTCGTCCAGTTCCAGTTCAGCCGCCAGCCGGCCGCGGTGAAGCGGCTCCATCCCTTTCCCTATTTCAAGGCGGACGATGGGAGCAAACTTGCGCTCCTTAAGCTCCGATTCAATCATGGCCATCAGGTCGTCGGCCTCTTCCTCGTTCTTTTCCGTATTTGCGTTGCGCGTGACCCTGAAAATCTCGCAGGCAACGATTTCCATTCCCGGGAAGAGGAGGTCGAGGTTGTTCATCATTACGTCTTCCAGGGGGATGAAATGATCTCCCTTACCCACCCGAAGGAAACGGGGCGTTCCCAGGCCGACCGGCACCTTGACCCGCGCCAGGGAAACTTCGCGGGCTTTTGGATAACGCAAGGTTACCAGAAGATTAAGGGAGAGATTGGAGATGAAGGGAAAAGGGTGGGCCGGATCTATGGATTGGGGGGTCAGAAGCGGAAAGATGTTGGCATAGTAGTTCTCGCGTAGATACTTCTTCTCCTTTGCCGTGAGGGAGTCATAATGCTCGATGACAATTCCCTTCTGCTCGAGAAGCGCCCGCAGCGTGAGAAAAGCATCCATCTTGCGGGCATTGATTTCCCTGATGACAACGTGGCACTCCTCCACCTGCTGGCGCGGTGTCCGGCCGTCTAGGGTCAGTTCATGCACACCCGCCCCGATCTGCTGCTTGAGACCGCCGATCCGCTTCATGAAGAATTCGTCCAGGTTGCCGCTGACGATGGCGAGAAATTTAACCCGTTCGAGGAGCGGGGTCCGTTCATCTTCAGCCTCATGGAGTACGCGGCGGTTGAACTCCAGCCAGGTCAGCTCCCGGTTAAGATACCACTGATTGTCGCCTAGATCGAATTGGATACCGGCCTGTAGTGAAGAGTCTGTATTATTTTCCAGCGGACTCTTTGTTCTAATGGATATCTTTTTCTTTTTAGGTTTCTTTGACCTTTCGCCCTTGGCTTTGGCGCCGTTCGGTCCGGCAATTATCTTTTTTCCGGTTCCAACCATGACCGCGGATTTCTCCGTCGCCTCTTCTCCGGTCGGTTCAGTTTGCAGCTCAATTATTTCGGGCTCGTTCACCGTGAATCTCCATTATAGATTTGTGATTTACTATCCAGCACGGCTCTCACTTTCCTGACCAGCTCCAAAGGATGAATAGGCCTTATGAGCACCTCTTCACTTCTATCAAAGATTCCTCTGCCTAGGAGCTGATCAAGGCTGTAACCGCTCATGAAGAGGACCTTTACGTCAGCTCGAACCTTCCTGATCTCATCATACGCCTCTTTGCCGCTTTTCTTGGACATAATCTACATCCATGGCGATAACATCGGATGATCTTCCCCTTTTTCATTCGCCTTCCTTGCCAATCTCTCCCATTTTTTCTTTCGCGGCTCGAATTGCCGCGAAAGCCTCCTTGGCTCCTTTTTGAACTTTTTCCTGTCCTCTTCAAACGATTGCGGAGGATCGTAGGCGTTTCCGTGGGAATCCGTCAGAAGGTTCGTGAGATTGAGGCCGATGCCAGCATCTTCCTTTTTCGCGTCCAGGGCCTCGCAAATGTCCTTCGACTGCAACTCCGCCACCACAATGACCCGACTGCGGCCCTGCGTGAATTTGGCGGTCGCGGTTTTCTTTTCGGTCCTGATTTTCCTGTAGTCCCCGACGCTGAATTCGCCGATTTTGAAAGGTGAAGCTTTTCGTTTTTGCTTTGGGCGGAGCCGTACTGAGGGGATGTGAAGCTTTTGTATCTTTTCTCGTCCTTGTGCTTTGGAAGGCTGATGTTGCTTCCGCCTTCGTTTACGGTCTCGAAGAACCACATAACCCTCGTCCACGCAGACGGCTAGGTTCTGGCGGACCTGTCTGTGAAGCTTTGCCCATTCTGGATCGGCCTTGGCGTATGCCAACACCGACTTGTGCTGGCCAGCGCATTTCAGGTATTTGGGTTTTAGATCCCCTGTTTTTGAGCTCTTTGCAGGCCGCCAGATTTAACGCCCTGTCAGCTACAAGCTGGTTTTGAAGCCTTGCGAAAAGCATTGAGAGTCCCGAATAGCTTCCCACTCTGCCCCTAGCATACTTATCAAAGGGAATTTGTAGGCACGAGGCTCCACCTTGTGTTTGGGAGTAATGCCCCGAATTTTCGCTTTATCTAGTTCTGGTGAGCAAAAATCGATCATTTGTTGAATTTAAAACAAACGTTTTGAATTATATCATTTGAATTGTCATATGCCAACAAACAATTCTTACACAAACAATTCTTACGCTAACATTCCTCCCTTGCAATGGAAGAAATTCCCGCTTGGTATCTTAAATGTTAGCCGGTTTTCCTGTTACTCAATTCTATCAGGAAACCGGGGGAATATCTTGCGGTGAATCAAATTGTCAGGGATAAAGACAGGGTTTGAGCGCCACAACAGCCGTTTGCCCATGGTTATCGCCTTCCATGTCTTTCCATGAATCTTACGGCTTTGGCCATTGTGGGTAGCGAACTCCTGCCGCCAAGCTTTCGGGTATTCAACGCCGCGGCAGCGCTAGCAAGAACGGCGCACTCCCTGAGATTCAGGCCGGTCACGATCCCGTGCAGGAAGGCGCCGTGATACGCGTCTCCGGCGCCAGTTGTGTCAAGTGGGGATTTGATTTTAAACGCCGGTTGATGAAAGGCCTCCGCCTTCCTCGAAAAGAGCCAACTTCCCTCAATCCCCGCCGTTATCACGACGATTTCCGGTCCCGCATCGAGCAGGCTTTGCGCGGCGGCTTTCACGTCTTTGGCCCCGGAAAAAGCAAACGCGAATTGCCGGGCAACTATGCAGATGTCCGTGAGGGCGATAAGCTCAGGGATGTCATCCCGGTAGCGGTTGGCACCGCCATCGAAAGAGACCTTGACGCCATGGGCCCTGGCCATTTGCGCGGCTTTGCGGGAGGCATCCCAGTGACGGCCGTTCAGGTGGAGAATGCGGGCTCGCTCTATGACATCTTCAGGAAGTTCTTCCGGTTTAAGATCCTCTGCATCGCCGGGGGAAAAGACGATAGCCCTCGCCCCATCGCCCTTGCGGACCAGGATTGAGGCTATGGAAGATGTGCAACCTGCGGCAATGCATATCCATTCAGTTGCAACATTCTCTTTCCTTAGCTCATCGATGATAAGCCTCCCCCGCCAGTCATCGCCTACCTTGTCGAGCATGGCAGTCCGGGAGCCGAGCCTTGCCAGTGCCACCATGGCCGTGGCTATCGGCCCGCCCCCCTGAAGCGCGTAGTCGCGGGCCTGTTGCACGCATTCCTCGCCTGGCAGTTCATCAACAACCAGCAAGAGATCCAGTGAGCTTACGCCTAATCCAACAACGTCGAATTTCCTGTCGAGTTCCATCTATAATCCTGAAAACGGGATTTTAATACGGGGAAATTTGATGAAAAGGGCTAACCGTGTATACGCGAAAAGTAGTTAATAGCAATATAATTCTGCCAGTTGGCTTGCCGTTTAATTTTCTCGCCCATAAGTCCCCTCCCGAAAGAAAGGGGACGAAAAGCGCGGTATCAGCTATACTTTTAATCCGGGAATTCCCGGAACTATACGACATGATTTTTGACGGTTCATTCAGGAGTCCATCTTATTTTCTTGCCACATAAAGCCAAGTGACATTAAACGTTCTGAAACGCAACGTCTTGAACCAGAGTGCGAAATTCTTTATAGATACCGCATATTCCCCTTGGAAGAGCAGGAAGAGCGGCTAGAGCTAACCCTTGAGCTCGTTCGAATTCTCTACAACTTTTGCCTGTTGGACCGGAACAACCACTATGAGCAGACAGGAAAAGGCCTGACCCGGATCCGGCAGCAGGATATCATGGCCGCCGACAGGTTCCGGTTTCTCCCTGTAAATGAGGTACGCTCCCAGGATAAGCAGGAAGTTCTTTTCGGGCGATCGGGACTTCCAGGGACTCTACCGGCGCCTGAATGAGGTGGACCCCTGTTCAAGCAGGAAGGCCGTTTCGACAGCATCGCCTATCTAAAGGAGCCGGGATTTCTGATCGAGGACGGAAAACAAAAGTTCGCCAAGATTGACCACCCCAAGATCAAAATGCACCGGCAGACCACAAGCCAGTTAACAACCTCTACGATAAGCAGGGACGGCGACCATTTGTATGCCAGTTTCTCCATCTCGTTCGAATCGGAACCCGATCAATTCCTGCTTCTAAGATGGCATTGATGTCGGCCTCAAGACTAGTGCTGCATAAGTGTTTTTAATAATCGTGTTATTGCACAATTAAATATATAATTAAAGTAGTTTTATTCTCTTGGCAGTTCGTTGTGAACGCTCCAACAACCAATACGCTTGTTTTGGGTCTTCCTGGATGTGATGATAAATCCCCTTAATCGTCACCTGGCTGAAGTCCCGGCCACCCCTTGGAAGGCCTTAAACCGCCATCTCCAGCTCTATCTTTTCGAAGATCTTTGACCACCTTGGTCATGCTTGAGGTTAACTGCACCGGCGCGTTAAACATAAAAATAATTTTTCGAACTTATTGTCAACGTCTTAGTTTTTCAGGCGTTTATATTATATGAAAAAAGAGTAAAATAAAAAAGAAAAGAGAATGTTTTTACCAATGGGGGTGAATATGAAAAAGTTAATTTGTATTGCCCTTGCGTCAATGATGCTGATATTGGCAGGTTCCTCACCCGGCCACGCCTTTCACGGCGGACATGGAGGTCATGGCGGGGTAGGTGTCTGGATCGGCCCGGGATGGTGGGGCCCGGGGTGGTGGGGCCCGTATTATCCATATTACCCATATTACCCTTACTATACTGCGCCGCCTGTCGTAATCCAACAGCAGCCCGACACATACATCCAACAGGCCCCCCAGACAGAGGAGCCTAGCTACTGGTATTTCTGCAAGGATCCAAAGGGATACTATCCGTATGTGAAGAAGTGTCCGCAGGGATGGCTGAAGGTCGTGCCATCCCCAACTCCGGGAGAAGAGGAGGAGTAAAAGATGAATAAGCGAATGTTAAGAATCATCTCATCTCTTGCGTTTTTGGTATTATCTGGATGCGCGACTCTTCCAACGGGTCCAAGCGTTCGGGTGCTTCCTGGACCTGGAAAGACATTTGAGCAATTCCAGGCCGATGATGCGGTTTGCAGGCAGTGGGCAGAACAGCAGATCGGCATCTCTCCGCAGCAGACGGTTAACCAGAATGCAGCTACTGGAGCTGTCGTCGGCACGGTTATCGGAGCGGGTCTAGGCGCGGCTGTCGGCGCAGCTTCGGGACACCCGGGCGCCGGCGCGGCCATCGGCGCAGGCAGCGGACTTCTTGTGGGGACAGCAAGCGGTGCCAACGCCGGGAATGTATATGGAATGGAGGCCCAAAGGCGTTACGACAACACCTACGCCCAGTGCATGTATGCCAAGGGAAACCAGGTGCCGGGGGCAGTGCCGTACTATCGTCCGCGGAGAGCCGCTCCTCCACCTCCTCCGGACTTGAATGCCGTGCCGCCTGACTATGTACCGGGCAATGCGCCTCCTCCACCTCCTTCGCAATAATCCCGCTCCCGCGGCAGTGGAGTGAATAGGAGCTAAAAAAAGGGGGGGGGGGGGTATTTAGTTTGTCTTCAAAATAAATCTATACCTTTTCTCTCTTTTGCTACATCAGATTTTGCTGAAAATAAATCTGTCTCCTTTTAATTCGAGAGGTTGAAGGTGTGTAAAATATGGGGACCTCCGCTTGGGCTTATTCCGGGCGGGGGTTTTTCTCATATTGCACACATAAAATGTTTATGGTAAGTGCCATCGTTGTTTTTACTGGGACGGGAATTCCGAAAAAAGAGTCCAGCCAACTCCATACCTTGGAATAACCGCCAACTTCATCACCATGAAATGCCGGTTAAGGCAAATGCGCCCGACAGCTTAATTCTCTGCATCAACATAAAAACTGGATCCGCCGACAACCTCGATAGTTCCTCCTCCCTTTCAGCACAATAAAACTGCCGAAACGGGCTCTGTTCGCCTCAAAAGCCACAGAGCCCGAGCAGCTCTTCCATCAACAATATCGCCATGGATCTGTCCAGTCGCCATGATTCAGGTTATTGCGCCCAAAACTCAGCAACTTCTTTTAAGATGCTGGCGGAAACCAGTTCCGTTACATCGGAGTCGAACCAATCAACCGGCATCGAACGACTGTAGCCAGGCTCCATGAATCGACTGTCCATAAGGACAATGAGCCCACGGTCGGTCTCGGAGCGGATTACTCTCCCTGCGGCCTGGATCGCCTTGGCCATTGCCGGTATCGTGTAGGCATAATCGAAGCCTGCACCATACTGCCGCTGGTAATACTCCCTCATCTGCTCCCGTTCAAGATCGTAATTCGGCAGCGGAGGCCCTATCACAAATGCGCCTATCACCATCTCTCCTGCGTAGTCCATTCCCTCGGAAAATGAACCTCCCTGCACGGCAAATACGACCGTCGGGACATCCTGTGCGCGGAGAGAGTTCAGAATTGCCTCGAAGCGGGGAGCCTTCATGTTCCGTTCCTGTCTCAGGACTGTGAATCTTTCGGGTGGCCTGAAGAGCGTGACCACCCTCTCCAGGAACTCGAAGCTGGGGAAAAAAACGAAATAATTTCCATGGCGCAGTGCCATTATCCGTTGAACAGCATCGGCGATCCTGGCATAGTTCCGCTCGCGCTGCGCGTACCTGGTGGAGATTTGCGGTATAATCAGGATTTTGCGCAGGTTCTTCGGAAATGGGGATGCGAATTCCGCAACCTTCACTCTGCCGGTATCCAGCCCGGAGAGGAGCGTGTAGTAGTCGAAGGGCTTCAGAGTCGCCGAGAACCCCACCACTTCACCGTATTCGTCATAGCAATCCTTAAGCATTGCCGAGGCATCACAACAGGTGATCCGCACTACGCCGCCGCTGGGGTGCGGGTGATAGGTCGTGAAGAACTCCTTTCGGTCGGGATTGACCAGGTATTCAAGGGTCTCCGTGAATTCTGACCAGTAAAAGCAGAGGCGCAGAATCACGTGCTGCTTTTGTATCTCCAAGCCGGAGTCGAGGTAACGGGAGAGGAAGGCGCGAAGCCGCGCATCCTGCTCAAGAAAATGCTCCACGGGGAGATCGATCCGCATTGGCCTTGAACTTTCACCACTGCGGCAGGAGGCTATAAGCCGAATACAGCCGCCGAGAAGCTCCTCCGCCTCACAGCGAAAGAGGTAGGGTATGTTTCGGATCTCGTCACGCATCTTTTCCAGCACAACTGATGAGAGCACTGGAGAATAATAGTCCATGGCCCGGGCCGCAAGATTATGGGCCTCATCTATCACCAGGTTCGGCTTCCCCGCCTGGCCGATGCAGATCTCCGCGATGCGGCCCGTTGACGAGCGCGGGGCAAAGACATAATTGTAATCGCAGATAATAATGTCGGCCTCTAAAGCGCAGTCAAACTGCAATTCGAAAGGGCAGACCCGGTATTGTTCGCCCAGGTCGCGAAACGAGCGGGACTTTAACCGTCTTTTCCTAGACATAATATCGAGAATTCCATGATCATAAACCTTTGCATAGTAATCACGGGCATACTCACAGTAGTCAGGATTGCAAAGCGGTTCGTCCTTGAAGCAGATCTTGCTCTTTGCGGTGATCGAAAGAGACTTGACGGGCGAACCCGCCACCTGAAAACGGCTGACCGCATCCTCGGCAACCGCGTGCTGGCTGTTTTTCGGCGTGACGTATACTACTTTCTGGCCCCGGCTCAATGCTTCCTTCAGCGTGGGATAGAGGACCCCGACGGTTTTCCCCAGCCCCGTGGGAGCCTGAATGAGCATCGGCTTGCCCTCGGTCATTCCCTCTTCTATGGTATGCATGAGCTCGATCTGGCCGGGGCGCGGGTTTGCAAAAGGAAAGGCAAAACGGTCGGCAATCTTCCGGCGCCTGGCGGCACGTTTCTCCGCTTGCCCGGCTTTAGTGACGAGTTCGTCAAGGCGCAGCTCCAGCCATTTTTCGTAAAGGGTAAGGTCGAGGGGGAGTTCGAGATCTAAAGCCCCGCCCCCCCGGGAAGAGACGAGATGGAAGGAAAGCCTGGGAATAACATGGTGCTCACGCCAGTAGAAGTAGCCATATGTCTGGAGTTGCAGGCAGTAAGGATGGTCCAGCAGGTTGTCCGTGAGCCGAAGCACAAGCTCCCGGATATTGATCCCGGTCTTGATCTCCTCGATTTTTGGTGGATCGCTCCTGAAAATCCCGTCCATCCTTCCTTCGACCCGGAAAAGATAGCCTTGCCTCTCGAACAAAGCGCTAACCGGCACTTCGGGTTGGTAGGAGGGATCGGACTTCGCCCTTTTCTTCTGCACGCGGGCATGGATTTCCCGACCATCTGCGGCCGAGCGTCCGTACCCTGAATGGGCTTCAATGCTTCCTCTTCGTGGCGAGGATAAGGCAAAATCGCGCAATGCGATTGCAATGAGTTTCATCGCGACTTTCATACTTCATATGCAATACTAATAAGGGGTGCCAAACAGTGAAAATCCGTTGCCAATTCAAGACACCAGACTAATTAATTTCAAGGCGATGATTATTCTGTCTATTTCTTCAGGTCTATCCCGTAATTCTTGATCTTCCTGTGCAGGTTGCTCCGTTCCAGCTCTATCGCCTCGGCAGTCTTGGTGATGTTCCAGTCGTTCTCCTCCAGTTTCTGGATGATGAACTCTTTTTCAAACTCCTCCCGAGCCTCCCGCAGTGAGCCAAATTCATGCATGATGCCGGTTTTGTCGACAACCAATTCACGCGGCGTCTCGACGGCCAAGATATAGTCGGGCATGTGGTTGGCGGTGATCGTCCCGCCCGGGGTCATGATCACCAGCCTCTCGATGATGTTTTTCAGTTCACGCACGTTTCCCGGCCATTCGTAGTTTTTCATCATCGCCATCGCCTCGGGGAGTATGATCTTCCGTTCCCGCCCTTCCCGGCGGCAGAACGTATCGAGAAAGTGCTCAACCAGTAGAGGGATGTCGTCTCTCCTCTCCCTGAGTGAAGGGACTCGGAAAGGGACCACGTTGAGCCGGTAAAAGAGGTCCTCGCGGAAGTTACCCGCGCGGATTTCGTTGTCCAGGAGCTTGTTGGTGGCGGCGATGACCCGCACGTCCACTTCCACGGGCCGCATCCCCCCTACCCTCTCGAATTTGCGCTCCTGGAGAATGCGCAGAACCTTTGCCTGGGTCTTGAGCGACATATCACCAATCTCGTCAAGAAAAATGGTGCCGTTGTCGGCCATGTCAAACTTCCCCTTTTTTTGCGCCACTGCACCAGTGAAGGCCCCTTTTTCGTGGCCAAACAGCTCCGACTCAATCAACTCCTCCGGAATGGCAGCGCAGTTGACCTCCACGAACGGCTTATCGCGCCTCTGGCTGAAACAGTGGATGGAGCGGGCCACCAGCTCCTTGCCTGTGCCGTTGTCGCCGGTAATAAGGACCGACGCGTTGGTGGGAGCGACGAGCCTCACCTGCTCCATAAGCTTTTTCATTGCCTGCGAATTGCCGATCATCTCATGGTCTTTCTGCGCCATGACGCGCCAAGAGGCATTTTCCTCCCGCAGGCGGTGAACCCCCAGGGCGTTGCTCACCGTAATTATCACCTTTTCCAGGGATAACGGCTTTTCGATGAAGTCGTAAGCTCCCATCTTGGTAGACCTGACCGCAGTCTCGATGGTCCCGTGTCCCGACATCATAATCACCGTCAACTCCGGATAGAGTTCCTTCAGTTTCTGCAGTGTCTCCAGTCCATCCATGCGGGGCATCCAGATATCGAGGAGCGCCAGGTCCGGCGCCTCCTGTCGCGCAATTGCCAAGGCCTCAATCCCGTCCACGGCGAACAGGGTCTTATACCCTTCGTCCTCCAGTATCCCCCCCAGGGAGGTGCGGATACTCTCTTCGTCATCAACTACCAGTATCGTCTCATCCATAACCTATTCCCGATCAAAAAATTTTATTACCCTGCACTTTTCACCGCTTCAAATGGCGATGCCCACTTCCTTAGCCAGTTCCCGCCAGGCCGGCAGGCTCCGTTCGATCATCCTCTTCTCAACGCAGTAGGCGATCCGGAAATAACCGGGCGCGCCGAAGCCGGCACCTGGCACGACCAGTATGTGATGGCGTTGCGCCATCCTGACGAATTCGATATCATCTTCCAGGGGGGAGTGGGGGAATAGGTAGAAAGCGCCTGCTGGGCGCGCCATACGGTATCCCATCTCCGTCAGGTTTTTGTACAGGATGTCCCTCTTTTCCTGATATTCTGCGATATCGACCGTGACGTGCTGCAGTTTCGCTACAAGCCGCTGCATGAGGGCAGAGGCATTGACGAAACCAAGTGTTCGGTTGGCGAAGACCGCCCCTTCCATGAACAGATCCACGTGGGTCATGGCTGGATTTGCCGCCAGATAGCCGATCCGCTCGCCCGGGAGTGCTAGGTCCTTGCTGTGGGAGGTGACGATTACGGCGTTGTCCACGTGCGGGAAGATGTTCGGAGCAATAACGCCGTCATAGGTGATTCGTGAGTACGGCTCGTCGGAAATGACATAAATCTGCCGGCCGATTTCGAGCTCTTTCCGCCGCAGCATTTTGCCAAGCATTTCCAGGCTGGAAACGGGATAGACCGCGCCTGTCGGGTTGTTGGGGTTGTTTATGATAATGGCCCGTGTCCGTTCGCCTATTAACGCCTCTATTGCGGCTATGTCCAGTTGAAAGGTCAACGGGTCGGTCCAAGCCACCTTGGGGACGCCACCATGGTTGTCAATGTAGAACTTGTACTCCACGAAAAAGGGGGCGAGAATGATCACCTCTTCGCCAGGGTTGAGGATGGTCTTCAGCGCCACGTTGAGCGCGCCGCTCGCGCCGCAGGTCATGATAACGTGGCTTCCCCGCACCTTGAGGCCGGATGCCTCGGCAAGGACTTCGGCCACAGCCTCCCGGCTCTCGGCATAGCCGGCATTGCTCATGTAGCGGTGCATCCCCGGCAGCGGATGCTCGGCAAGCGCGCGCAGCTCCGCAGCGAATTCCGGCGGTGGTTCAATATTGGGATTACCGAGGGTGAAGTCGTAGATATTGTCCGCCCCATGGATTACTCGTAACCGTTCCCCCTCCTCGAACATTTTCCGGATCCAGGAAGAATTTTCGATAAAAGATTCAATCTTGGTTGCAATGGCCATGGGAATGCGGCTCCTTTCATTTTTTCGGAATTCCACATATTTAGCATATTTTCGGGGAGATGGGCAAGGTCTATAAATAAAAAGCCTGCAAGCTTACGAAGGCTTTCAGGCTTTTCCTTTCATGACATAGTCCCGTGCCTCACGGGTTGGTACTATCTTCCTTTTTTCAGATCGATAAGAATCAGCTTGGCAACTGCCTTAAGGGTTTCAAAAACACCGTCACCGGTAGCGGCGCAGGCCTCAAAATCGGGAACGCCGGTGAGATTCAGTTCGCGGCGCAACTCTTCTACAGTGACAATATATGGGAGGTCCCGCTTGTTATACTGGATGACAAAGGGGAGTTTGTCCAAGTCGTAACCCTGTTCTTCGAGATTGGAGCGCAGGTTGTCAAGCGACTCGATATTGGCGTCCATACGCTCTTCCTGGGAATCGGCAACAAAAACCACGCCATCCACCCCTTTGAGGATGAGCTTTCTCGATGCATCATAAAAGACCTGGCCCGGCACGGTGTAAAGGTGGAATCTTGTCTTGAATCCCCTGATCTCGCCCAGCATCAGCGGCAGGAAGTCGAAAAAGAGGGTCCGCTCGGTCTCAGTGGCAAGGCTGATCATTTTCCCCTTGGCTTCGGGGGCAGTCATTTGATAGACAAACTGCAGATTGGTTGTTTTGCCGCACAGACCGGGACCATAATAAACGATTTTACAGTTTATCTCCCGGGAGGCGTAGTTGATGAAGGACATCCTACAAATACCTCGATTGAATCACATAAATAGATTGTCGATATCGTCGTCGGTTATCTCGGCGAAAGGGAACTCGCTTTCGCCGCTCTTTTCCTTCTCTTCCGCTTTCTGCATGAGCCTTCCGAAGATGGCGGTCAACTCTTCGGAAGCCTTCTTGACTCGCAAGCGCACCAGCCCGAGTGATGAACGAGTATCGAAAAGGACCACCAGAATAACCCTGCCGGCAACGATGGAAATGTGCAGGTTATCCTTTTCCCCTTCATGGAAAAGAATCGAGAATTCTTTCTCACCGATCAGTTTTGCCAGTCCGCCGGTGGCGGCGATATTCCCAGCGGTGAGCGATGCCAGTGAAGTGGTGTCAAAACGTTCGGTCTCTCCGACTCCGGCGATCAACTGGCCGTTTTTGTCAACCAGAAAGATCACTTTGGCGTTGGCCTCTCTGAGGAGTTTCTCAAGCACACTGTTTATCAGTTTGAACTCCTCGTCGTACATCACCATAAGAGGATTCGCCATTGCCAGCTCCTTATGCTGCGTGAATATTTTCAACAGCGGCTAACTTATAACAGAATTAAATAGTTCTTTCAAGATTTTTAAACTTTTCTCTCATAATATAAAAGCCCCGGCGGAAAACCACCGGAGCTTTCATCTGGGGAAAAAGCGTCCGTCACTCTTTACTGCCCGCACCCCCCCTCAACTGTCACTTGTAACCAGTGACTAAACCTCATTCCTTGTTGACCGGGCAAACGGAAAAGGACATGGCCGCCATCTTTTCGTAAAGTTCAAAGCGGCGCGCGCTCCAATCGGCAGCCTGCTGCATGAGCGAGGCAGCTGCCTGCGGGTTGTTTTTCTTGAGCATGCGGTAGCGATTCTCATTCAATGCGTAATCGTCGAACGAGATGGTAGGTTTCTTGCTGTCCAGCTGTAGCGGGTTCTTCCCTGAGCAGACGAGGTCCGGATTGTAGCGGAAGAGGGTCCAGTAGCCGCTGGCCACCGCTTTTTTCTGCGCATCCACGGCACAGGTCATATCAATGCCGTGAGCGATACAGTGGGAGTAGGCAATGATGAGGGACGGACCGTCATAGGCCTCGGCTTCGAGAAATGCTCTTATGCACTGGGCAGGGTTGGCTAAGGAGACCCGGGCTACGTAGACGGTGCCATAAGCCATAGCAATCATCCCCAAGTCCTTTTTCGGCATCGGTTTGCCGCCGGCGGCGAATTGGGCGACAGCGCCGAGCGGAGTGGCCTTGGAAGCCTGGCCACCTGTGTTGGAATAAACTTCGGTGTCAAGGACCAAGAGGTTTACGTTCTTTCCTGAGGCGATCACATGGTCGAGACCGCCGTAACCAATGTCATAGGCCCAGCCGTCGCCGCCAACGATCCAGACCGATTTTTTCACCAGGTAATCGGCGATGGTCAGGAGCCGCTTGGCGTTGGGATCGGGGCATTTGGCAAGGGCCTTTTTGAGTGTTTCAACCCGCGCGCGCTGGGCTTCGATACCCGCCTGGGTCGATTGGTCAGCCTTGACTATGTCCTCAACGACTCCCTTGATCTCAGCGCAGGATGCGCTAGGACAGTCGGAGAGCTTTTCGAGAATTTCCAAGGCCGCAACATGAAACTTGTCGACAGTAAGGCGCATGCCGAAGCCGAACTCAGCATTGTCCTCAAACAGGGAATTGGACCACGCCGGGCCGCGGCCGTCGGCCCTTTGGGCCCACGGAGTGGTCGGCAGGTTTCCGCCGTAGATGGAAGAGCAGCCAGTGGCGTTACCAATGAGGGTCCGATCACCGAACAGCTGTGAAAGAAGCTTGAGATAGGGGGTTTCGCCACAGCCAGCGCAGGCCCCGGAAAACTCAAAGATCGGGCGTATCAATTGAGAACCACGCACGGAGTCGAGTTTCACTGCGGTGGAGTCTACGTCCGGGATGGTGAGGAAGAAGGCGAAATTACCAGCCTCCTGGACACGGAGCGGCGGCTGGAAATGCATATTGATCGCCTTGTGGTTCGGGTCCTCCTTGCTCTTGGCCGGACAGCTGTGGACACAGGCACCGCAGCCTGTGCAGTCCTCTGGGGCCACCTGAATGGTGAACTTCTTCCCTTTCATTTCGGGGATCTTGCAATCGGTAGACTTGAAGGACGCCGGTGCGCCCGTAAGATGAGACTCGTCATACGCCTTCATCCGAATAACTGCATGTGGGCAGATGAAGGAACAGAGACCACACTGGATGCAAAGCCCTTCGTCCCACACCGGGATCTCTATGGCGATGTTCCGTTTCTCATACTGGGAAGTGGCAGTCGGGAAAGTGCCGTCCACCGGCATATGGGAAACCGGCAGGGAGTCACCGAGACCGGCAATAATAGGAGCGGTCGTCTCCTGGACGAATTTTGGCGCTGCGGCGCTAACCACAGGGGGCTTCTTGATTGTGCTGGTCGCTTTTTTGGGCACCTTTACCTCGGCGAGGTTGTTGAGTCCCGCTTCGACGGCCTGGAAGTTCATCTGCACGACCTTCTCGCCACTCTTGCCATAGGTCTTCTTGATGGCGTCCCTGATGTTTTCCACCGCCGTTTCCAGCGGGATGATACCGGAAATCTTGAAGAAAGCGGTCTGCATGATGACGTTGATGCGGGGCCCCAGGCCGATTTCCTCACCCAGCTTGACAGCGTTGATCACGAAGAACTTCAGCTTCTTGTCGATGATCTGCTGCTGTAAGTCGGCCGGAATCTTGTCCCAAACCTCAGTATGGCTGAATGGAGAGTTGAGGAGGAAGGTGGCGCCTTCCTTCGCCTTTGCCAGCATGTCGTACTTCTCCAGAAATGAGAAGTTGTGGCAAGCGACGAAATCGGCGGAGTCCACCAGGTAAGGGGCGCGGATGTACTTCTTGCCGAAACGGAGGTGCGAGGTGGTCATGGAGCCGGCCTTTTTTGAATCGTAGACGAAGTAGGCCTGGGCATTATTATCGGTCAGCTCGCCGATGATCTTGATCGAATTCTTGTTGGCGCCGACAGTGCCGTCCGAGCCGAGGCCGTAGAACATGGCCTGGTAGACCCCCTCGGCCGGATTGCGGAAGGAAGGGTCGTAGTCGAGGCTGCAGTCGGTGACATCCTCAACTATCCCAACCACGAAGTGGTTTTTCGGTTTGGGTGCATCAAGATTATCGAAGACGCTCTTCACCATGGCCGGGGTAAACTCCTTGGAGCCCAAGCCGTAGCGGCCACCGATGATCAGCGGACTCTTGCCGAACCGGGGTTTTTCCTCGGCCAGCGCCTCGCCGATCGCGGCGCGGACATCCAGGTAAAGTGGTTCGCCCAAGGCGCCCGGCTCCTTGGTACGGTCGAGGACGGCGATCCTTTTTACGCTCCGCGGCAGGGCAGCAACGAAAGCGTCACCAGGAAACGGCCGATAGAGGCGCACCTTGATCACTCCGACCTTCTCCCCACGGGCAGCCAGGTTCTCAACTGTATCGTGCACCGTGTCTGCTCCTGAGCCCATAACGACGATGGCCCGTTCGGCATCCGGCGCGCCCACATATTCGATAAGCCCGTACTGGCGGCCGGTCAGCCCGGCAAACTTGTTCATCTCTTCCTGAACAATGTCGATACAGGCAGGATAGTATGGATTGACTGTCTCGCGCCCCTGGAAATAGACATCAGGGTTCTGGGCCGTGCCGCGCATCACCGGGTGGTCCGGGGAAAGGGCGCGGGCCCGGTGGGCGGCGATCAGATCTTCGTCAAGCATGGCGCGCATGTCGTCGAAGGTCAGCTCTTCCACCTTCAGGACCTCGTGCGAGGTGCGGAAGCCGTCGAAAAAATGGAGAAACGGCACCCGGGAGCGGAGGGTGGCAGCCTGGGCGATAAGGGCAAAATCCATGACTTCCTGGGAGTTGTTGGAACAGAGCATGGCCCAGCCTGTGGAGCGGCAGGACATGACATCAGAATGATCGCCGAAGATGGAGAGGGCCTGGGCGGCAATGGCGCGGGCCGAGACGTGAAACACCGTGGGGGTGAGCTCACCGGCAATTTTGAACATGTTTGGGATCATAAGCAAAAGACCCTGGCTGGCAGTAAATGTGGTTGTCAGCGCGCCGGCCTGCAACGCGCCATGCACAGCGCCGGCAGCCCCCCCTTCCGATTGCATTTCGACTACAGTCGGCACCGTCCCCCAGATATTCCTCTCTCCGGCAGCGCTTTTGGCATCGGAGATCTCCCCCATCACCGAAGAGGGTGTGATCGGGTAGATGGCGATAACCTCGTTTGTGGCATGGGCCACATGGGCGGCGCCGGTATTACCATCAATTGTTACCAATCTGCGACTCATAGTTTCCTCCTGTTCGTTCTTTTTCCAAGTCTCCGAATATTTCCCTCATTTAGTAAATTCATTAATTGCTGATTTAGAGTTCGTTGCGTCCTTCAAGCGCCCGCTGAACCGTGGCCGCATCCACATATTCCAAATCACTCCCCAGAGGGATGCCGTGGGCCAGCCTGCTTACCTTTACGCCAAGTGGTTTGATGAGTCTGCTCAGATAAAGCGCAGTGGCTTCTCCCTCAACGGAAAAATTAGTGGCCAGCACCACCTCTATGGTCTTCCCCTCGCCAAGTCGTTTCATCAGTTCCGCTATCTTGAGGCGCCCGGGAGTAATCCCGTTCAACGGCGACAATGCCCCCTGCAGCACATGGTAGCGCCCCCTGAAGGCGTGACTCCGCTCGACGGCAAGTAGATCCTGTGGCTCTTCGACCACACAGATTATCCGCTCATCCCGGTCACCGGAACAGATAATACAGGGATCGTCTTCGGTTATGCCAAAGCAGATGGAACACAAGCGCACCTTCGTGGTAACTTCTAGGAGGCTCTCAGCCAGAGCGTTTGCTGTATCGGATGATTTCAACAGGTAAAAGGCAAGCCTCAAGGCGGTTTTTTCACCAACTCCCGGCAGTTTTTTAAGTTCCCCGAGAAGCCGCGTGAATGATATTGAGAAATTTAGCATAATTATTAATAAAAATAAAACATTTTTTTAAAAAATTTCGGCAAGGTATTACAGCGTCTAACAGCTCGACTTAATTAAGTTATATAAAATAAGCTGTGTCACCTTCAGCATGTGTCATAAATGGTAAAAAACCATTGTTAACATTAAAACAAAACATGTGTCATTATCCGCCCTAATGCGAAGATGCGACTTTTGACCGCAAAAGTCAGGCCGAAAAAGAGAAATGGCAGGTTGATGCATGGACACCAGCCAGCTGCGCCCCCGCATGTTACAATCAATTCTTGTCCGCGACCACGTCTCAGAAAAGGCCGGGGATGCTGACACCGCCGGTAATCTTCCCCATCTGTTCGGCCAGCTCGGCCTGCACCTTGGAAAGGGCCTCATTGACCGCCGCCATGACCAGGTCCTGAAGCATTTCAACATCTTCAGGGTCAACCGCCTCTTTTTTGATGGTGAGCGAAACAATCTGGTTTTTACCGTTCACCACCGCGGTAACCGCCCCCCCCCCTGCCATGGCTTCGGCAGTTTTCTGCGCAGCCTCTTCCTGCAATCGCGCCATCTTCTGTTGCATCATCTGGGCCTGTTTCATGATTTGCGCCAAACCTTTAGACATCCTTCGCCTCCATTAATTGGAATAATTATTTTATCTCCGTTTCATCCGCCTCACTGACTTCCGCGATCTCGCCACCGAAAATCTCCAGGGCGGCAGCCACCATCGGATGACTTACCGCAGCCTGCTTGATCGAGTGAAACCTGTCAGCTTCTTCAAGACTTTTTTTTTCCAAAAGCGTTGCCGGGATATCTCCCTGCTCTCCCGTCAGGGAGACCAGCCGGATGCCAGTTTCCGCCCGGAAATGCGCTTTTGCGAGCCCCCGCAACTCCGTCATGGCTTCAGGGTCCTGGAGACGGCAAAGCTGGAAAGAAGCGGCAGAAAAACCTATCTCCAGCTGCGTTGTGGAAACCAGGAGAGGATGACCATGCTCAAGCAAGGAAGCGAGCATCGGCTTTTTCTTCCTGACAAACGTGACAAAACCTTCCCATTGATCAGCCGCCCCTCCAACATCATCTGTTGCAGGGACCTCCTTCATGTCGGGCTTTTCCGGACCCTGCTGCCGACGCATTGCCGTCGCAGCAGGCTTAGCCTGCGCCGTCCCGGGCATGACCGGGGGAACCGAAACCCCATCCCGGTCGGCAGAGGATTTTCCCCGGGATGGGGGGGGTAATTCAATCATGCCACCGCTCCCTCTCTCTTCCAAGGCCTTCAGACGTTCGAGAAGTTCATCGACCGGCACAACGGGGAGCAGTGTGGCCATCTTCAACAGCGCCATTTCCAAAACCAGTCGTGTAAAGGCCGTGTGGGCCATATCGCTTTCCGCTTTCAGAAGGATTGTCAGATGCCGCTTAAGGTCGGCCAAATCGGCGGGAGCGGCTTGCGCCCTCATCTCAACAAGCTCTGCTTCAGAGAGCTCCGAGATGTCTGCGTCCGCACCGACAGCTTTTATGATGGTCATGTTCCGGAAATGGTCGAGCAGTTCCTGACAGAACTGGCGCATATTATAACCAAAAGAATCAACCCTTTTAACGATATCAAGTAGAGCCCGGCAATCCCTGGCAAATACCGCCTGGGAGGTCTCCATAAGTAGCCTCCGGTCAACAACCCCGAGAAGCGTGGCAACGTCTTCATCCGTGACCTGACTGCCGCAAAAGGCCAGCACCTGGTCAAGCACCGACAGGGCGTCGCGCATGCTGCCATCCCCTTTACGGGCGATCATAGTCAGGCCGGTATCTGTTATCGTTACCTGTTCCATGGTAACGATGTGCCGGAGATGGGCCGAGATCACCGCCAGTGGAATCCGCTTGAAATCAAAGCGCTGGCAGCGCGAAAGAATGGTAATGGGGAGCTTATGCGGCTCGGTGGTGGCAAAGATGAACTTGATATGCGCGGGGGGCTCTTCCAGGGTCTTTAGCAGGGCATTGAAGGCGCTCGTGGAGAGCATATGCACTTCGTCGATGATGAAAATCTTGAAGCGGCATCGTGCTGGAAGATACTTGACCGTGTCACGCAGGTCCCGGATATCATCCACACCGGTGTTGGAAGCGCCGTCAATTTCAAAAACATCCACCGCGGTGCCAGCGGTAATTTCGGTGCAGGAGGGACAGGCATTGCAGGGTTCCGGCGTTGGTCCTTGCTCGCAGTTCAATGCCTTGGCCAGGATGCGCGCCGCACTAGTTTTGCCGACTCCCCTTGCGCCGGTAAAAAGGAATGCGTGGGCGACCCTGCCGGAGTCAATTGCATTCTTCAGGGTCCGGCTGACATGCTCCTGACCAATAAGGTCGGAGAAGGTCTGAGGCCGCCATTTTCTCGCTAGAACGAGGTAAGACACGGGAATATCCTCATGTGATGGAGGGGTTAGGTCTCAATATGTGGCAATATTGTCACATATTGAGACCTGACCCCTTTTGCGGGGAGTAATACGGAAAGAGTTTGCGGATACAACTGATAGCTGGGCTTCCCCACGGCACACGGGGCCGGTTACTGCCGCTGCTTCCTTCCGGACCTGACGGGATTCATAACCTTCCGTTGCGTGGGACCCAGCTATCAGTTCTATCCGCAATGAACGATCAGGGGCAAGCTCCGCAACAACCGACGAGATGGGAGCTGCCCGCGATGGGAGCCGGACCGTTATCATCTGCTGCCCTGACTTTAAGAACCTGATCTCGTTTCTATATTCGCTAATCAGCACGCAGGTGGCCGACGACAGGCTGACAGCGAGCGAACGCTCAAATGTTTAAATCTGGCGGAGAGAGAGGGATTCGAACCCTCGGTACGCTATTAACATACACACGCTTTCCAGGCGTGCTCCTTCAGCCGCTCGGACATCTCTCCGTAAAAAAAGTATAATAATATATCAACCTTGGATTGTAAAGATTTTTATGGCGGATCAGGTCTGGTTAAAGTCCACTGAAAAGTCATGGAGAAAACGCGACAGATGGAAACTTAAATGGCAATTTCCAGTCCCTCTTCAGGTATGCCACCGTAACTGTTAAAGTAGTCGGCATGCAGCGCATGGCGAATACTTCCCTAACCACTTCCAGAACCATAGGCTGCGGCGCAGGATTGTTCGCCCCTTCTCCCGCCGGCGCCGCCACCCCATGTTTGGTTGGCTGACCGTTACAGGGTCCGCTTTCGAGAACAATGCGCCTGGGGGTAAAAAAATCGACCTTGATGGAGACATGGACTTCCGCGCCATTGGTGACATCGTGGTCGTCACCGCTATCCTTGATAACATAGCAGGAGGCGGTACCGTTGACAAGCTTTTGCCCATGCAGGCGAAATCGCGCGGTCTCAGACGCCGGAAGGATAATCTCCACCTCATCCACAATTTGCTGTTCCCGGAGCATGAGCGCCGCCCCTTTTGCCGCAGCGGCAGCGCAAGCATCGGTAGTAATGCTGTATTGCAATTTTGTTTTTTTCATTTGCCTTCCGATCACCCCATTCGCACAGGGGATTACTTGTCAACCGATCAACATATCAATGTCAGAATACAGATGATAACGAGGAGGAGTACACCTTGGCGCCGGCAGGCAGGCAATATTATGGCGCACCTGGCTGTGAAGCCAGGACCAGGATTCACTGGTTTTGGAGTAAAGACTCACCGATTCATACTGATCGGCACGGAAGGAAAAATTAATATTGGTGTTGTCCCGACGTAGTTGTTCTTTGTACCACTCGCGGTTATGCAAGCGACCCAGAGCCGTACGGTTGCACAGGGAGTGACCATCGTCAATGAAGGCAAGAAACTTCATTGCCTCGTCAGACGTGAAATCAAGCCGTAAGCGGTATGAGCGCGCCACCATTGGATGGCGGGGTGTCCGCTTGCTAGACTTCCTTTTTTTAATTATCAATTTAGCGTCTGACAACATCCGCGCTCAAGTATCCCAGGTGTCATTATAGTAGGTTCTGCCACTTTCATCCCACCTCTGAAAAGCAAGGGATTCCCGCAAGAAGTCATAAACTGAATAATCCGTGGTCACTAAGGTCCCTTCTCATTAGGAAACGGAATGTCTCATATAACAGATCATTAGTTGTTTTGCAAGAAAACAGAATTTAATTAATTCTTATATTGTATCTTTGCAGTCAAAAGTTCTCCCGTCACGCCAAACTTGATGCCGCATCCAGTTCCAGTATCCTATTGAAAAGACACTGGATTCCGGCTTTTGCAGGAATTACGATGTCCTTCTCATGCCTTGAATGATTTCAGTAAGTTGGAAGAACTTTTGAATGTCAAGATTGTATATTAATCAGCAAATCTGTCAGCATGTTGAATTGAGAAAGATTCCGAAGTGCGGCGTTTTCGTGGCGTACCTCCAGAATAGGGGAAATTTGCGGGAAACTTCATTGCACATCAAAGTAGGGAAAAGCATGCCTCGATCGGTACCCAGGCCCATATAAATCCTGCCGCCGGGAATCTCTTAATACAACCGCTCTGCGCGTAATCTCTGTAATTTCAGCCGGTTCCTCGTAATTAAAGCGGAGCAAAACACCGAAGTTTACCGCCATCGTCCCCTGTTTCGGAAAAGTCGGGATGGTAAGACCTGTCCCTCCCGCTGATTTTAACCGGCATAACAGGAATTCCGTGAGCATTTACCATGATACCCACCCCCAGTTGAAATGGATGCAGTTTACCGTCTTTTGAGTGCACCGTTGATCGGGGTAAGCCAGATGATTGGAGACAAAATAGACAGGACCTGAAAGCATATCCACTTGCTCGCTCTCCCGTACGTTGAGAAAGACAAAGGCGTGGAACAGTGGTTAATTGGCTAGGAGCAGCAGAGCGAAGCAACACTGGAAGTGACCCGCTGGCCGGAAGGGTTCCAGAGTCCGCCATGCGGCAGCAAACGGCATGGCCGTTATCGTCAAGACGAAGTAAAGGTTTATCAGTGCTACGACTGCCGAACCCAGACCACATTGACAGAAGGAACTATCTTTCTTTCAACGAAGCTTCACTTAACGGCATGGTTTCAGGCCATGTACTTTCTGACACAGAACAAAAAAATGTCTCGATACTGGAGCTGAGACGTCTGATCGGCGTAAATTATCCGGCGACATGACTGAAGCGCAAAATCATGCAGGTCATGTATGAGCGCGAAACCACTATTAAACTGTCGAACCGTGTTGAAGTTGATGATGCTTACTTATGGGATGAAAATCCTGAAGGAAAGATCGGTCTTGGCTAAAAGAAATCTTTTATCGCCACGATTCAGATTAACGACCAGAACAACCCGCTGTAGGCCATTTTCATCCGGGGAAGACATTCAGTTGTGAAGCAGTGGCTGCATGGGCAAAGCAATCTCTGGCCCCAGGGACCAAAGTGGTCTCAGATGGCCTCTGGTGTTTCACAGCAGTAGAAGAGGCCGCCAACGGGAGTTTGTGGGCAGTTGGGACCTCAGATGAACACCCGGTCACCCGCCCCCACTTCGTGCTCTGCCAGGAGACGGGCCATTTCCCGTGACAACTCGTAGATCACCCGATAGAAAAACACCAACCTCCGCACTCCGGTCCGGTTTTCAAAGGCAGTTAACGCCTCCCTTTTCGCGAACGTCTCAAACGATTAATCAATGTCTCCATGGCAATTCTTAACTGCCACCAAAGCCACCTGCTAAAGCCCCATTCCTGAGAGTTCATCCAGAAGCTTTTTCTGGGCCTCGGTCAGCTGCGTCGGGACCTTGACGTTCACCTTCACATAAAGATCACCCTTGGTGGTTTTCCCCATGTGGGGGAAGCCGAAACCCTTGAGTCTTATTTTTGTGCCCGGCTGAATCCCGGCCGGAATCTTTATTCGCTTGTTCCCTTCCATTGTCGGCGCTTCCAGCGAAGTTCCAAGTGCAGCCTCAGTAAGCCGAATCGAGCGCTCAACGACGATATCGTCATTCTCCCTGGAGAAAACCGGATCTGATCCTGCCTTGACAACTAGATAGAGATCGCCTGCCGGGCCACCTCCAGCGCCGCTATCCCCTTTGCTGGCGATTCTCAGCTTTGCCCCATCGACAACACCACCAGGGACTTTTACTGATAATTCCTCGCGTACCCCTCGCCGCAAGAATGCCACCCGTTTTTCCGCACCGAAATATGCCTCACTGAAGGTGACCGGCAGCTCCATGGTAAAATCTTCGCCGCGCTGCTTTCTTGTTTTCATCCTGGATCTCTGTTCTCCCGCGGAACTGAATATGCGGAAAAAAATATCATCAGTACCGAAACCCTTATCCTTAAACAGGTCCCCTACATCAAACCCCCGGAATATATCTTCCTGGGAATAACGCTGGTGAAAGCCGGTCGCCCCGAATTGATCGAACTGTTCTTTTTTTTGCGGGTCGGACAGGACGGCATAAGCTTCATTAATCTCTTTGAATTTTTCTTCCGCTTCCTTGTTTCCCTGGTTTTTGTCAGGATGGTACTGTAAAGCAAGCTTTCGGTAAGCCCGCTTTATCTCTTCAGAAGAGGCACCTTTTTTCAAGCCGAGAACCTGATAGTAGTCTTTATAATCCATAAGAAGTAAATCCTTTCATAAACTCTATTCAAGAATGTAATCGCAGTACCGTTACATGTCAACAAGATGTTAGGCAGAATTTAACAGATCGCGGTTCCGGTGTAAAGGTGCAGTGTTTAATGAAATGCCCGCAATGATAATCTCCGAATGGGGGCAATCCATGGGGTTCTTGGTGGGACAGTAGAGAATGTGGTATGGTTGCAAGAAAGGCTTTCGGGAGATCCTTAGCCGCTTTCAAGAAAACTGCGCAGAGATAATAAGAAACCCCTGCCATTTCATTAAAACCTATGTAGTAAAATTTTTTGAAAATCATGGGTCGGAAACGTGCGACACGCCGATAATGCTGCTATTTTAATGGCGGAGAGAAAGGGATTCGAAAGCTGCCTAAGTAATAAAACATCAACATAAAACCAATAAATTCAGCTAACGCCACAACCCATCTCACCCGCCAAAGCCCAACAAGGTCTGGTGAATGTCCTTACTCTCCATCTGACCATCGGTGGTGTATCTTCGTTCGAATGTTGACCGGCTGTCAAAATTTGACCCGGCAACAGCACTCATTTCGGACTTCGAACCACTTAATTTTATTTGCTTTAGTAAATCAACGTAGTTATTGGATAGAGATGAGCAGACTTCGACGCTAATGTGAGTCACAATTGAAGCATATTCACAACGCCGAACATGTACTTCGTCATTTTATACGGTTTTCAGTCACGTAACTTTCTGGCTCTGTAATATTGCCAATCAAGATGGGAGAGGTTGTCGCAACATCTTCCCGATATTGTATATTGTTTTCCGTCAATGTGTGTTTATTCACAACGTCTCCTCTTGTAGATTTGCGTATAAAATATCAAAGGCCACTGGGCAACCTTTTGCTCTCGACACCGGAAGAATCTTCACCGTTGAGGAGAACGCCCTTATGGGAAGATTAGGCGACGCGGTGCAGAGATTTCTAGAAAAGAAAGGTTCAGAAGGGCGATGGGGAGTAGTGGGCCAGGAACGCTTTACCCGGTAAAATGCCACGAAAGCGGCTTTTTACCTCCTTTATAACGCGGGGATAGATGACAACAAAAGAGGGACCGAAAATCACTCCTGTTTTTCTTTTCCATCCCCGACTGCACACTTTTTAATGGCAATGAACAGTTTGGTGAAATCGAGATGTTTCCGTTGGGATTATTCGTAGTTGATTTTATCCAGCCTTTCCCGTAGCACTTCATGGTCGCAGTAAGCACTGACGGCTATAAACCTTGCGCCACCATTGATTGTCTTGATCTCGTCGGCCATACGGATGCCATCCTTCACCAGCATTCTGATGTCGGTAATGACTATTTCTGGCATCTATTTCCGGAAAAGCTCCAGGCCAAGCGCGCCTTTCTCGGCAAATTGTGTGACGCCATCGGGATATCCGCTTGTCGGAATTAACCTTATGATTTCACAGGTGACCTGGTTATCTTCGGCAACCAGAGTCGAATGTGGAAACTTATTTTAACTCAACATCTACTTTCACCTGGAGCCCGGTTGCATGCAAACGATGACGTAGACAGCTATATCGGGGTTCCCTACCCCTCTATAGCTCCCCAATTCTCACCTTACGCGCAAAGAACTGAGCCATCCGAGTGGATATAGCGTATTCACCGCACTACCATGAATTAAATTGTGCGTCTTTCCCCTCATGATTATTATAGTCATAAAGAATACGACGCAATTGCAAATTTCAATATCATAGCCGCCGCTTCCCTTTGAGCAGGTTCTCCAATTCACTCCCCAATGTATCCACGTCAAACGGTTTGTTTATCACACCGCTGAAACCATAGTCGCGATAGTTGGCGATTACCGGGTCATTGGAATAGCCACTGGAGACGATCAGCACGGCATCGGGGTCGATCTCCAGAATAAGCGGGGCTACTATCCTGCCGCCAATTCCACCCGGGATCGTCAAATCGAGGATGATAGCGGAGAATGGGTGCTTATTCTCCCAGGCCGACCTGAAGCGCTCGACAGCCTCCCGGCCGTCGGTACAGCTCTCCACCTCATAGCCGAGATACTCAAGAATTTCAGCTGCAATCTCACGAATCATCTCCTCATCATCCATAATGAGTATCCTGCCGCTTCCCTCAGTTTGGGGTTTCTTCTTGGTCTTCTCCTCTTCAGGGCACATGTCTGGTGAAGCAGGAAGGCGGACCGCAAAATTGCTCCCTTCCCCAACGATGGAAAAAACCTCCAGATCACCACCGTGCCTTTTAACGATGGAATAGGCCGATGAGAGCCCGAGGCCGGAGCCGTTGGGCTTTGTAGTGAAATAGGGGTCAAAAATCCTGATCAGGTTTTCTCTTGGTATACCGCAGCCATGGTCATTGACGGTTATCGTGATATAGGCCCCTGGCTGCAGCTTCAGGGGATTGTCGCGACCCATCAGTTCATTGACGGCACGGACCGTTACCTCGCCGCCGTCTGGCATCGCCTGAGCGGCATTCAACATGAGATTGTGTAGCACCTGACTGAGTTGTCCCTCGTCCGCCTCAAGACACCAAAGATCGTCCGCCAACTCGGTGACACATCTGACATTGGAGCCCCGGAGGGCGAAGGAGACTGCATCAACAATCAAAGAAACGGGAGAAAGCAGCTTCTTGACCGGTTCGCCACCGCGTGAAAATGTTAGGAGCTGCCGGGTAAGCTCGCTCGCCCTGGAGACGGCATTTTCGCACTCTTCGAGACGTTTCGAGAAGATATGGTAAGGTTCCATCTGGTGCCGAACAAAAGAGAGATTGCCGAGGATCGCAGTGAGGATGTTGTTGAAGTCATGGGCGATCCCTCCGGCCAGCATCCCCAGCGATTCAAGTTTCTGGGACTTTACCATCTCGTCCTGCATTCTTCTCTTCTCGGTCATGTCACTAACGTTAGCAAGAATCAGATCATCCCCACCAAAGGATATCCGGCGCAGACAGACCTCTACTGGAAAACATGAATCATCATGAGGCCTTCGCGCATTCCATTCGAAACAGAGATATTTCCCCTCCAACACACTGCTCCAGATTTCAGAGATCATTCCGAGCGGGTTTCCCGGTCCGGAAAAGTCATCCAAGATACTCATCTTCCGACTTTCTTCCCTTGAAACACCATACATGTCAAGCATTGTCTGGTTTACATCAAGGACCCGTCCTTCCAGGTCATGAATGAAAACCGCATCGTGGATGTTGTTGAACAGGATTGAGTAGCGTTCCTCGCTAGCCTTCAGATTCTGTTCGGCTTTCTTGCGTTCGGTGATGTCATTAACCATGGCTATCAGCATCGGTGAAGCTCCGCTCTCCGTCTTCAGTCTCGCGCTGGTCACATATCCCCAGAAATCGCTCCCGTCGCAGCGCAGAAAATGCAGTTCCGTTGGTGTGTGTTCTATCTCACTGTTCATCAGCCGGTTGACCAGATTATAGTCGGACTCCCTCTCCTCGGGATGGAGATGATTTAGATAAGGTGAACCGATCAGTCCGGCCAACGGGCAGCCGAGCATTACCGCCATGCTGTCGTTAGCAAAGGCGATGCGTCCATCCGGGTCGATCATGATTATCCCCGCCTGTGAGGTCTCGAAGATGGCCCGCAGCCGCTCTTCGCTCCCACGGAGGAGTTTATCGGCTTGTTTCGACCGGCTGATGTCCTGGACCAGCGCCACGAACCCATTGACTCTGCCATCCTTGTCACAATCGGGAATGTAGGTCACGCTATGCCAGACGGGATTGTCCGAGCATAGTAGCGGGATTTCATCATTAAAGTCAATCTCGTACGTGACCTGCTCGCCTGCGAGTGCCCTTTCCATGTAACAGTGGACTTTATCCCAGGCCGGCTCACCGAGCAGATCGCGGACATGAGAGCCGCTGATCTCCTCCCTGCTCTTGTTGAACAGGATTTCATAGTGCCGGTTGACCATACGGTAACGATAATCTTTGTCCACATAGGATATAAATGCCGGAATGGCGTCAATGACCAGGCGAAGATGGTCTTTGGCTTGCCGGATCGCCTCCTCGGTTTGCTTGCGCTCGGTTATGTCATGGATGGCGGTCACGCGCACAAGCCGCCCCATGTATTCGATAGTCTGGCCATGGGCCTCGACAATCCTGTAAGAGCCGTCCTTGCACAACATCCGGTGTTCGATGTTGCTTTCTCTGCCGGCCACGATGTTCTCAGTCACCGAGTTAAACTCATCGGGAGAAATGAGCGCTGCCATTTCCATGCCGATAAGTTCTTGCTGCCGATAGCCCAAAAGCTTCGCCAATTGTTCGTTCAAATCAATAAATCGACCATGTTCTGAAACGGCAATCCCTTCGAACGTGGCGGCCGCCAGAATACGGAACCGTTGCTCGCTTTGCTGCAGAGCTTCATCAGCCTGCTTACGCCCGGTGATATCAACGTGCGTGCCGACCAGGCGAACGGCCTTCCCCTGTGCATTACAGGACAGAACGGCGCTTGAGAGAATGGTGAGATAGTGTCCTGCCTTGTGCCGCATCCGGAACTCAGCCTCATACTTTTCAAGGCGCCCATCCAGGAAATCCTGAACCTGCGCCAAGGTGGCATCGCGGTCCGCAGGATGTATCAGGCACTTCCAGGTATTCAAATGGTTTCCCAACTCTTCTTCGGCATAACCGAGCATGGACTTCCAGCGGGTCGAATAATAGACTTCATCGGTCAAAAGGTCCCAGTCCCAGAGGCCGTAGTTGGCCCCCTGCACCGCCAACTGGAAAAGCTCTTCTTCGGAGCGTAACTTTTCTTCGGTCACCCTGTTCTTGGTGATATCAAACATTATCCCCCTTAGCCGTAGGTCCCCATCGTCCGTCCGGACGACCGTGCCTATATCGTGGAGCCAGACGAAGTGTCCATCTGCAGCGATCATGCGGTACTGGAATTCATGATCTTCCCCTTTCAACAAGGCATTGCGGCAGTAGTCGCTGCACCACGCCAGGTCATCAGGGTGGGTGTGGGTACGCCAGAAATCAGGCTCATTGATCCACTGTTGCACTGGATAGCCAAGGATACGTTCTGCGTGGGGGCTTACAAAGGAAAAGCGGAAGGTCAAAGGATCGGCTTCCCAGAAAATGCCGCGTATGGAGTTGATCAGGGTTGAACAGAATTTCCCATCCAGCAGCCCGCTTTCAGAGGTCACTTCGCTCATTCTACACCTCCAGGTGCAAAAGATCGGCAGTCGGCTTGCGGATAAAAAAGGAGATTGTTCGGGCCGAAATTAAATACACTCAATGCAAATCATGTGAAATAAGTATAATGTCTATCGAAAAGAATACAAGAATTCCCGCAGGATTGGATCGCATGCGTAAGGCCCAGCAGGGCGACAATGGATAATAAGGATAGAAAGTTGTTTATTTGGGCTTTTCGGAGTGGAGTGTGGGAATTGTCGCATAGTAAGAACGATTAAAAAAAGATTCTGCATGTTGAAAATCAGGGAGAATACCCCTCTTCCAAAAGACACACAACTGTTGGATGCGCCCCATCGTTGATTACGGTCTCTTCGTAATCATCACCACCAAGCCAACCTAAAATAAAGGCCACAAATATGGTATGAATAGTGCGAGCCTGAATGGTATTTGCATATAACCAATGATTGCTCCGGGTATTTATAGTTGGAATGAAAGTACTGCAGAAATAATTATGGATATGTAAGAGGCAGTCCTAAATGAAGTAGATTTTGTTTGTTGCTGCTATAATGACAAAGACTTTTTCATTATTGCTATCAGGATCGGTCGGGAATAAAATAAAACCTACTCTTGTAGGCGAGTACCCATGAGTATACCCCACCATCTTCTCATTATCCTTGAAATGCACCATTATTTTCTTTCCTAAGCCAACCCTCTCAAAATCGGATCTCTCATGGTAGTCGGAGTTTCCCTCAAAAGCCTTTACAAAAAACACTGCTTTAAGATCCTTAATATTTATTTCGTGGAATCCACCGCTTTCCTTATCAGTCATGTGGAAAACATCTTTATTAGGGAAGAAATCTTCAGTTGTTCCCTTCATAATCTTTCCGTCGGCATAACGAATGACAATTTTATTAAACATAATATTTATTAACCTTTCACACTTATTATTTTACAGTCATGTAAACTGTAATAAAGATTTTAAAGATGTGCTCTTGCACATTAGAAATATCCAAGGCCAAACCATTTCATGTTTTGTAAACATCACATCTAATAACGATTCGAATCAAATATTGTCAAGAGATATTATTTCTTGCCGATTAGTGTCGTGAGCATCTTACCAGCTCTGCTTGCTCATGTAAATTTATGTATTCTTCCACAATGCAAATAGTAATGCAATCACTGGCGCTCTCTCTGGTGTGGCGCTGTAAAGTCTCACCTCTATTGATCCGTAATAGCTGATGGGAACAACTATCTTGGATAATCTCAAATAAAAATTCAATTCAAGTCCGGTCCCCTCATCGAAAGATTCCAGTACACTCCTTCGGAAACAACGATATCGATATGGAGATATTCGTCGAGAAGGAACAACGAAAGCTGCTTTTCTCACTGGACGAGATCTACGTCATCCGTTCGCCAAGGCCCCTCCTTGGGCAACACCTGACGAACCGGCAACAGCCGAGGAAGTACAGACAATCACCGGTGACACCTTCAGGGTGTCGGTCTTTACCAACAGGAAGTTTCTCAAGGGGTTTATCGCTTTCTTGATGACCAGGTGGCATCGTTCCGTACGATTTTTCCACCTATTCCGGGGGCCGCAACCGCCACGAGGCGCGCCGCATAGGCGAGATACTCCAGGAGGACGGTCTAATGACAAACTACCACCTGGCGGATGCGCTCAAGACTCAGGAAGAGATTCGCAACCGCCGCATGGGGGAGAGGCCTTTTTGAATCTACCGATCTCACCCACAGTCAAAAGTCGCTCTGCACCGTCAAGCTTTCCTGAGCCCTCTACCCCAAAGAACGGCGCCATGGCATTAATGCTCTGATCGAGCGGTTCGGATTCCCCTGCAAAAACCGCCACCGGGCGTTGGATGGCGCCTGAGCCCTCTGGCACCTCCTCCGGGTCTTTGCCGAACATCCCGGTGAGGAGAAACTCCATGGTGCTGCCCGGAAGGTCCTGAAACGTGCTAGCACTCCGCCTAAACTCTCCGAGAAGGAGTAAATAATAGTACTTGTATTATGTATTGATTTATGCAATAACATTTTTATGAAAAACACATATGCACCCCGTGAATTTGCAAAACTGGTTGGTCGTACGGTAAACACCCTGCAAAAATGGGATCGGGAAGGTACACTCGCAGCCCATCGATCGCCGACCAATCGCCGGTACTATACCCATGATCAGTATCTATCTTATATCGGCCGGCATACGTCTGAGAAGAAGATAGCCACTTACTGCCGGGTGTCTTCGGGTAGACAAAAAGCAGATTTGTCTTCTCAGCGTGGCGCTGTTGAACAGTTTTGCATGGCATCCGGCAGAGCAGTCAACATCCGGATCGAAGACATCGGGTCCGGGCTCAATTACAAAAGAAAAGGATTTGTCTCACTTTTCGAGATGGTAGAGCAAGGCGAGATAGCAGAAATCATCATCGCCCATAAGGATCGTCTGGTTAGATTTGGTTTTGAATGGTTTGAGAAATTCTGCGATGACCATGGAGCAAAAATCACGGTTATGAATGCAGAATCCCTTTCTCCAGAAGAAGAAATGACCAAAGACTTATTATCCATTATCGATTGTTTCAGTCTCAGGCTTTATGGGTTGAGGAAATACAAAAAAAAGATCGCAGAAATACTCACGGAGGCGCCATCTGGATGAGAACCGCAAGCGTGCGACTACGATCCAAGCAAGGGTAAGCAGGGGGATATTTGCTGCTTTTGCTGCGGAGAAGCGCTACTGGCTGCATATCTTTTTCTAGCACATCAATCAGTCTCGGATTAAGACTTACCGCGAAGTACGTAACGAAACAATCAAGGCAGGGTAAAAGTCACCAAATGGTCTGCAAGCCAGGATGTGGAAGTTGGCACTGGTTGATGCTGCCGAGACCTGGGATAAATACTGGCAGGCAATGTTTGTAGAACCCCGTAGAAAGATATCCCAGAGAAGGCTCTGGATATGATCTCGGGCACCGATTCCACCGCTGTATAGTCGTAGTTTCAGGGTGTTGCGAGTGGGTGCAGGAAGATGAACGGAAAGCCCCGCTCTCTAATTCCCCACCTCAAGGGCGGCTCTCCCATGGGCTTTGCCGGACTCTGGGAGTATTGGAAATCCCTAGAGGGGGATACCATTGAATCCTGCACCATCCTCACCACAACTTCCAACAGGCTGATCGTACCCCTTAACGACCGCATGCCGGTCATCATCCACCCGTAGGAATACCCTCTTTGGCTTAACCGGGAAATAACAGAACCGGAGCAACTGAAGCCCCTCTATCAGTCTTTCCCTGCAGACATGATGGATGTTACCCTTGTCAACTCTCCCCGTGACGACTTGGCTGAGCTTATCAAACCGATTGCCCCTTGACTTCCTATCGCTCCGGTAGTATACCATTTGATATACATTGGTGGCTCCCATCAATCACCTCGCCTAAGCCGTTGTTACAGTTGGGGCTTGCGAGGTTTTAGAACCGAACAGGCCCAGGTTGACAAGAAGGCTTCGAAAAAGCAGCAGTTGGTCGGTTCATGGCACCCCGGGATATTCCGCACGCCCCTGCAACTGTCACCGGTGGTTAATAAGTCCTGTGAGGCAGGGACGGTGCCCCCGGTATGACAAGCCTTTCCAACAACCCCTGTTGTGCCTTTACTCTGAAAGGAGAGAAGATTCAAGTCTATGTTCTGAATCATAAAGGAAAGCCCCTCATGCCCTGTTCTCCAAGAACAGCCAGGTTGTTGCTCAGGGGCAACCAGGCTTAGGTGGCAAAAAGGACACCCGGTGGACTGTATCGACAAGAAGTCATTTCCAGCCGGTGACGCTCGGAGTCGATCCCGGCTTTGACCATGTCGGAGTCGGCTGTTTCTGAATAGAAGAAGCTTTATGCCGCAGTTGTACGGCTTTGGACCGACATCTTTAAGCTCAAAAGCGAAAGGCGAATGTATCGCCGAAACCGCAGAGGCAGAAATACCTGGTATCGCCAACAGCGGTTCAATAACCGTAAGAGGAGTGAAGGCTTGCTGGCGCCTTCCATCAAGCACAAGTTGGACAGTCATCTTAAGCTGAGCGACAAGGTGAAGGGTATCCTGCCAATTTCTGCAACCATCGTCGAGGTGGCCGCTTTTGATATCCAGAAGATCTTGACATCCTCCCCTCCCCCCAGGGCGGGGATTCCAAAGACTAAAAGCCTTTGAGGTTCCTACTTCATTGAGCGGCCTTGCAGCAGCGGCTGTCAGGCTGCTTTGCTCTTTCGGATATAACCGGGAAACTTGCCAGGGAAGTATCTTTCAAGAAAATAAAACTTCTCGAAAGGGCTCAAACTTTTCTGATTTCCCGCATTCCCCTCCAGCCAAGCTTTGTTATGGGTGGAATACCATGCGGAGGTAAATGATGGAAGGCCTCACTCCCAGACGAAAACAAGTTCTTGAATTTATCACACGTCACATCGACGAGCACGGATACCCTCCGACTCTGCGTGAGATATCCTTTGAAATAGGGACAAGTGGTACTGTATCCGCCCTTCACCACCTGGAAGTCTTAGAGCGGAAGGGCTACATCCGTCGCGAGTCTGGTAGCTCCCGTGGAATTATCTTAAACCGGGAGCCACGGCCCGATTTCGTACAGCTCCCCATCG
>Ga0326727_10001183_pt1 | contig 99299 bp, 103 predicted proteins | sample MB2enrmetagenome_FD_207643 | JGI IMG/M metagenome (GOLD analysis project Ga0326727, IMG submission 207643) | Lab enriched peat soil microbial communities from McLean, Ithaca, NY, United States - MB29MY | ecosystem: Environmental > Terrestrial > Soil > Wetlands > Peat | place: USA: New York... | reverse complement strand
CATGGGCGAACAGCGTCAGTAGCTCGTCGGAGCCGTTGCCGCAGATAATCCGCTCGGCGTCGACGCCGTGGCGGCGGGCGATCGCCTCGCGCAGCGCGCTCGACGCGCCGTCGGGATAGTCGGCGAGATTGTCGCTGCCGGCGCGATAGGCTTCGACCGCGCGCGGCGAGGGGCCGAGCGGCGATTCGTTCGACGACAGCTTATGGACCTTGGCGAGCCCCGGGACCCCGCTCTTGCCGGGAACATAGGCCTCGATGGCCATCACTTCGGCGCGCGGCAACGGTCGCAAAGGCTTGGACGCGAACATGGTTTCCTCTTCGATTGGTTAAATCCGCGGCGGGCGCAATTTCGATCCGTCGAAGCGCGCCGCGTGCGCGCCGACTTCGCGGCTGCGCACGTCCGCAGCCCCCGCTTTGGCCAAGGCGAGCCCGCCCGCGCCTTCCGCGAGCGCGCCGGGCCTGGCGATCAGCAACGACAGGCCGACGCCGTCGGCGGCGTTGCCGATGATCTCGCCCTCGAGCGCCGCGATCGCCTCGGGATAGCCGCCGCGCCATCGGTCGAGGCGCACCGCCTCCAGCGCCACGTCGCGCGCCGCGCCGTCGGAGGGCGGCTTGGCGATGACGAACACCGGCGCCCCCGCGGGATGGTCGGGCCGCTCGACGAAAGGCAGGCGCGCGATGATCTTGGGCGCATCGGCGGCCACCAGACGCATCCACCACGCGCCGGCGGCCGGCCCGCCGTCCAGCGCGAACATGCCGAGATCCCCGGCCGCCGCCGCCACCGCGTCGATCACCCCCTTGGCGCTCATGTGCGGCACGCAAGGCACGGTGAAGCCGAAATGAAAGCGCGCCGAATCGCGCATCGCCGCGTCGCCGCGGGAGATGTCGACATGCACGCTATAAGGCGACTGCACGTAGGTGAAGGTCGAGATGATGATCCGCCAGATGCTCTCGACGGTGTCGAGCGGCAGATGCCCCTGGTGTCGCTCGACCAGCGCCCTCATCATCGCGGCCTCGCGCGCCGGGCGAAACGCCGAGCCGCCCTCGCGGCCCTTGATCGCGATCAGGCGGTCGATGATGCGTCCGCGCTCCATCAACAACGCGTGCATCGCGGCGTCGATGCGATCGATCTCGACGCGAAGCTCGGCAAGCGTTTCGGCGGCGGGTTCAGGCACGGGCAAGTCTCGCGGCGATCAGGTGTTCATCGATTCGAAGAAGGCCGCGTTGGTCTTGGTTTCGCGCAATTTCCCCAGCAGGAACTCGATCGCGTCGACCGTGCCCATCGGATTGAGGATGCGGCGCAGCACGTACATCTTCTTGAGGATGTCCGGCGGCACCAGCAATTCCTCCTTGCGCGTTCCCGAGCGGGTGATGTCCATCGCCGGAAACGTGCGTTTGTCCGCGACCTTGCGGTCGAGAATGATTTCCGAATTGCCGGTGCCCTTGAATTCCTCGAAAATGACCTCGTCCATGCGCGAGCCGGTGTCGATCAGCGCCGTCGCGACGATGGTCAGCGATCCGCCCTCTTCGATGTTGCGCGCCGCGCCGAAGAACCGCTTCGGACGCTGCAGGGCGTTGGCGTCGACGCCGCCGGTCAGCACCTTGCCCGACGACGGCACCACGGTGTTGTAAGCGCGCCCGAGGCGGGTGATCGAATCGAGCAGGATCACCACGTCGCGGCCGTGCTCCACCAGCCGCTTCGCCTTCTCGATCACCATTTCCGCCACCTGGACGTGACGCACCGCCGGCTCGTCGAACGTCGAGGACACGACCTCGCCTTTGACCGAACGCTGCATGTCGGTGACTTCCTCCGGCCGTTCGTCGATCAGCAGCACGATGAGAAAGCATTCCGGATGATTGGCCGTGACCGATTGGGCGATGTTCTGCAGCAGCACCGTCTTGCCGGTGCGCGGCGGCGAGACGATCAGCGCCCGCTGGCCCTTGCCGATCGGCGAGACGATGTCGATCACCCGCACGGACAGGTCCTTGCGCGTCGGATCCTCGATTTCCAGGCGAAGCCGCTCGTCGGGATAGAGCGGGGTCAAATTGTCGAAGTGCACCTTGTGGCGGGTCTTTTCCGGATCCTCGAAATTGATCGCGTTGCACTTCAGCAGAGCGAAATACCGTTCGCCCTCCTTCGGGCTGCGAATCACCCCCTCGATCGTGTCGCCGGTGCGCAATCCCAGCCGGCGAATTTGCGACGGCGATACATAGATGTCGTCCGGTCCGGCGAGGTAATTGGCGTCGGCCGAGCGCAGGAAACCGAAGCCGTCCTGCAGGATTTCGATCACCCCCTCCCCGATGATCTCGACCTCGCGGCTCGCGAGCTGCTTGAGGATCGCGAACATCAGCTCCTGCTTGCGCATGCTCGAGGCGTTTTCGACCTCGTTCTCCTCGGCGAACGCGAGCAGTTCGGTGGGCGATTTCTTCTTGAGGTCCTTGAGTTTGATTTCCCGCATCGGGGCGTCCTTGAAAATCGCTCGCGCGTCGGCGACGGAAGGGGAGAGCGGAAGGGGCGGAACCGAAATGAAGCCGCTGCTTGCCTTGGCCGGCTGAAGCCAGCGCGGATCGTCGAAATCCGCTTGCCTTGGGAAGCGCCCGCTGAAGGTGAGGCTCCCTGCTTAGTCGGCTTTGCCGAATCTTTCAACGGTCTTTTGCATGAAATTCCGCGCGACGACCTAGAACGGCTTGACCACCACGAAAATGACGATCAGCGCCATCAGCGCGGCCGGGATCTCGTTGATGAACCTATAGAACCGCGCTGGCCGGCGGTTGCGGTCCTCGGCGAACGTCCGCACCGAAGCCGCAAGATACCCGTGAAACGCTGAAAGCCCGAGAACCAGCGCCAGTTTCGCGTGCAGCCACGGCGACGCCCAATACGCCAGGCGAGAGGCGAGCAGCGGCCCGGTCAGCCAGACGAGGATCATCGCGGGGTTGACAATTTCCTTGAGGAGCCTTCGCTCCATGACTTTCAGGGTCTCCGACAGCTCCGATCCGACTTTCGCGTCGGCGTGATAGACGAAAAGCCTTGGCAGATACAGCATTCCCGCCATCCAGGCGATCACCGCGACGATGTGCAGCGTCTTGATCCAAAGGTCGAGCGCTTCCATTGGCAGGTCAGGGTCCGGTCGGTTGAGGCTGGAGAGAGTCCGCGTCGCTGACCAAGTTTGCCATGATCGCGTCGCTGGATCAAAGCGTCTCGACGCGTCTCGACCGAGGAGGACCAAGCGCCAAGAAAATTTATCGAAAAGGACTCTTGTTAATTCTCCTTAGAGAGGCGCAACGCGAAAACGCAATTTCGTCCCCAGCGGCCGCCCCGGCGCATGGATCAGCGCCGCTTCGCGAAGCCCTCGGCCACGACTGGGGATGAATTAACGAAGCGTTAATCATTTCAACCCTTCCGGGCGGCGCTTGGGTGTGAATTGGCGGAGCGACATCCCCGCAATTCCCTGCCTCGTGCGAATCGGTCGTGTCGGCTCTCCCTCGAAGCTAGGCGGTGGACGCGTGCGGACACGCGCCGCGCGGCGGGTCGTCGCGGCTTTCGCGGGCGACGTTTGCGCACGTCTGTCCACAGCGGCCAACCCCGATTATAACAGGGCGTCGAGCGCTCGGAGGCGGCCCATGGGACGCAGTTATTTTCACCTTCATCTGGTCTCCGATTCGACCGGGGAGACGCTGATCGCCGCTTCACGCGCCGCCGCCGCTCAATATCAGGGGGTGGCGTCGATCGAGCACGTCTATCCGCTCGTGCGCACGCGCGCGCACCTCGACCGAGTCGTCGCCGAAATCGACAATGCGCCGGGAATCGTTCTGTTCACCCTGGTCGATCCCGAATTGTCGCGCCGCCTGGAGGCGGCCTGCGAAGCGGCGGGATCGCCGTGCCTCTCCGTGCTCGGGCCGGTGCTGACGCTGTTCCAATCCTATCTCGGACAGAGTTCAACGCCGCGCGCGGGCGCGCAGCACATGCTCAATCCCGAGTATTTCAAGCGCATCGACGCGCTCAATTTCGCCATGATGCACGACGACGGCCAGTTGTCCGAGAATCTTGAGCACGCGGACATCGTGCTGCTCGGCGTCAGCCGCACCTCGAAGACGCCGACGAGCATCTATCTGGCCAACCGCGGCTATAAGACCGCCAATGTTCCGCTCGTCCCGCAGGTTCCCTTGCCGCGCGTCCTCGACGAACTGCGCCGCCCGTTGATCGTCGGCCTGGTCGCCTCGGCGGAGCGGATCATTCAGATCCGCCAGAATCGTCTGCTCGCGCTTCACGCCGATTCGCACAGCGAGTACGTCGACCGCGTCGCGGTGGCGCAGGAAGTCGCCAATTCGCGTCGCCTGTTCGCCGAGCGGGACTGGCCGACCATCGACGTCACTCGCCGGTCGATCGAAGAAACCGCCGCCGCGATTCTCGATCTCTATCGCGAACATCGCCTCAAGTTCATCACCCAGGCCTGAAATCGACGCCCCTTGATTTCGTCCCCTCCCTCCCTTTGGATCAGCCGCGACAAGCTGGTTCTTGCTTCCAAGAGCGCCAGCCGCCGGCGGTTGCTTGAAAGCGCCGGCCTGGCCTTCGAGGTCGAGGCGGCCGATATCGACGAACGCGCGGTGGAGAGCGAGTTTCTCGCGACGGGCGGGTCGATCGAGCCGCTGGCGCTGGCGCTGGCGCGCGCCAAGGCGCACAAAGTCAGCGTCCGCCGACCCGGCGCGCTGTGCGTCGGCGCCGATCAGATATTGACCCTCGACGGGCGGGTGCTGCACAAGTCGGCGACGCCTCAGGAGGCGGCCCGAACGCTGCGGGCGCTCAGCGGCCGGACCCATCGGCTGATCTCGGCTTTCGCCGTCGCTCGCGAAGGACGAATTCTCGGCGAAGGCGAAGAGCGCGCCGATCTGACCATGCGCGCGCTCGATTCGCGGCAAATCGAGCTCTATCTCAGCTGCGCCGGACCGGGCGCGCTGGCGAGCGTCGGCGTCTATCAGATCGAAGGAGTCGGCGTTTGCTTGTTCGATGCGATCGAAGGCGACCATGCGACGATCCTCGGGTTGCCGATGCTGAAGCTCTTGAGCTGCCTTCGCCGCCAGGGGGCGCTGGCGTTATGAGCGCCGCGACAGCGCCGCGCGCCGGCGTCTGCGGCTGGCCGATCGCGCATTCGCGCTCGCCGCTGATTCACCAGTATTGGCTGAAGACGCTGGGGATCGAGGGCGCCTACGAGCGGTTCGCCGTGCAGCCGGGCGAGTTCGCCGCCTTCGCCGCTTCGATCGGCCGCGATCGTCTCGTGGGCGCCAACGTCACTCTCCCGCTGAAGGAAGCGGCGTTCGCGGCCTGCGATCGCCTCGCCGCGGACGCGGAAGACACGGGCGCCGTCAACACCCTTTGGCGCGAAGAGGGCGCGCTGTGCGGCGACAACACCGACGTCGCCGGGTTTCTAGCCAATCTCGACGCCGCCGCCCCGGGCTGGAGCGCCGAGGCCGAGACCGCCGTCGTTCTGGGCGCTGGCGGGGGAGCGCGCGCGATCGTCCAGGCGGTGATCTGGCGCGGCCTCGAGCGCGTCGCGATCATCAATCGCGGGCTCGCTCGCGCCGAGGCTCTGGCGGCGCGGTTCGGCCGCAGGGCGACGGCCGTGTCTTGGCGCGAGCTGCCGCAATGGCTCGAACGAGCCGACCTCCTCGTCAACGCGACCACCCTCGGCATGGCCGGGCAAGGCGCGCTCGATATCGATCTCAAGCCGATGAAGAGAAGCGCGGTGGTCGCCGACATCGTCTATATTCCCCTGGCGACGCCGCTGATCGAGGCGGCGCGGCGGCGCGATCTGACGGCCGTCGAAGGTTTGGGCATGTTGTTGCATCAGGCGGCGCCGGGGTTCGAGCGCTGGTTCGGCGCGCGCCCGACGGTGACCCCTGCGTTGCGCGCGCTGGTGGAGGCGGACATCCTCGCCGCCGAGGGGAAAGGCTCGTGATCGTCGCGGGACTGACCGGTTCGATCGCGATGGGCAAGACCACCGTCGCGAAAATGTTCGCGGCGCTCGGCGCCGCCGTGTTCGACGCCGACGCCGAAGTGCAGCGATTCTACTCCTCGCCGGGCGCGGAGGCGGTCGAGGCGGCGTTTCCCGGCGTGATCGAGAGCGGCCAAGTGAACCGCGACAAGCTCGCCGCGGCGGCGCTCGCCGATCCGCAGGCGCTGAAGCGCCTGGAGGCGATCGTCCACCCCGAGGTGGAGCGGCGGCGCCGGTCCTTTCTCGAACGCGCCGCGGCCGAAGGCCGGCGCGTCGCCGTCGTCGACGCGCCGCTGCTCATCGAGACGGCGGGCGCGGCGCGCGTCGATGTCGTCCTGGTCGTCAGCGCCAGCGAGGCGGCGCAGCGCGCTCGCGCGCTCGCGCGTCCCGGCATGAGCGCGGCCAAATTCGCGGCGATCCTGGCCCGTCAGACGCCCGATCGGGACAAGCGACGCTTCGCCCATTGCGTCATCGACACCAACGGAACCCTGGAGGCGACGCGCGCGCAGACGGCCGGCGTGCTGCGCGCTATCGCCGCCATGCCCGGCCGGAGGCATTGTCCAGAAGGAAGGTTCGCCGATGCGTGAAATCGCGCTCGACACCGAAACCACCGGCCTCGATCCGGCGCAGGGCCACCGCGTCGTCGAGATCGGCGCGGTGGAAATGGTCAATCAGATCGCCACCGGCGCGACGTTTCACGCGCTGATCAACCCGGAACGCGAGGTTCCCGACGAGGCGTTTCGTGTTCACGGCCATTCGACGGCGGCGCTCGGCGGCCAGCCGGCGTTCGCGGCGATCGTCGACGAGTTTCTCGCCTTCCTCGGCGAGGATCGGCTGGTGATCCACAACGCCGAGTTCGACCTGCGGTTCATCAACGCGGAACTGAGCGCGCTCGGGCGCGCGCCGATCGCCGCCGAGCGGGTCGTCGACACCCTGGCGCTGGCGCGGCGCAAGCACCCCGGCGGGCCCAACAACCTCGATGCGCTGTGCGATCGCTATCGCATCGACCGCTCGCGACGGACCAAGCACGGGGCGCTGCTCGACGCGGAAATCCTGGTCGAACTCTACGGCGAATTGACGGGTGGGCGGCAGCGCTCGCTCAGTTTCGCGTCGATCGAGCGCGAGCGAGGCGCCGGCGCCCCCGCGGCGGCGCGTCGGGCGCGCCCCGCCCCGCTTGCCCCGCGAGGAAACGAGACGGAGCGGCGCGCTCATCGCGCGCTGGTGGCCGCGCTCGGCGAGGGCGCGATCTGGCGCCGCTACGCGACGCCGGAGAGCGAGGGAGAGGACGCTTAAGCTTGCGCCGCCGGCGCGCCCTGCGCGGCGGCGATGCGCTTCATGTACAGGCCGTGAAAATCGATCGGGTCGACGTAGAGCGCGGGATAGCCGCCCTCGCGCACCGCGTCGGCGACGATTTGCCGCGCGAACGGAAACAACAGCCTCGGCCCTTCGATCATCACCAGCGGCGGAATCTGTTCGGCCGGAACATTCTCGACCCGGACCACGCCGGCGTAGTTGAGCTCGAACTTGAAGAACGCCGCAGCGCCTTCGCCGGCGCCGCCTTCGAGCGTCAGGCCGACTTCGTAGTCGTTCGGCGCGAGCTGCCGAGCGTTGACGTTGACCTGCAGGGTGACGTTGGGGCTCTGCTGCGGCGGCGCGAGGGTGCGCGGGGCGTTGGGGTTCTCGAAGGAGAAGTCCTTGATGTATTGCGCGAGGATGGAAAATCGCGGCGTCGCGGCGCCCGGCTCCGCGCCGCCGTTTCTGTTCTGCTCGGCCATCCCGATTCTCCTGCCCCGCCAGGGGGCGTTCAGCCGCCGCCGCCCCCTTGCGCCGGCGGGCCCGAATTGCACGAGGCCGGCTGCAAAGCCGGTCTCTCGCCCGGCGCGTCGCCTAACACGCGGCCGTCTCGCCGACAAGAACGGCGCCGCGTGATTTCGCCGCAATGGACCGCAGGCCGCAATTCCCCGCCGACGCGCCCCACGTCAGAGACGCGGCCAGGAAAAATCGTCGGCGCGTCCGGCGCGCGGATCGACCGGCTCGCCGAAACGAAGGACGCGCGCGACCGCTTCGGGTTCGCCGGCCGGCTTCGCCTCGCGCTCCGCCAGCGCTCCGCCCGGCGAAATCGGCCTCGCGGTCAGCGACAGGATTGGCCCGGCCAGCGGCTTGGGCGGTTCGAGCCGCGCGGGCGATCCGGGGCCGACGGGCTCCTCGGGGGCGCCCATTTCGCGCCGGATTTGCTCGTTGATGTCGCCGGCGGCCTGCTCGATGTCGGGCGGCAAGGTCGCAGTCTCGTTCTGCGGCTTGTCCTTGTCGAAGACCCGTTTGATCTCGGCCTCGAGGAAATGCGCGACCTTGCGCGAGCCGGCCTTGGTGAGAAGGACGCCGTCGTCGGTGCGCAATTTGACGTTCTGACCGTCGACGTTCGGCCCGTAGGCGGCGTATTGGCCGTTCTGGTCGGCGAAAGCGTCCCAGATGTCGATATATTTGGCACCGGCCTCTTCCGCGTGCTCCTTGTAGATCTCGTTCAGCTTGACCGCCTGGGCGTTGAGGCGGTCGACGCGCATCGGCGGCAAGCCGACCCAGGCGACGGGAATATGCGCGGCCGCAAACGGCGTCACGACCGCCTCGACCCGCTTTCCATAGAGCGCGCGCCAGCGATCGCTCAACGGGTCGAGCGTGTCGGCGCCGTCGCGCAGCGGCTGAGAATCGTTGATGCCGAGGATGACCACGACGAAGTCGAGACGGTCCTTGCCGGTCGCCAGATCGCGCGCGGCCTTCGGCCAGTCGTAATAGTCGTCGCGCACCAGGCCGGAAGCTTCGTGCGACTTGTCGGCGATCGCGATTTCCGGCTTGTCGGCGAAAGCCTCGGTCAGGCCGCCGGCGGTGAGAACGCCGAGACTGTCGCCGACGACGTCGATGAAGAAGGTCGGCTGAACCGGTGCCCCTCCCGGCGTCCCCGGCGCGCGCGTGGCCGTCGCCGGCACGAAATCGCGCACGCGTTTGCGCGGGCGATGCGCCGCGGCGTCCGACGGTCTTCCCTGCGGGGCTCCGAACAGATGCGAAAGGAGATCGCCGAGCCCGCCGCCCTCGGCGCGAACGGCGGGGCCGCCCAGCGCGAGGCAAAAAACCGCGATCGCGGCAAGGCGCGCCAGACGCACGACCAATCGACAATCAACCGCCCGCTTCATCTCTGGCCATTCCAAGACGCCGCGACTAGCCGCGCCCCCTTATTTTTCGCAACAACGCGAGGGTCGGGTAGCCGTCCGGCGCCGCCCCGATCGATTCCTGATAGGCGCGCAACCCAGCGCGCAGGGCCTCGCCGACCCTGCCGTCGACTTCGCCCGCATCATAGCCCAATTCGCGCAGCCTTGTCTGCAAGTCGCGAATCTCGGGCTCGCTCAGCGTGTAATCGTGGAGCGGCCAGCGCGCCCGAACGCCGCCGCGTCCCATGATCGCGTCGCCGAGCAGCGCGACGCCGAGCGCGTAGGCGGTCGAGTCGTTGTAGCTCTTGATGATCCAGAAATTGGCGGTGACGAGAAAGATCGGGCCGCCGAGGCCGGCGGGGATCAAAAGGCGCGCTTCGCCCGAGCGCGGCAACGCGCCGCCGTCGGCGCGCGCGACTCCCCGCTCGGCGAACGATTGGAACGGCGCGAGGCGCGAGGAGTCGGCGTCGGCGAGCTTGAATCCCTCGGGGAGGCGAACCTCGAAACCCCAAGGCGCGCCGGCGAGCCAGCCGTGTCGGCTGAGATAATTGGCGATCGAGCCGATCGCGTCGGGCGCGCTGTTCCAAAAGTCGCGCCGGCCGTGGCCCTCGAAATCGACCGCGTAATCGAGGAAGCTCGACGGCATAAACTGGGTCTGGCCCATCGCGCCGGCCCACGAGCCGCGCATTTCGCGCTCGCCGACGTCGCCGCGTTCGAGGATGGCGAGGGCGGCGATCAGCTCGGAGCGACAAGTGTCGCCGCCATAGCGGACGAAGGCGAGACTGGCGAGCGCGCGGATCACATTTTCCGAACCCGCGAAGGCGCCGAATTCGGTCTCCATGCCCCACACGCCCATGACGACGGACGGGTCGACGCCGTAGGCCGCCTCGGCCTTGGCGAGCCAGGAGCGCTCCTCTTCGGCCCTCGCCCGGCCGCGCTGAACCCGCGCGCTGGAGACGGCGCCGGCCAGATATCGCCAGATCGGCGCGACGAATTCGGCCTGATTGAGAGTGTGCGCGACGACCGTGGGGTCGAAGGTCATGCCCGCGAAGGCGGTCTCGAACGTCGCCCGCGAGACGCCGCGCGCCTCGGCGGCGGGCCACAGATCGGCGACGAATTGTCGAAACGCCGCTTCGCTCGGCGCGGAGTGGGCCGCGGCGCGCGCCGGGGCGGGATGAAAGGCGAGCGCCGCCGCCAGAAAGGCCGCCGGCAGCGCAGCGATGAACTCGAGCGGCCAGGGCCGACGCGCGCGGAGGGCATGCCGGAGAATCGGAGCGAACGTCGTCGTGGCCTCCCATCGCGCGAAGAGGCATGAAGGAGCGTCGCGGCGAGCCGTTGCGAAAAATAGGCCGCGCCCGCGACGCGGTCGAGTCAACCTTCGCCCTTGATGTCGTCGGGGCGCGGCATGGAGATGATGTTGTAGCCGGAATCGACGAAATGCACCTCGCCCGTCACCCCGGCCGACAGGCCGGACAAGAGATAGAGCGCCGATCCGCCGATGTCCTCGATCGTCACGGTGCGCCTGAGCGGGGAATGGTGGCGCTGGAAATTGAACATGAACCGCGCGTCGGCGATGCCGGCGCCGGCGAGGGTGCGGATCGGTCCGGCGGAAATGGCGTTGACGCGGATGCCGGCGGGGCCGAAATCGGCGGCCAGATACCTCACGCTCGCCTCCAGCGCCGCCTTGGCGAGGCCCATCACGTTGTAGTTGGGCATGACGCGCGTCGCGCCGCCGAAGGTCAGCGTCAGCATCGCGCCGCCGCTCGGCATCAACGGCGCGGCGCGCTTGGCGATTTCGGTGAACGAGAACGCCGATATGACCATCGTGCGGACGAAGTTCTCGCGCGACGTGTCGGCGTAGCGGCCCTTGAGCTCGTTGCGGTCGGAAAAGCCGATGCAGTGGACGACGAAATCGAGCGTTCCCCATTTCTCCTCGATGGCGGCGAAAACCGCGTCGAGCGAGGCGACGTCCTCGACGTCGCAGGGCAGCGACAGCTTCGAGCCGAGACTCCCGGCGAGCGGCCGCACGCGTTTGCCGAGAGCCTCCCCTTGATAGGTGAAAGCGAGTTCGGCGCTTTCGGCGGCGAGGGCCTGGGCGATCCCCCAGGCGATGGAGTGGTCGTTGGCGACGCCCATCACCAGGCCGCGCTTGCCGCTCATCAGGCCAGATTTCATCCCGCTCACTTGTTTTTGCGTCAGACGTCGACGTGTTTGAGAACGATGGTGGCGTTGGCGCCGCCGAAACCGAAGGAATTGGAGAGCGCCGCGCCGAGCCGCACGTCGTCGCGGCGCTTGCGCACGATCGGCATGTCGGAAAAGGCGGGGTCGAGCTCGTCGATATGGGCGCTTTCGCAGATGAAGCCGTTTTGCATCATCAGCAGGCAATAGATCGCCTCGTGCGCGCCGGTCGCGCCCTGCGAATGGCCGGTCAGCGACTTGGTGGCGGAGATCGGCGGGCATTTGTCGCCGGAGCCGAACACTTCGCGCAACGCCTCGATTTCCTTGAGATCGCCGACCGGGGTCGAGGTCGCGTGCGGGTTGATGTAATCGATCGGCGCCTTCACGGTGGCGAGCGCCTGGCGCATGCAGCGCGCCGCGCCCTCGCCCGAAGGGGCGACCATGTCGGCGCCGTCGGAGGTCGCGCCATAGCCGGCGATCTCCCCGTGGATGCGCGCGCCGCGCGCCTTGGCGCGCTCGTAATCCTCGAGCACGAGAACGCCCGCCCCGGCCGAAATGACGAAGCCGTCGCGGTTCTTGTCGTAGGCGCGCGAGGCGCGCTCCGGCGTGGAATTATAGGCCGAGGACATCGCCCCCATCGCGTCGAACAGCACGGAGAGCGTCCAGTCGAGGTCCTCGCAGCCGCCGGCGAACATGAGGTCCTGCTTGCCCGTCAGGATTTGCTCGGCGGCCGCGCCGATGCAGTGATTGGAAGTCGCGCAAGCCGAGGAAATCGAGTAGGCGACGCCCTTGATCTTGAACCAAGTCGACAGCGTCGCCGAGGCGGTCGAGCACATCGACTTGGGCACGGCGTAGGGGCCGACGCGCTTGGGCCCTCTGGCGCGCGTGACGTCGGCGGCCTCGACGATGGCGCGCGTCGAAGGGCCGCCCGAGCCGATGATGAGGCCGGAGCGCTCGTTCGACACCTCGCTGGGGCCGAGCCCGGCGTCGCGGATCGCCTGGTCCATCGCGACATGGCACCAGGCGGTTCCGCCGCCATGAAAGCGCATCGCGCGGCGATCGAGGATCTCCGCGGGCTTCACGCTCGGGGCGCCGTGGACCTGGCTGCGGAAACCGAGTTCGGCGTATTTCTCCGCGCGCGAAACGCCGGATTTGGCGTCGCGCAGACTCGCCAGCGCCTCGCCGGCGTTGGCGCCGATCGAGGAGACGATCCCCATGCCGGTGACGACGACGCGTCTCATCCCGCTGCTCCAGATAGGTTTGTTCGCCGGCTCGCCGGGCGGTCGCTAGGCTTGGCTCGGCTTTGCGGCGCCGAATAGGCCGACGCGCATGTCCTTGACTTCATAAATGCGCCGCCCGTCGGCCTCGAGCCACCCGTCGGCGATGCCGAGAATGAGCCTGCCCTTGAAGATGCGCTTGACGTCCACGCCGTAGATCACCCGCTTGATCGAGGGAAGCACCTGGTCGATGAATTTCACTTCGCCGACCCCGAGCGCCCGGCCGCGGCCGGGAAGGCCGAGCCAGCCGAGGAAAAACCCGGTCAACTGCCACAGCGCGTCAAGCCCGAGACATCCCGGCATGACCGGATCGCCCTTGAAATGGCAACCGAAGAACCACAGCTCGGGCTTGATGTCGAACTCGGCGCGCACGCCGCCCTTGCCATGGGCGCCGCCGGTTTCGCTGATGTCGGCGATGCGGTCGAACATCAGCATCGGCGGCAGAGGCAGTTGCGCGTTCCCGGCGCCGAACAAGTCTCCGCGGCCGCAGGCCAACAGGTCTTCGTAGGCGAAATGGGAGCGCCGTTCCGGCATGCTGTCGCGAGTTCCCTGGCTCAAGGGGCGCGGTCGCCGAGCGCGCCGGCCTTTTCGGCGTTTCCTACCACAGGCGCGCGCGTCCCGAAAGCGCTTCGCCTCGATCGTTTTGGCGAACCCGAGCTCGCGCGCCGTCCGGCGTGGCGGCGGATCGTCATTGGGGAAAACCTGTATGGGGCGTTTGTGCGGCATTAGCTGACGACGGCGACGCGATGTGATATAATGATCGACAAGGCGCACACCGGGCGAGTCGCCCGGATCGAAGGAGAAGCGTCCTCAAGTGCCCGTCATCGCCGTTTCGCCCGCCGAAGGCGTCGCCGGCGGCGACCCCTTGGAGGGTTGCCCGGTCCACGAACTGCGCGCCAAGCTGCGCCAGGCTCGGCTGCGTCCGACGCGCCAGCGCGTCGCGCTGGGCTGGCTGCTCTTCAGCAAGGGCGACCGGCACGTGACCGCCGAAGCGCTGTTCGAGGAAGCCAAAGCCGCCAAGGCGCCGGTGTCGCTGGCGACGATCTACAACACCCTGCACCAATTCACCGACGCCGGCCTGCTCAGGGAAATCGCGATCGACGGCCCGAGCGCCTATTTCGACACCAATGCGATCCCGCACCATCATTTCCTAGTCGAGGAGACCGGCGCGCTCATCGACATCCCCAACGGCGATGTCGCGCTGGCGCGATTGCCCGAGGCGCCGGACGGGGACGAGATCGCGCGCGTCGACGTCGTCGTGCGGATCCGTCGAGCGGGCGTCGAGCCGAGCGCGTCGGGCGGCCGGTCCGCGACTTCAGAACGGCGACTGATCGGCGACGATCAGCCCTGAGGTCGTCACCACGACCCACCCTTGTCCGCGGCGCTCGATGCGCTGCACCCGGCCGGCGCCGGGCAGAAAATCGCCGGGCGCGACTTGCTGCGGGCCGTCGCGGCCGTCGACGATGGCGGAGCCGTTCTGGACTTCGACGAGCCAATAACCGCGCAGCGGCGCCTGCGGTTTGGCGATTGAGCCGGTCGTTTCGTCGGCGACGCCGGGGTCGGGCTTCGCCGCCGGCGCGGCCTGCCGGGGCGACGGCGCCGGGACGGCCGCGGCGACGGCGGCGGCCTGCTTCTTTTCGAGCTTGTCGAGTCGCGTCGAGAGGTCGGCGATCCGGGCCGTCGATTCGTGATCGATGCGATCGGCCAGCTTGTCGAGGCGCGCGCTCTGATCGTGGTCGACGCGGTCGACCCGCGCGGTCAGTTGGGCGAGGGCGCCGCCGAGGTCGCGCGCGGCGCCGCTTTCCGTTTTGATCTCGGCGGCGAGCTTGCGCAGATCGGTGTTTTCGTCGCGCGCTCGCGCGGCCTCGATCGCGCCGATGCGATCCTCGAGAACCTTGACCGTCTGCGCGAGGGAGCGGCTCTCCTCGGCTTTGGCCGCCAGCAGGCTCGACTGCCTCACGTGATCGTAAGCCGCGGCCGCCGCGACGGCGGCGACGAGCGCCAAGCCGGCGGCGAGCCCGATCATCCATCGCCCCGGCCATCGCGCGGCGGCGCTAGGGCCATCGGCGCCCTCAGCTTGCGCGGGGGCGCGATCGGGAATGAGGTTGAGCCGCGCCGCCTCGCTCGTCGGCGAGGCTTCGCGCGCGTCGGGGGCGCTCGGCGCCGCGTCGGCGGGCCTCTCGGCCTGCTGGTCTTGCCTCGCCGCCGGTTCGTCCGGCCCGGCGCCGGCTTCGAGAGGGCGCTCGGGGTTCAATTCTTCGTGCGCGTTCATGAAAGCGTCCCGAAATTAGCGGCACTATCCCCGGATATTCGGCCGCGGGGATTAACGGACCGTTGACCAAATGGGCCGCCGGCGGGCAAATATTGCGGCCGGCTCCCGCCCGCCGGCGCGACCGCGGCTCGCAGACGTCCGACGTCGGCGGGCTTCAACGCGAAATCGGGGTCGTAGGTCGGTTGTCGAATCGACGAAGAGGGAGGCGTTGCAATGAAGCGATTGGTTTTGACGGGTCTCGTTCTGGTCATCGGCGTCGGCGCGGTCCTGGCGGACAGCGACGCGATCATGCAGCGGCGCGCACTGATGAAGGCCAATGGCGCCGCGACGAAAAACGTCGTCGGCATGCTCACGGGGGCGCCGTTCGACCTCGGCGCGGTCCAGGCGGCTTTGAAGACCTACGGCGAGGCGGCGGCCAAGGCGCCGGCGCTTTTTCCTGACGACTCGAAGACCGGGGACACCAACGCGCTGCCCGCGATCTGGGATGACAAGGCGGATTTGAACGCGCGTTTCGCCAAATTGGCCCAGGATGTCGCCGCCGCTCAAGCCTCGATCACCGATCAGGCGAGCTTCCAGGCGCAAATGCCCGGCGTGCTGAAAAATTGCGGGGGATGCCACGAAAAGTATCGAGCCAAGCTGTCCTGACCGAATCCGGCGAGCGGAGTGCTTTCGCTTGCTCCGGATCGCGAGCGAGGCGAAGGGATGAAAAAGTGGGCCTTCGCCCTCGCGGGGCTGGCCGCCGTCGCGGCGCTAGGCGCAGCCGCCTGGTTCGCCTCGGCCCCGCGTGGCCTCGATCGCGCGACCAAGGAAACGGTCGCCGCGCCCGGCGACGCCGAGGCCGGGCGGCTCGTTTTTTTCGCCGGCGGCTGCGATTCCTGTCACATGTCGCCGGGCCAGCGCGATCCCTTTCGGCTCGGCGGCGGGCTGGAGCTGAAGACGCCGTTCGGCTCGTTTTATCCCCCCAACATTTCCCCCGACGCCAAGGACGGGATCGGCGCCTGGAGCGCGGGCGACTTCGCCCGAGCCTTGCTCGCCGGCGTTTCGCCGCGCGGCGAGCACTATTATCCCGCCTTCCCCTACACGTCCTATCGGCGCATGACGCCGATCGACGTGCGCGACCTCTACGCCTTCCTGCGCACGCTGCCGGCGGTCGCCGGGCGAGCGCCGCCGCACGCGCTCGCCTTTCCGTTCACCATCCGCCGCGGCGTCGGCCTGTGGAAACGGCTCTTTCTCGGCGCGGCCGGTCTTGCCGACGCGCCGGGCCGCGACGCGGCGTGGAAGCTCGGGCGCTATCTCGTCGAAGGGCCCGGACACTGCGCGGAATGCCATTCGCCGCGCAACATCCTGGGCGCGATCGTCGCCCATGAGCGGCTGACCGGCGGACCGCTCCCGGACGGCAAGGGCAAGGCGCCCGACATCACCGCCGCGGGCCTCAAGGATTGGTCGAAGGCCGACATCGTCGAAGCGTTGACGAGCGGGTTCACGCCGACCGGCGACACGCTCGGCGGGCCGATGGCGGCGATGGTGCGCAACACCGCCGAACTGCCGGCGTCCTACCGCGAGGCGATCGCCGACTACCTCAAGAGCGTCCGGTCGGGAGGCTACCGGCCTTAAGGGATGACCGCGCGCGTCACGCCGGCGCGAAGCCGTCGGCGCGGATGCGCTCGACCATCGCCCGCACGCCGTTGGAGCGCTGCGGCGTCAGATGCTGCTCGAGGCCGAGTTCGCGGAACGTCGCCAAGGCGTCCGTGGCGATGATCTCCTCGGGCGTGCGGTCCGAATAGAGCGCGAACGCGATCGCGATCAGCCCGCGCACCAGATGCGAATCGCTGTCGCCGCGAAAATGCAGGATCGTCTCGCCGGCCGCATTTCGGCGGATTTCGCGTTCGAGCCAGACCTGGCTGACGCAGCCGCGAACCTTGTTGGCGTCGTTGTGCGCGGCCGGGCTCAGCGGCTCGAGCGCGCGGCCGAGTTCGATGACGTAGCGATAGCGGTCCTCCCAGTCGTCGAGGAAGGCGAAATCGGCGCGGATGGTGTCGATCGAGGTCAGCGGCGCGCTCTCAGCGAAAAGGAACACGCCTCGCTTATAATCCCTTCCGCTGGGCGAGGGCCAGCCTCGCCGCCGCGCTTTAAGGGGCGGAGCGGGCGCCGGGGCCGCGCCAGGGCGGCAGGCGATCGGCGGCGGTGAGCGTATCGACCGAGGCGCGCGCCGTCGCGGGCAAGATTTCCGGGCGCGCGGCGGCGGGGCTCGCCGGCCGCGGTTCGAGCGCCGCGCTTAAGACCGCGCGCGCGATCGCCGCAGTCCCGCCCTCGTCGCGGCTCTGCGTCGTCAGGGCGGCGCCGAGCGCGGCGCGCGCTTCGGGCGCCGCGTCCGTCCAACGCGCTTCGCCCCAAGGCATTGCATTGAACACCAGGCCGAGCCAGAAGGCGGATCGCAGTAGGAAACCCATGAGCGCGCTTCGAATCGATGACCGCCGGACGAAATGGCGGCGAGGCTGACCTTAGCGCGTCCGCCTTGAAGTCCCGTGCGGGAAAAGCCGCGCATTCGACCGCCGGGATTAACGTAACGGCAATCTCCGAGCCGCGGCGCGGCGACGATTTATAAACCATGACGGCAGGCAATCGTCGCCGCCGGCCGTCAAAACGGCATCCGGCGGGAGGAAGGCCGCCCGCTTTAGGGTTGATTTAAGCGGGGGCTGGGATTGTTCGCGGGTGGTCGATTCGACAAGGATCGCCGGAGGCCGAGGTCTTGTTCCCTGTTCCCATCGTGTGGCGCCGCGTCAAGGAATTGATCGGCCCGGACGCCCGCTTCTCCCCGGTCGAGCGCGCGCGCCGCGAGCTGTTCGTCTTGGCCCGTCTGGCGACCCTCGTTTTCGTGGCGGTTTTCGTGCCGCGTTATCTCGCCTTGGCCGGAGCGAGCCCGATTTGGCAGGTCGGCGCCGTCGTTTGGCTGATCCTGCCGCTGGCCGCGATCGCCCATCTCGCGCGCACCGGAGACCTGATCGAGGCCGAGCTCATTTCGCTGTTCGGCCTGGTGCTGCTCGCCTTTCTGGTGACGGTCGGCGCTGGGTTGTCGTCCGAGCTGGCGTTGGGATGGTTGATGCTGCTGCCGCTGGAAGCGGCGATTTCCGACTCGTCGTCGATGTTGCGATTCGCCAGCCTGCTTGCGATCGCGCTGCTGCTCGCGCTGGCGGGCGCGCAAAGCGCCGGCCTGATCGGCGGCGCGACGACGATGAGCGCGGCGGGCGCGGCGGCGCTCGCCGCGCCCGCCGGCGCTTACGCGGCGCTGCACCTGCTCGGCGGTCGCCGGACGCGCCAGGCGCGCCGCCGGCTCGAATTCGCCAACGCCAAGCGTTATCAGGTTCTCGCCAATGCGATCGGCGACCTGGTCATGCGCCACGACGCCGGCGGCGGCGTGATATCGGCGAGCGGCGACGCGCCGGCGTTGTTCGGCCTGGCCACCGACAGCCTGATCGGCCGCGGTTTCTTCAACCGCATCCACGTCGCCGACCGTCCCGCGTTCCTGCACACGATCGAAACGGCGACGCGGCGCGACGAAACCATGACCGTGACGGTGCGGCTTCGCGCCGGCGAGGCGGCGATTCCGGCCGCCGGCCGCGACGAGCCGACTTTCGCCTGGGCGGAAATCCGCGTCCACCGATTCGGCCCCGAATCGGACAGCCGCCGCCATAGCGACGGCGCCGCCGCGATGTCGGTGGTGCGCAACGTCACCGACGCCAAGACCGCCGAGCAGAGGCTCGAGGCGGCGCGCGCCGAAGCCGAACTCGCCAATTCCTGGAAAGATCGGCTCCTGGCCAACGTCAGCCACGAATTGCGCACGCCGCTCAACGCGATCCTCGGCTTCTCGGAAATGCTCGGCGATCCCGAGCTGACGCCGCGCGAGGGCGCGAAGCAGCGCGAATACGCCAAGATCATCCACGCGTCCGCCGAACACCTTCTGTCTATGGTGAATCTCATCCTCGACACGTCGAAAATCGCGGCGGGCAAGTTTCGCATCCTGCCCGAACCCTTCGACGTCGCGCCGCTGATCGGCGATTGCTGCGACATGATTCGGCTGAGGGCCGAAGCCGGCAAGATCGAACTCGTCAAGGCGCCGATCGCCGTCGGCGGCGAATTGATCGCCGACAAGCGCGCCTGCCGGCAAATCGTGCTCAATCTGCTATCGAACGCGGTGAAATTCACCGATCCAGGCGGCCGCGTCACCGTCGGCGCCGAAATCATCGGCGACGCGATGCATATTCACGTCACCGACACCGGGATCGGCATCCCGGCGGAAAGCCTGCCGCGGCTCGGCGATCCGTTCTTTCAGGTTCGCGCCGACTACGACCGCGGTTTCGAGGGGGCCGGACTGGGACTCTCGCTGGTGCGCGGTCTCATCGGCCTGCACGGCGGGGCCTTGCGGCTCGAAAGCGTCGCCGGCGTCGGCACGCGCGTCACCGCGCAGTTGCCGCTCGTTTGCCGCCCCGAACAGAAGCCCGGCCGCCCCGCGGCGGCGCGCCTGGAGACCGCCGCCGATTTCGGCCATGGCGCCGCGCCGCGGGGGTCCGGCGCGATCGAGGAGAGAAAAATTGCCTGAAGCGTCCGCGCGCATGCGTCATGATGCGATACTCTCGGAGCCCCGGCGTCCGGGGCGGACGACGGAACGCGTCGGCTTCTTGGCCGCGACGTTGCGGCGCCTGCGCGCCATGCCCGCGCGCGGATACGCCGGCGCCGCGCTGGCGGCCGTGCTGACCGGAATCGTGGTCAATGCCTTGATCCTCCAGCATGAACGCCATCCCGCCCCGTTCTTCGCCGCGCGCGCGCCGGCCGTCGAAGCGCCGCCGCAGGCGGCGAGGCCCGACGATCCGACGGTCGGCGCGGCGCTGCCGCCGGCGCGGCCGGCCGACCTCGGCGGCGTCGACGCGATCGGCGACGTCCTGCGCGCCGATTCGACCAAGGACGCGATCGGCGAAATCTTGCGCGCCGTTTCAGCCAAGGACGCGCAAAAACAAATGCTGGCGGCGCAGAACGCGCTGATCAAGCTCGGTTATTCCGTCAAGGCGGACGGCTCGCCGAGCGCGGCGACGTCGACGGCGCTGCGCGATTTCGAACGCGCCCATTCGCTTCCCCTGTCGAGCGACCTCACGCCGCGCCTCATCAAGCAATTGACGGCCGCCGCCAACGCCTCCTCCAGATAGGACGATGCGCCTTCGGTCGGACATTTGGGTCGCCGCCTATCTCCGGCGCGTGGCGCTCGAAGGCGCCTACGCGTCGTTGCGCCGTCGCGGCGCCGCCGAGGCGGGCGCGATCTTCGTCAAGATCGATCGCCTCGACGGGCGCGCCGCGCTGTTCGAGCCGGCGCCCCAGTCGGAGTTCGGCGATCGAGGCGTGGAGCGGTTGTGGACCCGCGCGCACAAGGAGGAATGGATCGGCGCCGATTTCGTCGAGGCGCGTATCGCGCGCGAGATCGGCTTCGATCCCGACCTGTGGCTGATCGAGGTCGAGGATCGCCCCGGCCGCTGCTGGCTCGACCTCGCGACATTGTGAAGCGGCGTCCGAGCCGCCGCGGGCGCATTGCGTCGCCGCGGCTTTCTCGGCGCTTGGCCGGCAGTCGAGGACATGCCGAAGGGGAATACCCCCGTTTTTCCGCGATCGCTTTAACCCCGCCGAAATAGATCGCCAGTAGACCGAAGCTACCCTCATCAGCGTCGCCGTTGGCGCGCAACAGGGCCATCATCTTGCTCGGCCGGATGCAACGTCATGTTCAAGTCCCTGCAAATCTTCGTCGCCGACGAATCGGGCGTGACCGCAATCGAATACGCGCTCATCGCCTCGTTGATCGCCGTCTTCATCATCGGCGCCGTGTCCGCCCTCGGCACCAGCGTCAGCAGCGAGTTCACCGAAGTCGGCGGCGGGCTCAAGTAAGCGCGACAGCGTTTGAGAGACCGTGCGAAGGCGGCGGCGCGGCCCGTCCATCGCCGGCGGCTTGTCGCTTCGCCGCGGCCCGGCGCGACGCAGGTAACCCTGGAGCAACGTTTCGCCGTTAGGCTCGACGGCGACGACCCCTCGAGCGCGACCGGCGAACCATGACTGCGACGATCCTCCTCCCGGCGATAATCATTTTTTTTCCCGCCGCCATGGCGTTGGCGGCGTCGACGGACCTGATCACGATGACGATCCCCAACCGCGTTTGCGCGGCGGTGGCGATCGGCTATTTCGTCTTGGCCGTCGCGGTCGGCGTCCCCTTCGGCGTCATGTTGATCCATCTTTCCTGCGCCGCCGCGGTGCTGGCGGCGATGTTCGCGATGTTCGCGCTCGGCTGGATCGGCGGCGGCGACGCCAAACTGGCGGCGGCGACTTCGCTCTGGCTCGGCTGGGGCATGCTGTTCGACTACGGCGCGACCGCCGCCCTCTATGGCGGCGCGCTGACCCTCGTCATTCTGTTCGCGCGCCGCTTCGTCCTGCCGACCTGGCTTTCCCGCTATGAATGGATTGCGCGCCTGCACGACCGCAAGACCGGCGTCCCCTACGGCGTCGCGCTCGCCGCGGCGGGGCTGATGCTCTATCCCCATACGCAGATCTGGCGGGCCGCGGCGAGCCTTTAGGGCGTTTCGGTCGGCAAAGACGGCGGGCCGAGGCCCCTTAGGCGGGACAGCGCCGGCGACGGCGCCGGCCGCCCTCGCGCGCCGCCGCGCCTTCACCTTTCGCTAATCGGTTAGATACGCCTGATTAACCGTAATTTGACGATTGGCTGCTCTTATTGCCCTCGCGTAGCGTCTCGGCGCGCCAGAAGGGCTTCAGGTATATGAACAAAGTTCAAATCGCGGTTGTCGGCGCGGCCATCGTCGCCTTCGGGGCCGCCTATATCCTGTTCAACAGCGCGCCGCCGCCGCCGGTCGTCCATGCCGTCGCAGCGCCCAAGCTCGACACCGACGAAGTCCTGGTGGCGGCGCAGGACATCGCGATGGGAACCCAACTCGGCGAAGGCTCGCTCGCTTGGCAGATGTGGCCGAAGGCGGCGATCTCCGAATACATGATCGCCAAATCGAGCGGTCCGCGCGTCATGGAGGACGTCAAAGGCTCGTTGGCCCGGGAGGCGTTCCTGCGCGGCGAGCCGATGCGCCGGGACAAGCTCGTCAAGAGCGGCGCCAGCGGCTTCATGTCGGCGATCCTGCCTCAGGGCAAGCGCGCGGTCGCGATCAAGATCGACAACTCCGGCGATTCCTCCGCCGGCGGCTTCATCCTCCCCAACGATCGCGTCGACGTCATCAGCATTTATCACGACGAGGAAGCGACGAAAGCCACCGGCGTCGCCGTCATGGGCGCGCGCACCATCCTGGCTAACGTTCGCGTTCTCGCGATCGGACAGAACATCCAGGAGGAAAACGGCAAGAAAGTCGTCGTCGGGGCCAATGCGACCTTGGAGCTCGATCCGGCTCAGGCCGAATTGATCATCCTGGCCCAGCAAGCCGGCAACGCCAACCTGCATCTAGCGTTGCGCAGCCTCGCCGACAGCGCCGGCCAAGCCGAGACGCTCGGCGACGCCAACGGCGGCGGCTCCGACAATTTGACGATCGTGCGCTACGGCGCCCCGCAGACGGCGGCGCGATGAGGAAAGAGGGCGCCATGGCGAGGTTCGAGGTTGAGGTTCGCCGGATGATAGATCACCGCTTCGCGCGCGCGTCGGCGCTTTCGATCGGCGCCCTGATCGCGTTTCTCGCGCTGGGGCCGCCGGCGCCGGCGCTGTCCGGGGACGCGCCGGCGCCCTCCGCGTTCGCCGTCGCCGAGGGCGCGGTCAAGACCCTGCAGCTCGGCGTCGGCCGGTCGGTGATCGTCGATCTTCCCGAGGACGCGGCGGAAATCTATGTCGGGGAGCCCAAAGTCGCCAACGCCATCGTGCGCTCGGCGCGCCGCCTTTACGTCCAAACGCTCGCCGCCGGCCAGACGACAATTTTCGCCTTCGCCGCGGACGGCGCGGAGGGCCGCAAGCGCAAGATTCTCACACTGGAAATTTCCGTCGGGCGCGACGTCGGGAGCCTGAAGGAATTGCTCGACGTGGCGATTCCGGGCAACGACATTCACCCTAAGACGGTGGCCTTATCGATCATTCTCACAGGTTCGGTCGCCTCGGCAGGAGATGCGAAGAAGGCGGAGGACATCGCCTGGGGCTACCTCAGCCAATCCAACAACGCGGGCGACATAACTGTCTCGGGGTCGTCGGCGTCGACTGGCGCGATGACGGCGGCGCCGAATGGCGCGCTGACGGTGCCGACGTCGGCCGCATTAGGCTCGACCAACCAGGCCACGGCCACGAGCCCCGGGGCCAACCGTCCGCAAGGCACGGTCATCAACGCGCTGACCATCCGCGGCCTCGACCAGGTCAGCCTGCGCGTCACCATCAGCGAAATTCGCCGCGACATCGTCAAGCAGCTCGGCGTCAACATGTCCGGAGTCGGCTCGGGTCCGAACCAGTTCACCGTCGACAATCCCTTCTCCGTCAACGGCACGCTCAGTTCGACGTCGGCGACCTTGGGCTGGGTCTCGGGGGGCAAGAGCCTGACGGCGACGCTGGCGGCGTTCGAACGCCAGGGCGTCGCGCGCACGCTCGCCGAGCCGACGGTCACCGCCGTCTCCGGCGAAAGCGCCAAGTTCCTCGCCGGCGGCACGATCCCGATCCCCAACGGCGAGACCTGCAGCGCCGGCGTTTGCCAGCTCACCGTCGTTCAGCAGCCGTACGGCGTCACGCTGAATTTCACGCCGGTGGTTCTTTCGCCGGGCCGCATCCAGTTGCGCATCGGCACGGAGGTCACGGACATCGACACGTCGACGCAACAGATCATCGACAACACTTCGATTCCCGGCTTCCGCACGCGCAAGAACGAGACCACTGTCGAACTGCCCTCAGGCGGCTCGATCGCTTCGGCCGGTCTCATTTCGACCAAGACGCAACAGGCGATCAACGGCGTGCCCGGCTTGATGAACATACCGATTCTCGGGGCTCTGTTCCGCTCGCGCGACTACCTGCGCGACGACACCGAGCTGCTGATCGTCGTCACGCCCTACATCGTGCATGCGATCAATCCCGGCGACGTGGCGCGGCCCGACGCCAATTTCGCCGAAGCGAGCGATCCGCAGACCTGGCTGCTGGGGCGCGTCAATCGAATCTATTCGAGCGCCGGCGGCCTGCAGCCGATGCCCGGCTACTCCGGCAAGTTGGGATTCATCACCGATTGAGCAAGAACGAAAACCGCGCCGCGGCCCCGATCAACGAAGGTCCCATCATGTCGACGAACCCGACCCGACGTCTTTCACGAGCCCTGCCTCTCGGCTGGCTGCTCATCGCCGGCCTGGCGGCCTCGCCGCTGGCGGGCTGCGGCGTCGACTACGCCTCCAACGATTCGGTCGCGCCGGGGGATTACCACCAGCGTCATCCGATCGTGATCGCCGAGGCGCCGACGACGCTCGACGTTTATCCCGTCGGCGGCGCCCTCGATAAGCAGTCGAGGGACAAACTCCGCGAATTCGCCGAGCGCTATAGGCGCTTTGGCGCGAGCCAAATCACCATTCTGGCGCCGGCCGGCCGGCCAGACAGCGACGCGCGGATCGTCGACGACATTCGCCGAACCCTGGCTAGGACGGGACTGCGCGGCGCCGTCGGCGTCGGCGTCTATCCCGTAGCCGACGCGACGCGCGCCTCGCCCGTGCGAATGATATTCCAAGGCTTGAAAGCCGGCGTGCCGACGCCGTGCGGCCAGTGGCCGAGCGATCTTGCGTCGGGCGGCTCGATCGAGGGCTGGAAGAACGATTATTACGCGAATTTCGGCTGCGCGACCCAGTCCGCGCTCGCCGCCCAGGTCGCCGATCCGCGCGATCTCGCGCAGGCGCGCGCGTACGACCCCCCGGACGTAAAGATGCGGATGCGGGCGATCGAAGACGTGCGCTACGGCCAGGATCCCGGAACCAACTGGAAGATCCAGATTACGCCGATCGGTCAGGTCGGATCGGGGAGCTAAGCCATGCGCGTTCAGGCAGCCGAGCAAACCGAGCCGCTCGCCGCCCCGCGGGCGGCGGGCGTCCCGCAAATCGATCCGGTTCCTCGCGTCTCCATTCAAGCCTTTTGCGAGACCCCGGAAACCGCCGCCATCGTCCAGGCGGCGGTCGGCGATCGCCGCATGACCAAGACGCACGTCAAGCAGAACATGGGCGGAGCGACCGCCGCGGTCGAGGCCTACCGCAACGCGCCGACCCCGAACGTCATCGTGCTCGAGGCGACGGCGAACCGCGACGCGCTGATCGGGCAACTCGACGAACTGTCGCAGTATTGCGACGCGGGGACGAAGGTCGTCGTTCTCGGCAGAGTCAACGACATCGTGCTCTACCGGCAGTTGATGGCGCGTGGGGTCAGCGAGTATCTGGTCGCCCCTTTCAGCGCGGTCGAGTTCGTCCAGACGATTTCGCATCTCTTTCGCGCGCCGGGCGCCAAACCGCTCGGCCGCGTGATCTCGGTGATCGGCGCCAAGGGCGGCGTCGGATCCTCGACTATCGCCCATAATCTTTCCTGGACGCTCGCCACGGGCCTGGAAATGGCGACGGTCATCGCGGACTTCGATCTGGGTTTCGGCACCGCGGGGCTCGACTACAATCAGGATCCGCCGCAAGGCGTGGCGGAGGCGGTGTTCGCCCCCGAACGCGTCGACGCGACGCTGATCGACCGTCTCCTATCCAAGTGCGGCGACAATCTGAACCTGCTGGCGGCGCCCGCGACGCTCGATCGCCTCTACGATTTTCCCGAGACGTCGTTCGATTCGGTGGTCGACACCATGCGCGCCTCGACGCCGTGGATCGTTCTCGACCTGCCTCACGCCTGGACCGCTTGGACGCGGCGCATGCTCGTCGGCTCGGACGAAGTGGTCGTCGTCGCCGGACCGGACTTGGCCAACTTGCGCAACGCCAAGAACATCATCGACAACGTGCGCGGCTCGCGTCCGAACGACCATCCGCCCCGCCTCATCATCAATGGCGTGGGCATGCCCAGGCGGCCGGAAATCTCGGTGGCGGATTTCGCCAAGACCGTGGAAATGGAGCCTTTCGCCGTCATCCCCCACGACGCCAAGCTGTTCGGCGCGGCCGCCAACAACGGGCAGATGATCGCCGAAATCGAACCGAAGGGAAAAATCGCCGAACTCTTCGCCGATTTGGCCAACGAAGTCACGGGCCGCAGCGAAGCGCGCAAAGCCAAGCAGGGCCTTCTCGATCCGCTGATCGCCAAGCTGGTGGGAAGGAAAGCCTGAGAACCGCGCGCGACGGCGTAAAGCGGCGGCGGCGTTCGCGCTCTTGCGATCGGCGCGGCGACGGCAAGAGACAGGGAAACAAAGGATGTTCGGCAAGCGTTCCAACCCCGGGTTGAGCGTCGAACCGCCGCCGCCGGCGGGCGCGGCCGCGCCCAAGCCGGAGGCGCCGAAGTCGACGGCCGGAGCCGAACCGCCCTCTGCGGAGCAGTCGGACCGACGGTCCGACAGCTACTTTCAAACCAAGTCGATGATTTTCGGCGCCCTGATCGAGGCGATCGATCTGGCGGCGCTGGCCAAGCTCGATCCAGAGAGCGCGCGAGAGGAAATTCGCGACATCGTCCACGAAATCGTGACGATCAAGAACCTCGTCCTGTCGATCTCCGAGCAGGAGGACCTGCTCGACGACATCTGCAACGACGTGCTCGGCTTCGGGCCGCTCGAGCCGCTGTTGTCGCGCGACGACATCTCCGACATCATGGTCAATGGCCCGACGCGGTGCTTCATCGAAGTCGGCGGCAGGATTCAATTGACCAACGTCCGTTTTCGCGACGCCGCCCAATTGATGAACATATGCCAGCGCATCGTCAGTCAGGTCGGCCGGCGCGTCGACGAGGCCTCGCCGATCTGCGACGCGCGCCTGTTGGACGGCTCGCGCGTCAACGTCATCGCGCCGCCGTTGGCGATCGACGGCGCGGCGCTGACGATCCGCAAATTCAAGAAGGACAAGCTGACGCTCGACCAGATCACGCGTCTCGGCGCGATTTCGCCCGCCGGCGCCGAAATCCTTAAGATCATCGGCCGCGTCCGCTGCAACGTCATCATCTCCGGCGGCACCGGCTCGGGCAAGACGACGCTGCTCAATTGCCTGACCCATTACATCGAACCCGACGAGCGGGTCATCACCTGCGAAGACGCGGCGGAATTGCAGTTGCAACAACCGCACGTCGTGCGTCTGGAAACGCGTCCGCCCAACCTCGAAGGCGTCGGGCAGGTCACGATGCGCGATCTGGTCAGGAACTGCCTGCGCATGCGGCCGGAACGGATCATCGTCGGCGAAGTGCGCGGACCGGAAGCGTTCGATCTGCTGCAGGCGATGAACACCGGTCACGACGGCTCGATGGGGACGCTGCACGCCAATTCGCCGCGCGAAACGCTCAGCCGCATCGAATCGATGATCACGATGGGCGGCTACGCCCTGCCGTCGCGCACCATTCGCGAGATGATCACCGCTTCGGTCGACGTGATCATTCAGGCGGCGCGCCTGCGCGACGGATCGCGGCGCATAACCCATATCACCGAGGTGTTGGGGATGGAGGGCGACGTCATAATCACCCAGGACTTGTTCGTCTACGAATTCCTCGGCGAGGACGCGCAGGGCAGGCTCAAGGGCCGGCATCGTTCGACCGGCATCGGCCGGCCGCGCTTCTGGGACCGCGCGCGCTATTTCGGCGAGGAGCAGCGCCTCGCGGCGGCGCTCGACGCCTCGGAAATCCGTGAAACGCAGTGACGCTTCGACGCGCAAGGGGGCGAAACGATGGTCAGTAACATGATTTTGGCGGCGGGCTGCGCGATCGTCGCGTGCGGAGGTCTGGCGTTCGCGCTCGTCGCCGGCGATTCGCGCGCCAGCAAACGGCGCGCAGCCCTCAAGAAGGCCGAGGCGAAGACCAGCTCCGGCACGATCGACAGGGCGGCGAAGAAGAAGCAGATCACCGAAAACATCAAGGATTTGGAAAAGAGGTCGAAACGCGTCCGCCCCAACCTGCAAACGCGCATCGAGCAAGCCGGGCTGCCGATTTCCACTCGGCGGTTCATCATCCTCTTCGCGGTCATCGCCGTCGCGCTCGGCGGCTTAACCTACTTCAAGTCGGAGAGCCCGGCGCTGGCGGGACTGGTGGCGGCCATCGCCGCCCTCGGCGTTCCCAATTTCCTGCTCGCCCGGCTCCGCGCGCGCCGGATCAACAAATTCGTCGCCATATTTCCCACCGCGCTGGACATCGTGGTGCGCGGCGTCAAGGCCGGACTGCCGCTCGCCGACACTTTGCGCATCATCGCCAACGAAACGCCCGAGCCGGTGCGCTCGGAATTTCGCAAGATCGTCGAGGCCCAGGCGCTCGGCTTGCCGCTGCAGGAGGCGGTCGAGAAAATGGCTCACCGCGTGCCGGTCAGCGAGACGAATTTCTTTTCGATCGTCATCGGCATTCAGACCAAGGCCGGCGGAAACCTCTCCGAGGCGATCGGCAATTTGTCGCGAACCTTGCGCGAGAGAAAGAAAATGAGGGGAAAAATCAACGCGATGTCGATGGAAGCGAAGGCTTCCTCGGTGATCATCGGCGGCGTACCCTTCGTCGTCACCGGCCTGCTCTATCTATCGTCGCCGAAATACATCAGCCTGCTGTGGACGACCCAGCACGGGCGGATCGTGGCGGCGATCGCCATCTTCTGGATGAGCATCGGCGTCGCGATGATGAAGAAGATGATCAGCTTCGATTTCTGACCGGACAAGCGTGATGTTGGACACTGTTCTCAAAAACTTAGGCGATCCGCATTTCATCGCCTTCCTGCTCGCCGGGCTCGGCTGCGCAGCGACCGTGTTGACGGTGGTCACGCCGTTGCTGCAGACCGACAATCTCTCCCGCCGAATCAAGGCGGTCGGCTCCGAACGCGAACGCATCCGCGTGCGCGAACGCGAGAAGCTGGCGGCGAGCCAAAGCAAGACGCAATTGCGCGTCAAGCCGAGCACGACGTTGAAGAATCTCGTCGACTCGCTCAATTTGACCAGCTGGCTGAGCACGGGGAAGGCCAAGGAGACGCTGGCCAAGGCCGGGTTCCGCGGCGCCGGCGCCGAATACGCATTCGTCACGTTCCGACTTTTCGCGCCGATCGCGTTCGGCGTGGCGGCGATCGTCTATATCTTCATCATCGCCCAATGGACGCAGCCGCTGCTGATGCGGGTCGGCTTCGTCATGTTCGCGATGTACCTGGGCGTCAAGGCGCCGGAAATCTATCTGCGCAATGCGACCGCCAAGCGGCAGAAGTCGTTGGAGCGCGCCTATCCGAACACGCTCGATCTGATGTTGATCTGCGCCGAATCAGGCATGTCGATCGAACACTCGGTGCGCAAGGTGAGCGAGGAAGTCGGCGTCGAAAGCATCGACATGGCCGAGGAACTGACCCTGCTGGCGGCGGAAATGTCCTATCTGCCGGATCGGCGAACCGCGTTCGAGAACTTCAGCGCCCGCACCGGTCTCGAATCGATGCGTTCTCTGACCACCGTCTTGATCCAGTCCGAGCGCTACGGCACGCCGCTGGGCGCGGCGCTGAGGGTGCTCAGCCAGGAAAGCCGCGATCAGCGCATGACCGCCGCCGAAAAGAAGGCGGCCGCGCTGCCCCCGACGCTGACGGTGCCGATGATCCTGTTTTTTCTTCCCGGCCTGTTCGCCGTCATCCTCACGCCGGCGGCCATTCAGATCAACCAGTGGAATTGACCGGCGGCGCGCCGGGATTCGCCGATTTCCGTTGCGCGACGCGGCGCGCCGACGCATGATTCGTCATGCGCCGCCAGACTTCCCCATCATCGTCCGCCGCTCTCGATCCGATCGCCCCCGAAGCAGGCGAAGCCACCGCGCAGCGGAGCCTTTCGGCGCGCGCCGCGGCCGGCGCCGGGCCGCGTTATCTCAAGGACTTGAACGAGGAACAACGCCGCGCGGTCGAAGCGCTCGATGGGCCGGTGCTGGTGCTCGCCGGGGCCGGCGTCGGCAAGACTCGGGTTCTGACCACGCGCGTCGCCCATCTCATCGCGACCGGCCGCGCCAAGCCGCACGAGATTCTGGCGGTTACCTTCACCAACAAGGCGGCGCGCGAAATGCGCGAACGCGTCGGCGTCCTGACCGGCGTCGTCGAGGGCATGCCCTGGATGGGAACCTTCCACTCGGTCGGCGCCAAGGTGTTGCGCCGTCACGCCGAAATGGTGGGCCTGAAGCCGAATTTCACCATCCTCGACGCCGACGACCAGATGCGCCTGATCAAGCAGATCCTGCAGGCGGAGAATATCGACGACAAACGCTGGCCGGCGCGCGCCCTGGCGAGCCAAATCGACGCGTGGAAGAATCGCGGCCTCGATCCCGCGCATGTTCCGCCGGGCGACGCGAGCGCCTTCGCGGGTGGTCGGGGCGGCGCGCTCTATAGCGCCTATCAGCAGCGCCTGAAGGGGCTCAACGCCGCCGATTTCGGCGACCTGCTGCTCGAATCCTTACGCCTCTTTCGCGAGCGCGCGGAGGTTCTCGCGCAGTATCAGAGTCGCTGGCGCTACTTACTGGTCGACGAATATCAAGACACCAACGTCGCGCAGTATCTGTGGCTGCGGCTGCTCGCGCAGGGGCATCGCAATCTGTGCTGCGTCGGCGACGACGACCAGTCGATCTACGGCTGGCGTGGCGCCGAGGTCGACAACATCCTTCGCTTCGAGCGCGATTTTCCCGGCGCGGCGGTCATCCGCCTGGAGCGCAATTACCGCTCGGGCGGCCATATCCTCGCGGTCGCCGCGGGGCTGATCGCCCACAACGCCAATCGTCTGGGCAAGACGCTCTACACCAATGCCGACGTCGGCGATAAGCCGACGGTGAGCGGCGTGTGGGACAGCGAGGAGGAGGCGCGCGTCGTCGGCGAGGAGATCGAGGCGGCGCAGCGCGCCGGCGTTTCGCTCGACGAGATCGCCATTCTGGTGCGCGCCTCGTTTCAAATGCGCGAGTTCGAGGAGCGCTTCATCGAGCTCGGCCTCCCCTATAAGGTGATCGGCGGACCGCGATTCTACGAACGGGCGGAAATCCGCGACGCGCTGGCCTATCTGCGCTGCGTCGCCCAGCCGGACGACGATCTGGCGTTCGAGCGCATCTACAATCTGCCCCGGCGGGGCCTCGGCGAAGCCACGCTCAATCTGTTGCACGCGCATCGCCGCATCGCCGGCGTTCCGCTGATGCGCGCGGCGGGCGCGCTGATCGAAAGCGAGGAGCTGAAGGCGCGGCCGCGCCAGATCCTGCGCGATTTGCTGGGCAGCTTTGCGCGCTGGTCGGCTCAGGTCGACGTCGCCCCGCACGAGGAACTCGCCCAGAGGATTCTCGAGGAGAGCGGCCTGATCGACATGTGGAAGGCGGAAGGGACCGTCGACGCCGCCGGCAGGCTGGAAAACCTGAAGGAATTGGTGCGCTCGATGGGCGATTTCCCGACGCTGGCGGCGTTTCTCGAACACGTCTCGCTGGTGATGGACGTCGAGAGCGGCGAAGGCGGCGCGCGCGTCTCGATCATGACGCTGCACGCCGCCAAAGGCCTCGAATTCGACATGGTGTTGCTGCCCGGCTGGGAGGAGGGTCTTTTTCCGCATCAGCGCGCGCTCGACGAAAACGGGCGCGCCGGGCTCGAGGAGGAGCGCCGGCTCGCCTATGTCGGGATCACCCGCGCGCGCCGCGCCGTGAAAATCTATTTCGCCGCCAATCGGCGCGTGCGCGGGCTGTGGCAGAGTTCGCTGCCCTCGCGTTTCATTGACGAGCTGCCGGAGGATCACGTCGACGCGGTCGACGCTTCCGGCGCGCATGGCGGCTACGGCGTCGCGCGTTTCGAGCCGGTACCGGCGTTCTCGTCGCGCTACGAAACGCCGGGCTGGCGGCGCGCCCGCGAAAACGCGGCGACGCGGCTGATCGAAGGCCAGGCGATTTCGCGGGCCAACGCGACGTCCGCTTTCGCCGCGGGCGAGCGCGTGTTCCACCTCAAGTTCGGCGCCGGAAGCGTCGTCGCGGTCGACGGCGCCAAGCTGATGGTCGATTTCGATCGCGCCGGCCGCAAGATGGTGCTCGACAGTTTCGTCAGCCCGGCAGGGTGAGCCTTCGTCCAGGCCCAGGGCGGCGAACTTCGGCCAACGCGGGCGCGCCGTGTCGATGACCCCAAGCGTCTGTCAGCCGGAGCCCTTCGCTCAGGCCGCCTTCGACTTGGGCTGGACTTCAGCGCCGTAATCGTCGATCAGCGCCGCGGTCAACGCGCCGGGGGCGTATCGGTGCGCGCCGATCTCGCCGACCGGCGTCACCTCGGCCGCCGTTCCCGTGATGAAGCATTCGTTGAAGGTCGACAGCTCCTCCGGGACGATCCGGCGTTGGACGACCTCGACGCCGCGCCGGCGGGCGAGTTCGATCACCGTCTGGCGCGTGATGCCGTCGAGGAAACAGTCGGCCGTCGGCGTGTGCAGGGCGCCGTCCTTGACGAAGAAGATGTTGGCGCCTGTGCATTCGGCGATCCGGCCCTGCCAATCGAGCATAAGGGCGTCGGCGTAGCCGCGCCGCTCCGCGCGGTGCTTGGAGATCGTGCAAATCATGTAGAGGCCCGCGGCCTTCGAGCGCGCCGGGGCGGTCGCCGGATCGGGGCGGCGATAATCGGCGATGTCGAGGCGGATGCCCTTCATGCGCTGGGCGGGATCGAAATAGCTCGGCCATCGCCACGACGCGATCGCGAGATGGATTTTGTTGCGCTGGGCCGAAACGCCCATCATCTCCGAGCCGCGCCACGCCACCGGCCGGACGTAGGCGTCGACAAGATCGTTCTCGGCCAGCACGAGGGCCTTGGCCGCGTCGATCTCGCCCACGCTCCAGGGAATCTCGAAATCGAGGACGCGCGCCGATTCCTTCAAGCGCTCGGAATGCTGGGTCGACTTGAAGATCGCGCCGCCGTAGGCGCGTTCGCCTTCGAACACCGAGCTGGCGTAATGCAGGGCGTGGGTGAGGACGTGAACCTTGGCCTCGCGCCAGGGCGTCAACGCGCCGTCGAACCAAATCCATCCATCTCGATCGTCGAAGGTCGGCTCCGCCATGGCGTCCTCCTCTAAGCATTGGGCAAGGGGCGGTTTTCATTTTGTCCGCGCCCGGATTAAATAGTCCAGCCGTTTTCGCGCCGCCAACCCATAGCAGGGGCGCTGCAATATGTCAACAATGCTGACCTAATGGCCGACTCGCCGCGCGCCAGCGCCCGGACCGACGCGCGCTCCACGCCCCAGCGCGAAGGCCCGCCGATGTACGATCTCATCGAGCTGTTCTATTTCGCCTATCGCGATTTCGTCGGCGACGCCGATCGGCTGCTGGAGGCCTACGGCTTCGGTCGCGCCCATCACCGGGTCCTGCACTTCGTCAGCCGACATCCGGGCTTGACCATCGCGGCCCTGCTCGACATCCTCAGGATCACCAAGCAGAGCCTGAACCGGGTGCTCAAGGAATTGGTCGCCAAGAATTTTATCGACGCGCGCGCCGGCGCCTATGATCGGCGCCATCGTCAGCTCTATGCGACCGAGGACGGCGAAAGGCTGGCCGGCGAACTCGCGCAATTGCAGACCCGACGCTTTTCCGGCGCCATGGCGCGGCTCGGCCCGGGCGCCAGAGAGCAGGCGCTCGCGTTCCTGATCGAGATGATCGACGCCGGCGAGCGCGAGCGCGTCATCGAACTGATCAGCGTCGGCCGCCGGAGGGACGCGTGAGCGAAACGAATCTTGCGCCGCAGGACGACGCCGCCCATGTGCTCGTGGTCGACGACGACCGGCGTCTGCGCGACCTGCTTTCCACCTATCTGAGCAAGCACGGCCATCGGGTGACGGTCGCGGCTTCCGCCGGCGAGGCGCGGGGGTTCTTGGAAAGCCTGGCCTTCGACATCATCGTGCTCGACGTGATGATGCCCGGCGAGGACGGCTTCGCCTTCGCCGCGAGCCTGCGCCGCCGCTCCGAGGTGCCGATCGTCATGCTCACCGCGCGCTCCGAGGCCGCCGATCGGGTTCGCGGCCTCGAAATCGGCGTCGACGACTATCTCAACAAACCCTTCGAGCCGCGCGAACTGCTGTTGCGCATCGGCTCGGTGCTCAGGCGAACCCGGGCGCTCCAGGCCAAAGCCGAGAGCGCGGTGGTCCGCTTCGGACCCTTCGCCTTTTCGCTGGAGCGCGGGGAATTACGCAACGGCGGGCAAGCCGTTCGCCTCACTGAGCGCGAACGCGAGATCTTGCGCCTGCTTTGCGCTCATGCCGGCGCCAGCGTTTCGCGCGAGGCGCTGGCGGGATCGGGCGCGGCCGCCCAGGAGCGCACGGTCGACGTGCAGATCAACCGCCTCAGGCGCAAGATCGAAGACGATCCGGCCAATCCGGTGTTCTTGCAGACGGCGCGCGGGTCCGGCTACCGCCTGGTCGCCGAGCGATGAACGCGATCAGCTTGCGGCCGGCGCTGCGTGCGGTCGCGCGGGTTCGCGAAATCTGGCGACTGGCGGCGCGGGGCCTCGCCGATCTGCTGCCCAAGGGGCTCTACGCGCGCTCCCTGCTCATCGTCATCGTGCCGATGGTGCTGTTGCAGACCGCGGTCGCCTATGTCTTCATGCAGCGCCATTGGGAACTCGTCACCCATCGCTTGTCGGCGGCGGTCGCGCGGGACGTCGGCGCCATCGTCGATCTCTATTCCGAGATCCCGCCCGGCGGAGACGACAAGCGCCTGCGCACGATCGCCGCCGAACGGTTCCGCATGGATGTCGAGTTGATGCCGGCCGGACCGCTGCCGCCGCATCTGCCCAAGACGTTTTTCAATTCGCTCGATCCGCTCACCCGCGCGCTGCCCGAAGAACTCTCCGCGCAAGTGCGCCTGCCCTTCTGGGTCGACGCCGTCGGCCGGTCGGGGTTGATGGAGATCCGAGTGCAGTTCGGCGATCGCGTTCTGCGCTTGGTGACGCGCCGGTCGCTGGCTTACGAGGGCAACGTCCATATCTTCATTCTGTGGATGCTCGGCGCCTCGATCGTGCTGGTCACGGTCGCCATCCTTTTCCTGCGCAACCAGATCCGCCCGATCCTGCGCCTGGCCGAGGCGGCGGAGGATTTCGGCAAGGGGCGCGACGTCGATTTCCGCCCGCGCGGCGCGCGCGAAGTTCGCCAAGCCGGCTACGCCTTCATCGAAATGAAGCGGCGCATCGAACGCGCCTCGGAACAACGCACGGCGATGCTGAACGGCGTCAGCCACGACCTGCGCACGATCCTGACGCGCTTCAAGCTGTCGCTGGCGGTCATCGACGAGTCCGCCGAAGTCGAGCCGCTGCAAAAGGACGTCGACGAGATGCGGCGCATGCTCGAAGCCTATCTCGCCTTCGCGCGCGGCGACGCGGGCGAACCGACGCAGACGATGGACCTGCGCGCCATGCTCGACGATCTGCGCTCCGACGCAGAGCGCCACGGCGCGCGCGTCGACGTCGAGGCGAAGGGCGACCTCAACGTGAAGGTCAGGCCGCTGGCGCTCAAACGCTGCCTCGGCAATCTCCTCGCCAACGCGCAGCGCCACGGCCGCACGATCGTCGTGCGCGCGGCGCGCGAGCCGCGTTTCGTCACTTTTCACGTCGACGACGACGGACCGGGCATCGCCCCGGAGCATCGCGAGGACGTATTCCGGCCGTTTTACCGGCTCGACGAAGCGCGCAACCAGGACCAGGGCGGTTCGGGGCTGGGGCTGGCGGTCGCGCGCGACATCGCGCGCTCGCACGGCGGCGACATCGTCCTCGCAACGAGCCCGCTCGGCGGCCTGCGCGCGAGCCTGCGCATTCCCACGTGAGCGTTCGAGCCCCTCTCACATCGAGATCGAGCCCTCGCGGAAGTCGCTGCGGTCGAGCCAGACGTTGACGAGGGCCGGCTTGCCGGCGCGGGCGGCGGCGCGCGCGCTCGAGGGCGTCGGCGACTTCGGCGTTGGTCTTGACGACGATCCCTTCCGCGCCGAACCCCGCCGCGACTTCGTGGTAGGCGGCGCGGCGAAGCGCCGTGCCGACTTCGTCGTGAAACGTCTTCACCTGCTCGCGCGCGATCTGGGCCCACGAGGCGTCGTTGCCGACGACGGCGATCACCGGGACGCCGTGGCGCACGAAGGTCTCGAACTCGGCGAGGCTCCAGCCGCAGGCGCCGTCGCCGAACAAGATCCAGACTTCCGCGCCCGACCGCGCCAGCGCCGCCGCCAGCGCGAACCCCGCGCCGACCCCGAGCGTCCCGAAGACGCCGGGATCGAGCCAGCCGCGCGGCCCGCGCGGGCGCACGACGTAGGACGCCGTGGCGACGAAATCGCCCCCGTCGGCGACGAACACGGCGTCCGCCGCCGCCGCCCGATCGATCGCGCGCAGCAGCGCGATCGGGTTGACGCGCTCGCCGGGAATCCGCCCCTGTCGGTCGATCTCGACCTCGCGCGCGCAATCGCGCGCGCGGAGCGTCGCGATCCACTCGGCATGGCGCGCGCCGAGGCCGCCCAAGCGGGCGGCGAGATTTTTTAGGAATTCTCCGGCGTCGCCGATCGCCGCGACGTCGGGGCGGCGATTGAGGCGCGCCTCCCTGGCGCTGCGGTTGGCGGCGATCAGCGCCGCGCCGCGGCGCACGCAGCGGCCATAGTCGAGGCGGAAGTCGCACGGCGCGCCGGCGAGCGCGACGCAGTCCGCCTCGCGCAACGCCTGCCGGCGTTGATGAAGCATCTGCAAGGGGGAATCGCGCCCGAGCAGCCCGCGCGCCATGCCGGAGAGATAGACCGGCAGCCCGAGCCGGGCGACGGCGGCGGCGATGAGCGCCGGCTCGGCGGCGAGCGCCAGGGCCTGGCTGCCGATGACGATGAGAGGCCGTTCGGCTTTGGCGAGGCGCGCGGCGGCCGCCGCGACGCTCGAAGCGCTCGCGACCGGCGTCGCGACGTCGCGCGCTCGCGCCTCGGCGGCGCCGGCCAGCAGCCAGGCGACGTGGCGCTCGAGGTGGAAGCGCAGCAGCCGCTCGGAAAGCGAGGCGCCCTTTCCCGCCGCCTCGGCGTAGCGCGCGCGCACGCTCGCCTCGTCGTAGAGCAGGTCGAGCGGGCATTCGACGAACGTCGGCCCCGGCGCGCCCTCGCAGGCGACCGCGAACGCTTCCTCCACCGCGGGCGCAAGATCGCGCGCGCGGCGGACGCGCCTGACCAGCTTGACGTGCGGCGCGACGATTCTCCCCTGGTCGATGTCCTGCAGCGCGCCGCGTCCCTGCAACGCGGTCGGGGCGGCGCCGCCGAGCAGCACCAGCGGCGACTGCGCGAGACGCGCGTTCTGGAGCGCGGTCAGCGCATTGGCGACGCCGGGACCCGCGGTGACCGCGGCGACGCCGGGCTTGCCGGTGAGTCGCCCGATCGCGTCGGCGGCGAACGCGGCCGTCGCTTCGTCGCGCACGTCGACGATGCGCAGGCCCCGCGCCTTGGCGGCGACCAGAATGGGCGAGATGTGCCCGCCGCACAGCGTGAACAAAAAGCGGACGCCGTGCGCCTGCAACGCCGCGGCGACGCGATCGCCGCCGTTGGCGACGGCCGGCGGAGCGTCATTTTGCGCGGCGGGCTCGCTCATGAGCCGAACATAGCCGCCTCCCCGGCGCTGCGCCAAGCGTTCGCCGCGCCCATATTCGGCGTCGCCGCCGCTAGGGGGAAGTCAGACCGATGCGCTGATCCAGCGCGCCAATTCGCTCTTCGGCCCCGCGCCCGTCTTGGTCGCGACGCGCTTGCCGTCCTTGAACACCATCAGGGTCGGAATCGAGCGGACGCCAAGTTGAGCGGCGGTCTTCGGGTTCTCGTCAACGTTGAACTTGGCGATCTTCACCTTGCCCTTCATCTCCGAGGCGATCTCTTCGAGGGCGGGCGCGATCATCCGGCAGGGGCCGCACCATTCGGCCCAGAAGTCGACCACGACCGGTTCGCTCGACTTGATGACGTCGGCGTCGAAATTGGCGTCGGTGACCTTGGCGGTGTCGGACATGGCTTCCTCGAGAGATGGGGAGCGGCGAAATGGGCCGGGAACGCAATAGGTAGGAACGGCGGGCGGACGCGTCAAGCCCGGCTTCGCCGATGGAATTTGCCGCGCCGCCGCCGCTTCGTTCAGAACAGCCGCGCGCCGTCGGGCGCGGGGCGGTCGGGACCGATCAGCACGACCTCGCCGTCCGCGTCGGGAAAGCCGAGCGTCAACACCTCCGACAGGAACGGCCCGATCTGGCGGGGAGGAAAATTGACCACCGCGGCGACCCGGCGGCCGACGAGCTCATCGATCCGGTAATGGCGGGTGATCTGCGCCGAGGATTTCTTCACCCCGATCGCCGGGCCGAAGTCGACGACGAGCCGGTAGGCGAGTTTGCGCGCCTGCGGGAACGGCTCCGCCGAAACAATCGTGCCGAGGCGAATGTCGACTTTGAGGAAGTCGTCGAAGGAAATCGTCGGCGGCCGGTCGGCGGCGGTCATGGGCGCTCCCTGGCGTTGCGGGGCGTTTCTTCTCGCCAGCGGCGCGAGCGTCGTCAAGCGCCAGCGGGCCGGCCGGAGGAGGGCCGCGACGCCGCGCGGGCGGTTCTTCGTCACCCGAAGCGTCGATATAAACATTTGCTTATATCTTTATTGCGCCATGCTGGCGGATTTGCTAAGGCGCGCGCGACCGAACCCGAGGCTTTTTTCCATGAGCGCGCCTTCCGATTACGCCGTCGCCGATCTCGGCCTTGCCGCCTACGGGCGAAAGGAAATCGCCATCGCCGAGACCGAGATGCCCGGCCTGATGGCGACGCGCGCCGAATTCGCCGCCGCGCAGCCGCTGAAAGGCGCGCGCATCGCCGGCTCGCTGCACATGACGATCCAGACGGCGGTGCTGATCGAGACGCTGAAAAGCCTCGGCGCCGAAGTGCGCTGGGCCTCGTGCAACATCTACTCGACGCAGAACCACGCCGCCGCGGCGATCGCGGCGGGCGGCACGCCGGTGTTCGCGATCAAGGGCGAGAGCCTGAAAGATTATTGGGACTACACCCATCGCATCTTCGAATGGGCCGACGGCGGCTCGCCCAACATGATCCTCGACGACGGCGGCGACGCGACGCTGCTCATTCACTTAGGGCTGCGCGCCGAGCAAGGCGATGCGGCGTTCCTCGATCACGCGGGCAACGAAGAAGAGGAAGCGCTGTTCGCGGCGATCAAGCGGCGGCTGAAGGACAAGCCCGGCTGGTACGCGAACAACGCCGCGTCGATTCGCGGCGTCACCGAGGAGACGACGACCGGCGTGCATCGCCTCTATGTGATCGCCAAGGAGGGCAAGCTGCTGTGGCCGGCGATCAACGTCAACGACAGCGTCACCAAATCGAAGTTCGACAACCTCTATGGCTGCCGCGAATCGCTGGTCGACGGCGTCCGCCGCGGCACCGACGTGATGATGGCGGGCAAGGTGGCGATGGTGGCGGGCTTCGGCGACGTCGGCAAGGGCTCGGCGGCGAGCCTTCGCAACGCCGGCTGCCGGGTGATGGTCTCCGAGGTCGATCCGATCTGCGCGTTGCAGGCGGCGATGGAAGGCTATGAAGTGACGACGATGGAGGACGCCGCGCCGCGCGCCGACATCTTCGTCACCGCGACCGGCAACGTCGACGTCATCACCCTCGACCACATGCGCGCGATGCGCGACCGCGCCATCGTCTGCAACATCGGCCACTTCGACTCGGAGATCCAAGTCGCCGCGCTGCGCAATTACAAATGGAGCAACGTCAAGCCGCAGGTCGACGAGATCGAGTTTCCCGACGGCAAACGCATCATCCTGTTGTCGCAGGGGCGCCTGGTCAATCTCGGCAACGCCACCGGCCACCCCTCGTTCGTCATGTCCGCTTCGTTCACCAACCAGACGCTGGCGCAGATCGAACTCTTCACCAAGCCCGGCCAATACGAGAGGCAGGTCTACACGCTGCCCAAGCGCTTGGACGAAAAGGTCGCCGCGCTGCACCTCGGCAAAGTCGGCGCCAAGCTGACCAAGCTGACGGAAAAGCAGGCGAACTACCTCGGCGTGCCGCAGAACGGGCCGTTCAAGGCGGAGATTTATCGGTATTGAGGGGCGGCGGCCCTCCCCTCTCCCGTTCTGGCTACGGTATTCACACATCTTTGTCGGTCGGCGGCCACATCGGCCCGTCGCCGTAAAGCCGCTGCGCGGCTGCTCCGCTGCGCTTCGCCCGGACGAACGCTTCGCGTTCGCCTTGAGGCGCCAGCGCCGGTCCGATGCGGCGAAGCGGACCCGAAAGGCATCGAATTTCGATGTGTGAATCCGGTAGCCCGAACGGAAGGGGGCATTGGCCACAGGCTTTCGCCGTGCGGCGACGATGGCGGCGCGGCAAGGGACGCCCTTCGCTTATCTCGCCGCTGCTCGGCGACCGCGCGGCGATCCAAACCGGGTAATGTGTATCCCCGTAATACCGCTTCCTTCAATGCGGATTTTTCGAATTTCCAGCTAACTGTGCTGGGTGCGGCGCTTCCAGGCGACATCCCAAACCTTGTCTCTGTCCTCGTCGAAGACGAGGGTCGGGTCCGCCTCGGCCATCCCCCAGGCGCGCTCTTCGATCTCATGCTCGAGTTGGTCCGGTCCCCAGCCGGCGTAGCCGAAGGCGACGAGGACCTTTGCCGGCCCTCTCTTGTCGCCGATGTCCTGCAAGATCGCGATGCTCGACGTCATCGAAAGGCGATCCGTGATGGCGACGGTCTCCGGCCGACGATAATCGGGACTGTGGACGACGAAGCCGGCTTCCGGCTGGACCGGGCCGCCCGAAAAGACGCGCACGCTGCCCGCAACGTCGCCGTCCTTTTGGCCGAGCGCCTTGAAAACGCTGGCGAGCGGCGCATCTCCGATCGGCTTGTTGATGACGATCCCGAGGGCGCCGCCGGGACCGTGCTTAACGATCAAGATGACCGCGCGCTCGAAGCGCGGGTCGCCCATCCAGGGCGCGGCGACCAGCAATTGGCCGGCGAGCGAGGGTTGAGCAGGCGCTTCGTCCGGCCCCGGCAACGCCGCCCTGAGGACGGCCGTCTGCAGGGCGAACGCTGCGACGATCAAGCCGAGACGACGCAACCCGATCGCGGACATGTCTCACCTGCGCCTCTCGCGGAGTGGGTCAAAATAGCACGCGCGCAACGCTCTCCAAAGGAACTTTGTCGCGGAGATCGGTTCGCAGCGGTCATGTCGCCGAGCGTGGTGTGGCAGGGGGAGCCAGGCCACCGTGATTTCCGGCTTGGGCCGGATTGGTCGGATGGCCAGGGCTGGCGATCCGACTACCGGATCACCGCTCGAGGCGGCGATGGTTTTCAGCGTCATGCAGCGGGATCGCTGCACGGCCCATTCGTCGTTTTGTTCCAAGAAGATGGCGCCCACGAACGTGACGATCGCCTCGTCGTTGGGGAAGACGCCGACGACTTCGGCGCGCGGCTCAATGTCGCGCCCCAAACAATTCGTTTGACAAACGCCATATCTCACCTCTTTTTTAATTGCCTTTATTCGCGGGCCGGGGCTGAATTACGCCTTGATGCCGGGGCCTGAAGTACGCCTTGATTAGGTAATTATTCCGCCCAGGTAGGATCCCGCGATGAAAATCAGTTTTCATACTGACGCTTTCAACTCTGCCGCCTTTAGCTTTGAGAAGGCCTTGCAGTGGGCACAGAAAAATGACGTCCACTACATCGAGCCTGGCGTCATCGAGGGCGTTTCCTGGATCCACGGCCTGGGGTACTTCCCCCATGTGTCCCTGACGGAAGACCCGCTCCTCCTGTTGAAGAAGATGGAGCGCTATGGGGTGCATTTCTCCCAGGTGGATGCCGCCTATCCCCTTTCGGGCAGGGACGGGTCCTATCTCGGGGTGCCTTACATCCTGAAGACGCTGCCCTGGGCCCGAGTTGCAGACTGCCCAAACATCGCAACGACGGACGGCCTCCTGAAGCCCGAAGGGCTCACCGACGAGCAGGCCATGGAGCTGATGAAGCAGAGCTATGGCGCGATCGTGGAAGTGGCCGAGGCATACGGGATCAACATCAACATTGAGATCCACGGCTACTTCACCACCCGTCCCGAGATGGTCGCGCGGATGCTGGACTTCGCGAAGAGCAGCTGCTTCGGGCTGAACCTCGACACGGGAAATTCATTCATCGCCGGGCAGGACCCGGCGGAGTTCTGCAGGCGCTTCATCAAGCGGATCAATCACGTCCACATCAAGGACGTGTCCGAGAGCCTCGCCGCGGCGGCCCGCGGCAAGGAGACCGGCATCGCCGTCAGCCAATGCGCGATCGGGGACGGCGTAAACGCGGAAAACATCAGGAAAGTGCTCGCTCTGCTGCGCGACAGCGGGTACCGCGGCGTTCTCAGCATGGAATGCGAAGGCCAGGGAGGCCCCCTCATCGAGAAATCCCTCGGCTGGCTGCGGGGCGCCCTGAAGGAACTCGGCATTCCCGAGGAAAAATGATTCCCCCGGGAGAAACTCGAGAGGAGGCACCTAATGACCAGAAAATGGCTCAGCGCGCCAAAAGTGCTCGCGATGGCGTTCGCGCTTATCGCTTTCGTGATCGGGGACACGACGTTGTTCGCCGCCGCAGCGGCCAAGCAACTCGTCTACGGCTACGTTACCCCAGGACCCGACACGTGGTACAAAAGGGACGTGGACGGCTTTGTGTACGCCGCGGAGCGGGCGGGCGCGAAGGTGGTCGTCCTGAACTCTGACTACAACGCGGAGAAGGAGATCGCGAACATCGACTCCCTGATCAACCAGGGCGTTGACGGAATGGCCATCTTCACGTTCAACCCGAACGGAGCGAACATCGCCGCGAAGAAATGCGCCGCAGCGGGAATCCCGCTCGTGGTCACCGACAACGTGGGGCAGGTCCTGAAGTCCGGCTACGACGTCGTGGCTGCGATCGATTTCGACTGGAACGCCATGGGCAAGGACGTGGCGAAGTACATCGCGGAGAACTACCCGGGTGAGAACATCGCCGTCATCATGGGCCTGTTCGAGCATATCCCGGTGCAGATGTTCCGCGCGTCCTTCGAGCCCGCCGTCGCCGAACTGGGGAAGAACAAGATCGTCGCGGTGCGCGACGGCCGCTATGACCCGAACGAGGCCGTGAACCAGGCCCAGGACCTCATCCAGTCCGGGCAGAAGTTCTCCGTCCTGTTCGTGTTCAACGACGAGATGGGCGTGGCGGTGGTCCGCATGCTGAAGACCCGCGGCCTCTTGAACAACCCTATCAAGGTCATCACCACGAACGGCGCCCCCTACGGCATCGAGGCCATGAAGGACGGCGGGATCAAGTACTCCATCTCCAGCTCTCCCGGCTGGGAAGGCATGATTTCGTTCCTGTCGCTGCAGGCCTACATGACCGGCAAGATCACCACGAAGAACCAGCAGATCCTTCTTCCCATCGCACCCATCACCCCCACGACCATCGATGACAAGACCAAGGTGATCCCGTGGGACGTGGACCCGGTCTGGCTCGATCTCACCAAGACCTACTTCCCCCAGTACACGGGGCTGTATTAAGCTAGTCGCTGCGCAGTTCCTCTCTATTTTTAGACGCAGGTGTTAGCGTCCATACGCAACGCGACGAAAATCTACGGCCAGCACAAGGCGCTTAACAACGTGACCTTCGAGCTGGCCGAGGGGGAGGTGCATTGCTTGGTCGGGGAAAACGGCGCCGGCAAGTCGACCCTGACCAAGATCCTTTCCGGCGCGATCGCCCCCGAGTCGGGGACGATCGTGCTGGACGGGACCGAGCGCCGCGGCCTCACGCCGCGGCAGGCCATCGAGCTCGGCGTCGCCACCGTCTATCAGGAGCCGGAGCTCATCGAGAGCCTCACGGTAGCAGACAATATCTACCTCGGGGACGAGAGGTCGGCGGCCTTCCCTCTGGTGGTGGATACCCGGACGCAGAACGCGCGGGCGCGCGATCTCATCGGCTCCCTTCACTTCAACCTGAAGGAAGACGCCCTGGTGGAGGACCTCTCCTCGGCGCAGAAGCAGATGCTGCAGATCGTGAAGGCCCGTTACCGGCAGGCCAAGATCATCATCATGGACGAACCAACCAGCTCCCTCGGCCTGGAAGAGACGACCTCGCTCATGAACCTGATCCGCAGCCTCAAGGCTGAGGGGATCGGGATCATCTACATCTCCCACTACCTGGAAGAGATCTTCGAGATCGGGGACAGAATCACGATCCTGAAGGACGGGGAGAGCATGGGCACCTTCCCGCGCTCGGGGATCGACATGGACACGGTCATCCGCAAGATGGTGGGCCGCGACGCCTCCCTTTTCTACACCAAGGAGGAAGTGACGCCGGGACCCGTGCAGTGGGAGGTTCGGCGCCTCGGCCGGCGCGGCGTCGTCGAGGACGTGAGCTTCCAAGTGCGTGCGGGGGAGATCTTCGGCCTCGGAGGCCTCGTGGGCTCGGGCCGCAGCGAGCTGGTGAACCTCATCTTCGGCGCGGACCGCAGGGACAGCGGCGAGATTCTCATCGGCGGACGGCCCATACGCATCCGCAATCCCCACGACGCCGTGGAAGCGGGAATGTGCCTCATCGCGGAGGACAGGAAAAAACTGGCCATGTTCACGCCGCGCAGCGTGGCGGAGAACATGGCCATCGTGCACAACGAGCGCTACGAGCCGCCCGTGCTGAACCTCGCCGCGGAGCGGCGGCGTGTGCGGGACATGGTGAGGCGCCTTTCCATTGCGGTGACAGACCAGGACGAGCAGACCATCGCCGAGCTTTCCGGCGGCAACCAGCAGAAAGCGATCATCGGCCGCTGGCTCCTGAGCGATGGCCTGCTATACATCTTCGACGAGCCGACCAAGGGCGTGGACGTGGGCGCCCGCGCCGAGATCTTCCGCATCATGGTGGAGCTGGCGAAGGCGGGCAGGAGCATCATCATGGTGTCATCCGACATGCCGGAGCTGATTTCGATGAGCGACCGCATCGGCGTCATGCGGGGAGGCCGGCTCACCCACGTGCTCACCCGGGGCGAGGTCACCGAGGAAACGCTCATCAAATACTTCATCGGACTCTGACATGCGGAGACCCGTCTCGATCTTCCGTGAACAGTGGTTTTTCCTGCTCATCGTCGAAGTCGCCCTGGCCGTCGTGACGGGTCTCATCAATCCGCGGTTCTTCGGGCTGAACAACATCGAGAACATCCTGGAGCAGGTGTCGGTGCTCGGCCTCGTGGCTTCCGGCGCGACACTCCTCATGATCGCGGGGAACTTCGACATCTCGGTGGGCGCGAACATCGGAATGTCCGCCTGCGTGATGGCGATCATGATCAAGGCCGGCTACGGTTCCGTTCCCTCCGTGGTCGCAGGCATCCTCGTTGCTACATTCAACGACTTCTTCGTCGGGGCGTGCTCGATCCTGTTCAAGGCGCCGTCGTTCATCATCTCCCTTGCCTGCATCGGCATCTTCCGCGGCATCACCCTCGCCTTCACCAAGGGCGTCCTGCAGCTGGTCTACGGAAATTTCGAATTCCTCGGGACGGAGAGGTTCTTCAATATCATCCCGCTCATGTTCATCATCAGCCTCGCGGGCTACCTCATCGTCCATTTCATTCTGAAATACACAAAGATCGGCCGCAGGGCCTTCGCCATCGGGAGCAACGAGAAGGCCACCTACCTCGCGGGCATCCCGCTCAACCAGAACAAGCTGATCTTCTTCATCATCAACGGTTTGCTCGTAGGAATCGCGGCGACCCTGCTTCTGTCCCGCATCGGCGCAGCCCAGCCCTCCACCGGGAGCGGCATCGAGTTGCAGGCCATCGGCGCCGTGGTCATCGGCGGCACACCGATGACGGGCGGGCGGGGCAAGATCATCGGCACGTTCTTCGGCGTGCTCCTCACCGGGATCATCTCCAACGCGCTGAACATGCTCCAGGTGAACCCGTACTTCCAGGACGTGGCCATCGGCGCGCTCATCATCGTGTCCCTGGGCGTGAGCGCATTCAGCCAGCGCGGACAGAGGGCCTAGCGCGCGGCGCCGGCGCGCGGCGATTCTCCGGGATGATCTAACAGCGAATGCCGAAACGGCGTTGCTGGCCGCTTCAGCCGCCGAACGCCGCGCGCAGGTTTCTCAGCCCGTCCGCGGCGAGCCCGTCCTGGCTCTTGGCGAGCGGCCGCCAGATCGACACCGCCTTGGCGATCTCCTTGATTTCGGGCGTGAAGGCCTCGATCACGACCGGCCCTTCGAAGCGGGCGTCGACGAGCGCCCTGGCAATGTCGCGCCAAGGCAAGTGGTCCTCCCCGGGCGTTCCGCGGTCGTTGGCGCTGGCGTGGAACTCGACGATGCGCCCCGCGGCGCGCCGAATGGCGGCGGGAATGTCTTTCTCTTCGATGTTCATGTGGAAGGCGTCGAGGAGCAGACCGACGTTGTCGGTGCCGACGTCCTCGACAAGCTTGAGGCCCTGGTCGACCGTGTTGACGAGGTCGGTCTCGAACCGGTTCAGCGGCTCGACGGCCAGTTTGACGCGTCGCTCGGCCGCATAAGCCGCCGCCATTTTGAGGCTTGCGACCGCTCTGCCCCACTGTTCGTGGCGAGCGCTTTCGTCGAGGAGACGCGTATTGCCGACCGCGGCGTACATGGGTCCCGAAACGAACGGGCTCTCCAACGCCCTCGCAAAGTCGATGCACCGATCGAGATAGGCGAGACCGTTTTCACGGATCGCTTCATCCTCCGAGCTCAAATCTCGGCTCGGCCCGAACGCGCCGCATATCGTGACCGAGACGCCCGCCCGAACTGCGCGCTCATGGATCGCAGGAGGATCGATCGTTTCGGGATCCTCGACGCAAATCTCGATGATGTCGAACCCGATCGCCTTGACGCGGTCGATAAGATCGAGCGTTCGATTGGCGAAGGGCGAGGTCCAGATGAATGTGCTTGCGCCGTATCGCATCGTCAAATTCCGTTTGCCGACAGCGACAACTTTTCTCCTGTTCGCCACCATAGGCAAGGAGATTCCTCAGGCAAAGCGCGCGCCCGGCGCGCTTGACTTCAAGAATCCCGGGGCACCGCAGAGGGCGCGCGGCGCCGTTCTTCCCCTCGCCCCGCGAAGCGGGGAGAGGCAGGGCAAGGGGCGCGGGGGATTGGCCGCAGGCCTCGGTTATGCGGCGAAGCCGCCGGGGAGAGCGGGGGGCGGCGAGAGGGCGCTTCGCTTGGATAGCCTCTGCTCAGCGACCGCTACTCGGTAATCAAAATCGGGTAATGTGTACGTCCCCGTAATGCCACGGCTCGGATCGAGGCCTTTGCGGACACGTCATTGGCGCGCGCCTTTGCCCGATTGACGCGACATGAAATGCGCAAGCGCGCCGATGTCGTCGTCGGTGAGGGAATAGGCGATCTCCGGCATGATGACGTTGCCGCCGCCAAGGCGGGCGCCACTCTGGTAATCGTGCAGCGCCTTGACAAGGAATTCCTCCCGCTGTCCGGCCAAACGCGGGATCTCGCCCTGACCAACGAAGGCGTCGCTATGGCACTGAGCGCAATGGCCTTCCTTGGCCAGCTTGGCTCCCGCCTGCGTTAAGGCTGGATCGCTGTCGGGGGCGGTCGGCGCAGCGCCCGGCAAAGTCGCAAAATATGCGCCCAGGTTCCGGATGTCCATATCGGTGAGATCTTTGGCGGCTGGCGTCATCTGGTCGTTCTTGCGCGTCTCGCCGCGGAAGTAGACCAATTGCCATTCCGTAAAGAGATCCGGCTCTCCGGCCAAATTGGGAACGCCCTCGATCTGGGAGACGCCGGAAGGACCGTGGCAGTACGAGCAGACCTCGACCTTGTCTTTGAACGCCGCGTCGTTGGCCGCAGGTTTCGCGTTCTGGGCGCGCGTTGCCGCGCCGACAGTCAGAGCGACGCCCAGTGCGCACAGAAACATCGCAGTTCGCGCCATGTCGAAACATCCAGATATCGCGAGTCGCCGAAAAAACCTCGCCTCCCAAACAAAACTGACAGGCGAGCTATGTGTTCGATCAGATGTTATTTGCCGACATAGGAAATCTGATAAATCGCCCCGGCGTAATCATCCGCGACGAGCAGTGAACCGTCGGGCGCAACGATGACGTCGGAAGGCCGGCCGAGAATCTTGTCGCCATCCCAAAACCCCGAGGCGAACACTTCTTGGCTGGGATTGGCGCCGTCAGAATTGACCGACACGCGCTCGACCCGATAGCCGATCTTCTCATGTCGGTTCCATGAGCCATGCTCGGCGATGAAGATATTCCCTGAATATTCCGGCGGGAACTGGTTGCCCGTGTAGAACTTCATGCCGAGCGGGGCGACATGCGGCCCAAGGTTGACGATCGGCGGGCTGAACTCGGCGCACGAATGCCCCTTGCCATAGACGGGATCGAGAATGTCACCCTGATGGCAATAGGGATAGCCGAAATTCTCGCCGGTCTTCGTGACCAGGTTGAGCTTGTCGCTGGGAATGTCGTCGCCGAGCCAGTCGCGCGCGTTTTCTGTGAACCACAGGTTGCCGGTGCGCGGATCGACAGCGCCACCGACGCTGTTGCGCACCCCAATGGCCCAGAGTTCGGAATTGCCGTTCTCGGGGTTGATGCGCCGGTACTGCGCGGTGCCGCTCGGCGGCAGGCATTCATTGCAAGGCGGCCCCACCGGTATATACAATTCTCCGTTCTGACCTACAGTAATGTATTTCCATCCGTGTGACGTATATGGAGGAAAATCACCATATACTAAATGACCTTGTCCAAGACCGTCCAAATTATCTTCCGGGTCATCCCAAGCATAGAGTTTGTCAATGTCGACGACATAAAGCTTGTGATTGCTGAACGCAACGCCCGTGGCCATACGTAGGCCTTTGATTACCGGTTTCACGACCCGCTTGCCCCCTTGATCTACAATCGCGTTGACGATTCCAGTATCCCAAGTACCAACGAACAAGGCTCCGTTATCTCCCCAGGCCATCTCGCGCGCCTGCGGCACGTTGGCGGCGTAGACGCTGATTTTGAATCCGGGAGGCAGTTTGATTCCCGCGAGATTCTTTTCAAGATCCGCAAGTGGCGTCGGCAGAGGTTGACGGGAGATGGGCACAAGACCGCGTTGAGCCTCGGTCTCGTCGCCTCTCCACCAGTCTCGAGGCGGGTGCAGCCAAAAATCCTTCATGGTCGCGTCATAGTGCCCGAGCGGCTTTTCGTCGGCCCTGACGCTCGTCGCGTTCGTCAACGCGGCGATGCTCAACGCCCCGATGCCGGCCAACGTCAAGCTGGCCATCCTGCTCAGTTTCACCACCATCTGATTTTCCTCCCAACACAGCCGAGGTTCCAAGACCCCGTTCGCGCAGGCCGACGCCGTGACCATTGTTATTCGACATTCGGCTAGTCTGGATGCGCTGACCAATTTATAGCATTGTTACACAATCTTGTCTAGCAGTCCGTCTGACAGCAGTCTGTCCGACTTGAGGTGCCTATATCTTTAACATATTGATATGATTACGTTTTCTTGCAAGTCGCCATATTCGTGGCTTCAACAAAATCAAAGACTTAATGGTTAAGTCCGATAGCCTGCTACGGCGATATGGCCAAAATTAAGTTTTGACGCATGCAAATCCTCTAAAATGCGGCTACGATGACCGCGCACTATACTAAAACGCAATGCGATTTCAATGACAATGCTCGTTCCATAGGTCAGGCGTCCCTTTAATTCCCGCTCTTACAAAGCGCTCAGCCTCGCTGTCAGCTCCCCCGGCTCCCCCGTCACCGCGACCTGCTTCAGCCGGCTCTTCGCCCCCGCGACGAGCCGCGCCTTCGCCGCCGCGACGCCGAGCTTGTCGGCGATCAGCCGACACAGCGCCTCGTTGGCCTTGCCGTCCTCCGGCGCGCTGCGCACCCGGACCAGCAGCACGCGCGTTCCGTCCGCCAGCGCCGCGACTCCGTCGATGGCGTCACGGCCGCCCTTCGGCGTCAGGCGGCAGGCGACGACGACGCCGTCGGCCGTCGCGCGCCACGGCGCCTCGCTCATGCCTTCTCCTCGTCGCTTAAGGGGTGCAGGTCGCGCACCATCGCCTTGGCGCGTTCGTCGAGCACGTGGGTGTAGATCTGCGTCGTCGAAATGTCGGCGTGGCCGAGCAGCTCCTGCACCACGCGCAGGTCCGCGCCGTTCTGCAGGAGGTGGCTGGCGAAGGCGTGGCGCAGCACGTGCGGGCTGACGCGCGCCGCTGCGATGCCCGCCGCCGCGGCGATTCGTTTCAGGTCGCGGGCGAAAGCCTGGCGCGTCAGGCAGCCGCTGTCGCTGTCGGCGGGGAACAGCCAGGGGCCGGCCGCGGCGCCCGGCGCATATTTATTGAGCAGATCGCGATAGGCCTTCATCGCCGCGCGCGCGGGGCCGGAGATCGGAACGAGGCGTTCCTTGGCGCCCTTGCCGCTGACCGCGATCAGCGGCTCCTTGGCGCGCGCCGCCGACTTCGGCAGCGCGACGAGTTCCGAAACGCGCAGGCCCGACGCGTAGATCAGCTCGATCAGGCACGCCATGCGCGCCGCGGCGAGACGCTCGCGCGGCGGACGCCCCGGCGCCTCTAACCCCTCGCGGGCGACCGCGATCAGGCGGTCGACCTCGGCGACGCTGAGGATTTTCGGCAGCGGGCGGGCGCGGCGCGGCCCCTCGATGGCGAGGGTCGGGTCGTCGCCGCGCCGCCCCTCGACATAGAGGTGTTTGTGGAACTGACGCGCCGCGGAAAGCCGGCGCGCCAGCGAGGACGCGGCCAGGCCCGCCGCGCCGCGCGCGGCGATGAAGGCGCGAACGTCGGCGCTGGAAGCGTTTAACGCGCCCTTGCCGCGCGCGGCGAGGAAGTCCGTGTAATCCGTCAGATCGCGCCGGTAGGCCTCGACGGTGTTGCGGGCGGCGCCGCGCTCGGAGGCGATCGCCTCGAGAAAGCCCTCGACGAGGCGAGGGTCCCCAAGCGGCCGCGGCGCGCTCACGGCGGCGCCTTGGGCAGAGTGACGATCTCAGTCATTTCGCGCGGCTCGATCTTCACGTTCGCCACCAGCGCGATCATGCCGACATAGGCGAGGCCGGCGAGCACGCCGACGATGAAGAGAAAGCGGAAGAGGGTGGGCACGGGTTTCGTCCAGGCTCGCGACGACGAGGCGTTCGTCCGCGGCTGTCTAGCACAAATTCTCGACCGTTGCGGCGCAGCGCTGACGCCGTGTCAGCCTTCGCCCGCCGCCGCGACGATCAGCTCCCTGGCCTCGGGGGTCAGCGCGTAGGGGCCGACCGCGTTTCTTTCGAAGAAGCGCCACAGCGAGGGCCGCGCCAGGACCGCCGCCGCCGCTGCGACGACGGGAACCGCCGCCATCGGGTCCCCCGCGATCGGCGTCAGCTCTTCGGTCGAGCCCGCATATTCGTCGCGCCCGGCGAGGGCGTGGAACAGCTCGCGCGCGACCGCCCTCCTCGCCCCATGGCGCTCAGCCGCGCCGAGAACCGCCAGCAACGTCTGATGCGAGCGCACGCCGTCGCGCCCCGGCGGCTGCCTCGCCGGGCGGCGCGCTTGCGCGAGATCGAGCGCCGCGGCGACGAGATCGACGCCAGAGAGATAGGCGTTCATCGGCTCCACGATCCTCGGATTGACGTCGATCGCCAGCGGCCCGTCGCGCGTCACGATGAAGTCGAGCGACAGCGGACCACGCCAATGAAGCGCGTGCGCCAATCTCTCGACGTGTTCGGCCGTCGACGCCAGCGTCACGCTCTCCTTGATCGCAGCGCCGCCGCAGAGGCCTTCGCGAACGCGTAGATTGGCGTGGAAAGCGATCAAGCGGCCGTCGTCGATCACGGCCTGGACCATCGCCAGCGGGCCAAACGCCTGCCGCTGAACCAGCACTTGTCCCGCGCCCAGCCCGAGCGCCGCCGCCGCCGCGCTCAGTTCGGCGGGCGAGGAGGCGCGGCGCACGCCCGCGCTCGCCGTGCTGATCGGCCGTTTGACGAACACGGGGAACGGCGGCGCCCGATCAAGCTCGTCGAGACTTCCCAGCGCCAGCGATTCCGGCTGCGGAACGCCGGCCTCGGCGAGCGTCGAAAAGGCCGAAATCTTGTCTTGCACGCGCCGCAACGAAGCGAACGCCGGCGCGATCGTCGCGACGTCGAGGCTCTTTTCCCGCGCCGACAAAACCGCCGCCTGCTCATGGGTGGGAAACAGCACGTCGATCGCGCGCTCCCTGGCGATTCGCTCCGCCGCCTCCAGCCACGCGAGCGGCTGGCGAGCGAAGGGCGGCGCGCGATGGACCCTGCGCACGTGCCGCGTGAACCGGGTCAGACAAATCCGCGTCGAGGACAGAATCTCGACGTGATGGCCGAGTTCGCCCAATCGCGTCGCCACCTGCCGCGAGGTGAGGCCGGAACCTTCCGTGAGGAGCACGCGCATAGGCCCTCGTCAGCGTCGCTGCGTCAGCCCGCCTTGCCGCCGGCGAGCTTGCCGGGCGCGGCGCGAGAAGGCATATTGCATCGCCGCGATGAAGGCGAGAGACGCGCGTAACCCGGCGCCGTCGTCGACGGGCTGGCGTCGCCGCCCGCCCTTCAAGGTTCGCCCTTGGCCAAGACTTCCTCGAGCCGCCGACGCCAGCTTGGCGGATCGAACGCCGGCGCGGTGAAATCGACCCGCGCCGCCAGGCCGCCGGCGGAGAGATCGAACCCCTCGGCATCCAGGCCGATCGCGCGCCAGACGCGCCGTCTCGGATCGCCATGCGCGGCCAGGCGCGAAATGACCGAGCGGCCGAACGCGTTGATTTCCTCGAGCAGGCGATCCTCGGCCTCGATCAGCGCGGAGGCGTCCGCTTCCGGCGTGAGGATGTCGGCGGCGGTCAGCGGGCCGGCGCGGCCGAACCCGCCGTTGAAGTGAACCGCCTCGACGCGCATGCGGTAAACGGCGAAATCGGCGAAAGGCGCGTAGAGCTTGGCCTTGGGATTGCGCTGAAGATAGCGCTTGCGGGCGTAAGGGTCGGGATGGGGCGAGATCGGGCCGCCGAGGGTCACGCGCGGGTGATTGAGCGGGTCGCCGCGATCGGACGGACCCGTCAGCAGCAACGAGCCGCGCGGGTCGAGGCCGAGGTTCTTGGTGTGCTGGGCGATCTCGGAGAACAAGAACAGCGGCGCGCCGCGAAAATCGCTGGCGAAGCCGACCCGGGTCGTCAACGGCGCGCCCGAGGCGCGGTCGAGCGTCGCCAAGGCGCCGGTGCGCGAAATCCGAATGAGCCGCTTGGCCTGCGCCGCCGCGTTCGGGAGCGCGCTTTCCGGCTCGGAGACGGCCATGAGGTTTGCTCCTCCGCTAAGGCTCTAAGGCGAGCGCGCTCGAGCGCGGCGGCGTCGGGGGCGAAGGAAAACGCGGCGCGGCCGCAAGGTCAAGCCGCGCCCCGACCCGGCGGCGGGCCGCGCGCGGCGGTTGAACATTGGCCAAATCGGCCTATTTTAAGGTATTGTCGCGTGAATTCGAACGCGAGCGGCGCGAGCGCGCTTGGCCGACGGCTCGACGAGGCCACACTTCGGCCGCGAAAGGCTCTATTGTGCCGCCGCGGGGCGTATGATGCGGCGCCGCGGCCAATCCCGGGCGGCTCAGTGGGACTTGAAACAGGAGATTCATGCCGACGATCGCCCTGGTCGACGACGACCGCAACATCCTGACCTCCGTTTCGCTTTCGTTGGAGGCGGAGGGCTACCGCGTTCAAACCTACACGGACGGCGCGAGCGCCCTCGACGGCCTGAAAGCCAACCCGCCCGATCTCGCCATCTTCGACATCAAGATGCCGCGCATGGACGGCATGGAGCTGTTGCGCCGGCTGCGGCAGAAATCCGATCTGCCGGTGATTTTTCTCACCTCGAAGGACGAGGAAATCGATGAATTGTTCGGGCTCAAGATGGGCGCCGACGACTTCATTCGCAAGCCCTTCTCGCAGCGCCTGCTGGTCGAGCGCGTGAAAGCGATCCTGCGTCGCGCCAATCCCAAGGACGCCGCCTCGCAGAAGGAAAGCGAGGCCAAGATCCTCGAACGGGGGCGGCTGAAAATGGACCCCGAGCGTCATACCTGCACCTGGAGCAACGTTCCGGTGACGCTGACAGTGACGGAGTTCCTGATCCTGCAGGCGCTGGCGACGCGCCCGGGGGTCGTCAAGAGCCGCAACGCGCTGATGGACGCCGCTTACGACGATCAGGTCTACGTCGACGATCGCACCATCGACAGCCACATCAAACGGTTGCGAAAGAAATTCAAGGTCGTCGAGCCCGACTTCGAAATGATCGAGACGCTTTACGGCGTCGGCTATCGTTTCAGGGAAGCCTGAGACGGGGACGGCGCGTGAACAAGGGACGCGGCGCCCTCGCCGCCGCGCGTGGCGATGAGCACCGAAGCGCATAGCGATCCGATTCTCGGTTCCGCGGGCGCGCGCTGGCGCAAGTGGCGCGTGCGTCTTCGCGCGCGCGCCGTCTGGCGCGCGATCGTATCGCGTTTCTCCTCGTCTTTGACGCGCCGCATCGTCGTGCTCAATCTCGGCGGTCTTTTCGTCCTGGTGATCGCGTTCCTGCTGCTCAATCAATTTCGCGCCGACATCATCGACGCCAGAACGCAGAGCCTGAAGACCCAGGCCGACATCATCGCCGCCGCCGTCGCCGACTCCGCCGCCGTCGAAACCGACACTATCACCGTCGATCCCGAAAAGCTGCTGCAACTGGCGCCGAACGAAAACGCCGCGCCCGCGCCGAGCGAAGAGGATTCGATCGAGTTCTCGATCGACCCGGAGCGGGTCGGTCCGAAGCTCCATCGTCTTGTGACGCGGACGCGCACGCGCGCGCGCATCTACGATCGCGACGGATTGCTGTTGCTCGATTCGCAAAGCCTTGCGGCGCGCGGCGCGGCGCTTCGCGGCGGGCCGGGCGACGGCGCCGCCGAAGGCTCGACATGGTGGCGCCGACTGTGGGCGGAAGCGCGCAATTCCTTAGCGCCGGCCAGAAAGCCGCGCATCAGCGACGATTGGATAACCGACGGCAAGTCGCTGCCCGAAGTCGCCGCCGCGCTGGAAGGAAAGACGGAGTCGGCCGTTCGCGTCGACGCGGCGGGCCAGACGATCGTCTCGGTCGGCGCGCCGATCCAGCGAACGACGACAATTCGCGGCGCGCTGCTGCTCTCGACCCAAGGCGGCGACATCGACGCCGTCATCGCCTCGGAGCGCTGGGCGTTGCTGCGAATCTTTCTGGTGCTGGCGGCGGTGATGCTGATGCTGTCGCTGTCGCTCGCCAATACGATCGCCGAACCCGTGCGCAAGCTCGCCGACGCCGCCGAGCGCGTGCGGCGCGGCATCAAGTCGCGACAACAGATTCCCGACTTCACCAACCGGTCGGACGAAATCGGCCATCTCTCCGGCGCCCTGCGCGACATGACCCAGGCGCTCTACGATCGGATCGACGCGATCGAGAGTTTCGCGGCGGACGTCGCGCACGAACTGAAGAACCCGCTCACCTCGTTGCGCAGCGCCGTCGAAACGCTGCCGCGGGTGACGTCCGGGCCCTCGCGCGACCGCCTGCTCGCCGTCATGCAGCACGACGTCAGGCGGCTCGACCGGCTGATCAGCGACATCTCCGACGCTTCGCGGCTGGACGCGGAACTGGCGCGCGACGACGCCGGACCGGTCGACATGGCGGCGCTGCTGCGCGCTGTGGTCGCGATGGCCGCCGATTCGCCGCGCGGCAAGGGGATCGCCTTGCGCCTGACGATCGAAGGGGCCGACGCCAAGGCGAAAACGCCGACCTATGTCGTGCTCGGCTACGATTCCAGGCTCGCCCAGGTGATCACCAACCTGATCGACAACGCCTGCTCGTTCTCGCCTCCGGGCGGGCAAGTGCGAATCGCGCTGAGCCGGGCGCGCGGCGACAGCGGGCCGGACGGCGAGCCGTCGGGCGATCAAGTCGTCGTCACGATCGACGACGACGGCCCCGGAATCCCGCCGCATGCGGTCGAGCGCATCTTCGAGCGCTTCTACACCGATCGCCCGGATCAGGGCTTCGGACAGAATTCGGGGCTCGGACTTTCCATTTCGCGTCAGATCGTTCAGGCGCACGGCGGGCGGATATGGGCGTGCAATCGGCCGCTCCCGCCCGAGACGGCCGCTCCAACCGCCGACGCGGACGATCGGGCTGAGGCGCGCCACGGGGCGGGAGCGCGCTTCGTCATTCGCCTGCCGGCGATCGGGCCGTGAGGGCGCCCGCAGCCGGCTGGTCGAGCCTTCACGCCAGCGCGCTCGTCGTCGGCGAGAGCGGGGTGCTGGCGCGCGGCCCGTCCGGCGCGGGCAAGAGTTCCCTCGCGCTGGCGTTGATCGCCCGCGCCCGTGAAGCCGCGATTTTCGCGGCGCTGATCGGCGACGACCGGGTGTTCGTGCGCGCTTGCGGCGGACGCCTGCTGGCGCGCGGCGCGCCGGGGTTCGCCGGCCTCATCGAGCGGCGTTTCGAAGGCCTCGTCGTGGTCGTTCACGAGCCCTCGGCGGTCGTGCGGCTGGTCGTCGATCTTGTCGGCCGCGGCCAATCGACGCCTCGAATGCCCGAGGACAGCGACAAAATCGCCGAATTGCTCGGCGTCAGGCTGCCCCGGATCGCGCTCGACCCAGCGCAGGGCTCGCTCGATCACGCCTATGCGGTCCTCGAAAGTCTTGCTAGGCTGCCCTAGCGCCGGTCGGCGCTTGTTGCGAATTTTTCTTGATCCTTGCGCCGCAGTGCACAAAAATGCTTTTATTGCAACATGACCGTTCGCTGGCGCGGCGGCGGCGCCTGAAACGATGGATTGTTGATGATTGGAATGGTCCTTGTGACCCACGGCCAGCTCGCCACTGGTTTTCGGGTCGCGCTCGAGCACGTCGTTGGGCCGCAATCGCGATTTGAAACGATTTCGATCGACCCCGAGGACGATATGGAGCGACGCCGCGCCGACATCGTCAGCGCGATCGGGCGGGTTCAGGACGGCAGCGGCGTGGTCCTGCTGACCGATATGTTCGGCGGCACGCCGTCCAACCTGGCCATTTCCGTCATGGACGGCGGGCGCATCGAGGTCATTTGCGGCATCAATCTGCCGATGCTGATCAAACTGGCGACGCTGCGCGAAACCGCGGACCTCGATCAGGCGGTGATCGAAGCTCGCGACGCCGGCCGCAAATACATCACCGTGGCGAGCAAGGTGCTGACCGGAAAATGACCGACAGGACCGAGCGAGGCGAAGACGAAGCGTGTCCGCCGCCGACGCCGCTCGCCGCGGCGCACGCGCGCGATATGCGCATCGTCAACCGCAAGGGACTGCACGCGCGCGCCGCCGCCAAGTTCGTGCGATGCGTCGATCGTTTCGACGCGCAAGTCGAGGTCACGCGCTGCGGCGAAACCGTTGGCGGCGATTCGATCATGGGCATCTTGATGCTGGGCGCGGGCCTCGATTCGACGATCACGGTCGCCGCCCAGGGCGCCCAGGCGCTCGAAGCGCTCGAAGCGCTCGAAGCGCTCCTCGCCGACCGTTTTGGCGAAGACGAATGACGGGGGTTGCGGGCGAACCGTTCGCCCGAGCCGCGAAGCGACCGCGCGCGAACCCCGCGAAGCGAGGCTACATGCGGAAGTCCTCGCCGAGATAATGCCGGCGAACGTCCGGGTGCGCGACGATCGCGTCCGGCGTTCCTTCGGTCAGCACGCGCCCGCTGTGAATGATGTAGGCGCGATCGATCAGCCCGAGCGTCTCGCGCACGTTGTGGTCGGTGATGAGGACGCCGATGCCGCGCCCCTTGAGATGGCGCACCAGGTCCTGGATATCGCCGACCGCGATCGGATCGATGCCGGCGAAAGGTTCGTCGAGCAGCATGAACGACGGTTTGCCGGCGAGCGCGCGCGCGATCTCGCAGCGCCGTCGCTCGCCGCCCGAGAGCGCGATCGAGGGCGTCTTGCGCAGGCGGGCGATGTCGAACTCCTCGAGCAGCGAATTGAGCGTCGCCTCGCGCGCCTCGCGGTCGGGCTCGGTGACTTCCAGAACCGCGCGAACGTTGTCCTCGACGTTGAGGCCGCGAAAGATCGAAGCCTCCTGCGGCAAGTAGCCGACGCCGAGGCGCGCCCTTTGATACATGGGCAGCTCGGTCACCGGAAAACCGTCGAGTTCGATGACGCCCTTGTCCGGTCTGACCAGGCCGATGATCATGTAGAACACCGTCGTCTTGCCGGCGCCGTTGGGGCCGAGCAGTCCGACCGCTTCGCCGCGACGAACGGACAAGTTGACGTCGTCCACGACCGCGCGCCCGCTATAGCTCTTGCCGAGATTATGCACCGCCAGAAGCCCCTCCCCGGCGGCGCCCGCCGAGCGCTCGGCGGGCTCGATCGTCGCCCTTGTCCGCGAAGGGGCGCGCGCCGGGATCGACGCAACGTCGGTCAGGGACGAGCGATCCGGGAGCGGCGAGCGCGTCTCATCGCCGATGGGCGGGACAAATCGAGGCAAGGGATACGCCTACTTCGCGGGCTTGGTCTTGTCATCGCCGCCGGACTCGGCGCCGGGAATGAACAGCCCCTTGACGCGGTTGGTCGCCGGACCCGTGTCGACGGTCGCCTGGCCGGTGGTCAGGTCGTAGGTCAGTTTGTCGCCCTTGGTGACATTGCCTCCGTCGCTCAGGGTGACGTTGCCGATCAGCCAGACCTTATTCTGCGCTTTGTCGTAAGAACCGCTGTCGCCGGTGGCGACCTGCGTTTTCGACACGACGGTGACCGGACCGACGGCGTCCAGATGCTTGACGTGACTGGTTCCGGCGCCCGGAGCGGCGCCGCCCTCTTCGCCGGCCTTGGCCGGATCGCCCGCCGCGGCGGCCACGGGGCGCCCCGGCGCGGAGCCTTTTTCCATGTAGATGGTCATCGTCGAACAGGTCATCTTGGTGTCGCCCTGAATGACGACGACCTTGCCGCTGTAAATCGCCTTTTGCTCCTTGTCGAAATAGACGAGCTTGTCGGCCTCGATGGAAACCGGCTGCTTGGAATCCGCGCCCGGCAACACCACCGCGCCCGCGTCCTTGGTCGCCGCCGCGCCGAGCGGCGCGCCCACGCCGATCAGCGCGATCGCGAGCGCCGCGGCCAATCCGGCGCGGGCGTCGAAAGCCTTCATGGATTCGTTCCCTTCATTTCGGCGGGCGCGCCATCGGCGCGCGCCGCGGACGAGAACGTCGATCGCACATGGCCCGAGAACGTCAGTTCATCGCCATTGTCGCGCGCCGAGGCCGAATCCGCCGATATCGTCGCGCCGCCGGTCGTGACGAGGGTCACCGGCTCGCTCGAGCGATATACGCCCGCCTTGAAGTCGATGGTGGCGCTGCTGAGATTCACGTCGTAGCTGGAATTATGAATGCGCACGTCCTGCGACAAGTCCAGAGATTGGCTGGCGGTGTCGTAGAAGCCGACCGCGGCGGCAATATGGAGCAAACCGTCGTCCCCCATGCCCAGGTCGCCGTCGACGCCGCGCAATTCGACCAGGGTCGGGCGCGTCACGTCCTGAATCGCCTTGGCGGCGTTGACGACATAGGCGCGTCCGTCGCGACGAAAGCCGGTCAGCTTCGGTCGACCCATGGTGATCTTGGCGCCGTCAACGCTAACCTCGCCGATCGACAATTCGGCCGTCCTGGCGCGGAACGGGTGGAAGAGCCCGCCGACGATCAACGCCGCCCCGCCGACGAAAAGGGCGATGGGCGCCGCGACGCGCAGGAAGCGAACCAGCCGGGAGTGACGCCGCGCCGCCGCGAAGGCGCGTAAACGCGCCTCCTCGCCTCCCGCCGGCGGGGGCGGGCGCGCCGGAAACCCGCGGCCTCGGGCCCTCCAGTCCGCTCTCGTTGCTGGCGCCGACATGTTGTCCCAAGTTGTTGGCGGCGACGCCGCCGCGCGTCGCTAGCATAAAGAGAACGGCAAAGAAAAGAAATGCGTGGCCAAATTTAGGGCGGCGCGCCGCGCCGAACTTCCGCGACGATTGCGTTGCGCCGCCTTTTGCGTGTAATGCCCTTCCCGGTCGCGCCCTTGTCCGGGCCGGTAGCTCAACGGTTAGAGCCGGCCGCTCATAACGGTCTGGTTGGGGGTTCGAGTCCCTCCCGGCCCACCAAGCGCGGGCAAGGCCATCGTCGTCGTCCGATCGCCGCCGCCTCGTCGCGGCCGTTGCGGGCGAGACGGCCGGCGTCGTCGAAGACCATCGGCGCGCGACGCTCCCGCGAAATCCACGACCCTGCGCGTTGGGTTCGCCTATTGCCCGCTAATTCCGAAAAATCCCCTCCAACAGCGGAGTCAGCGCCACGAAACCAAACTTGTTGAGGTGAGCCCGGTCAAAAAACAACGGATGAGAATTTATCGATAATTCGCAATGACCATTTTTGCAGAAGTATGGACCTATATTGACGATTTCTGCGTACTTCAATATTTCCGATTGCGAGAACAAATTTATCGCGGTCTTATTATCCCGATCAAATTCCCGCAGGGTCGACCGAATGTCAACGGTCGAACCAGTCAATTTTAATCTCGCCATCGCCTCGGGGATTGAAACACGAGCATCCGGTGTGCAACAAACAATGTAAATATCGACGTTTCTCTATTTCATTTCAGACAAAGTGGCGATCATCGGCCGCTGAAAGGCGTCGGCTCCGTCAGAGGCGTTCGCATCCCAATTCTTGATTAACGATTCGTTGTCCAACTCACCCCAAGAGGCGGTCAAAATAACCGTTTTGACGCCCAGCTTATCGATATCGCTCAGCATGCTTTGTTGAAACGATCGGCACGTCGATCGATCGGGAGAGGTCCCGTCGATTCCGACGATCGGCGGACAGGCGCTGAGCGCCATGAGCAGACCCGCACGATTATGACGGAGAGCGGCGACATTGACGCCGTCGGCGATCGCCGCGGCGAAGCTGTCGCCGAACAAAATGAAATCGGGCCTTTTCCCGGGCGCCCCGAGACGACACCTCGCCATCGCGTCGACCTTTTCCAAGTCCACGTGGTTTAGAGTCCCAATTTTGGGATCCGCAAACCCCTCGCCTTTAGGCGACCGGGATGCGACGCTGCGGTTATGCACGCTGCGAAGCCTGGAAGCCAGACGATCTGGGAGTGCAAGTATCACGTCGTGTGGATCACGAAATATCGTTTTCCTGTCCTGGGTGGCGACGAGCGGCAACGTCACGGACGAGGTATGGAAAAAGTACATTGAGGATCAGAAGCCGGAGGTTCCGGATGACCACTTCAACGTCGTATAGCGAGTCGGCCCTTGTGGCCGACTAAATCCGGCTTTAAGCCGTAATCTGAAGCCACCGCCTTTAGGCGGCGGCGTATTCACCAATCACAGGACATTGGCGACAACTCCCTTCGGTCTCGCGTCCGCGGGATCGGCGGAGCGCTCGTCCGTCGCCATCGGAGGCCGCCCTCCTCGCCCTGCCGACGAGCGTGGACACGGAAGAAAAACTATCGGTCACGGCCGCATGGAAATCGACGCTTTTCGATCTCGCCCGCCGTCCAAACGGCGTTCGCGCCGGCCGAGTCGGGAGTCGCCGTCCCTCCCGGCTCGGCAAGGCGAAATTTCAGTTTGCCTGCGAATTGTTCCGGGGCCGGCCGCCGAGAACGCGCCAGCCGCAACGTCGCGCGGCGGGCCTAGTCCAGCGTCCGTCGGAACCGCAACAGCGCGAGCATCGCATAGAGCGGAATGAACAAGGCGAGCACGGCGAGTTCGAAGCCGATTTCGTCAAGGTTCGCGCCCTTGAGCATGACGGCGCGCACGACGCGCAGGAAATGCGTCAGCGGGAACGTCTGGCCGAAATCCTGCGCCCAGCCGGGCATGCCGTGAAACGGGAACATGAACCCGGAGAGCAGCAGCGACGGCAGGAAGAAGAAGAACGTCAGTTGCATCGCCTGCATCTGGGTGCGCGCGAAGGTCGAGATCGTATAGCCGAGCAGCACCAGCGCGAAGACGAAAATCAGAATGCCGGTCAGCAGCAACGACATGGCGCCGACGAACGGCACATGGAACAGCGCGCGCGCCGCGGTGAGGATCACCGCGACCTGCACGGCCCCGACGACGAAGTACGGCAGCACCTTTCCGAGCATGATCTCGGCGGCGTTGACCGGCATCGCCAGCAGGTTCTCCATCGTGCCGCGCTCCAGTTCGCGCGTCAGCGCGATCGACGTCATCATCACCATGGTCATCTGCAGGATGACGCCGAGCAGCCCCGGCACGATATTGTATTGCGAGACGCCGGCGGGGTTGTAGCGCCGGTGCACCGTGATGGTCAGCGCGGAGGATTGCGCCTGGGCCGCCTCGGTCTCGCGGCCCTGTTCGCGCAGCAGCGCCCGCTGCGCCACGGTGGCGAGCGCGCCGAGCGCCCCGCTCGCCGCGGCCGGGTCGGTCGCGTCGGCGACGACCAGGATTTCCGGCTTGTCGCCGCGATCGACGCGCACGCCGAAATCGCTGGGAACGACCACGACGAACGAGACTTCGCCGCCGGCGACCAGGCTCTCGGCCTCCGCAATAGTGCTCGGCCGCGCGACGTAGCGATAGTAGCCGCTGAGTTCGATCGCGGACACGACGGCGCGCGTGTAGCGGTCGTGGCCGGTCGCCAGCAGCGCGGTGTCCAACTGCTTGGGGTCGGTGTTGATGGCGTAGCCGAACAGGATGAGCAGGATGATCGGAATGAGAAGCATCATCGCGAAGGTGACGCGGTCGCGCCGCATCTGAATGAATTCCTTGGCGAGGATCGCGCCGAGGTTCAGCGGCGACACGACGATCACGCCGCCCTCGCGGAGTCTTGCGCGCCATTGCTGACGGCCATGAAATGGATGAACACGTCCTCGAGGCTGGTCGCCCCCGGCTCGACGCTCACCCCGCTTTCCTGCGCGAGCGGCGCCAAGGCCGCCGCCATGCGCTCGCGATTCGTCCCCACCACGTGCAGCGCGGCGCCGAAGGGCGCGACCTGCTCGACGCCGTCGAGCGCGGCGACGCGCTGGAGGAACGCCGCGGACGGCGGCGCGCGGACGATGAAGGTCGAGAGCCCGGAGTCGCGCACCACCTCCTCGACCGTCCCGGCGGCGAGCATCTTGCCGTAGGAAATGTAGCTGATGCGATGGCACCGCTCGGCCTCGTCCATGTAATGGGTGGAGACGAGCACGGTGAGGCCGCCGGCGGCGAGGCGATGAATCTCGTCCCAGAACTCGCGCCGCGCCTTCGGATCGACGCCCGCCGTCGGCTCGTCGAGAAGCAGCAGCCGCGGCCGGTGCATGATGCAGGCGGCCAAGGCGAGCCGTTGCTTCCAGCCGCCCGAAAGCGCGCCGGCCTGTTGTGCTCGGCGCGAGGCCAGGCCGAGCCGTTCGAGCGTCGCGGCGACGATTCGCCGGCGCGGCGACAGCTTGTAGAGCCGCGCGACGAAAAAGAGGTTCTCTTCGATCGTGAGGTCCTCGTAGAGCGAGAACCTTTGCGTCATGTAGCCGACTTCGCGCTTGATGTTGGCGCTGTCGCGGCGCACGTCGAAGCCGAGCACCGTCCCCCGCCCTGCGTCGGGGGTCAGCAGCCCGCAGATCATGCGGATGGTGGTCGTCTTGCCCGAACCGTTGGGCCCGAGAAAGCCGACGATCTCGCCGGCGCCGACGCGCAGCGCGATATTGTCGACGGCGACGCGCCCGTCGAAAGACTTGGTCAGGCCGGAAACGTCGATGACGTTCATGGCGGCGCCCGCGGCAGATCGACGTCGACGATCTGGCCCGGCTGCAAGCGCAGCGCGACGTCGTGGGCCGGGCGAGCCTCGACGAGATAGACCAGCGCCTGGCGGCTCTCCAAGGAATAGATCACCGGCGGCGTGAATTCCGGCTCGCGCGCGATATAGCTGATCGCCGCGGTGAGGCCCGGCTCGCAGCCGTCGCAGCGCACGATGAGCGCCTGGCCGAGCGCGAGCGAGGACAGCGCCGCCTGCGGCACGTAGATCGTCAGCTTGATCGCGCCGTTGGGCAGCATCGAAACGACGGGAGCGCTGGGCCCGGCGACTTCGCCCGGCCGGCGGATGATGTCGGAGATTTGCCCCGCCGAGGGCGCGACGAGGTCGCGCTGGCTGAGCCGCCATCGCGTCTGGTCGAGATTGGCCTCGGCCTGGGCGATGCGGCTCTGCGCGGCGGCGATTTCGTCGGCGCGCGCCGGAAGCCTGGCGACGGCGAGATTGGCGGTCAGTTCGTTGACCCGCGCCGCCGCCACGTCGTAGGCGGTCTGCGCCGCGTCGAGATCGGCCTGCGGCGAAAACCCTCGCGCGTTGAGGTCGCGCTTGCGGTCGAGCGAGCGCTTGGCGTCGTCGGTTTGCACCTTGGCCGCGTTCAGCGAGGCCTCGATCGCGGCGATCTCCTCGGGCCGCCGACCATAGAGGATGTTGGCGAGCTCCGCCTTAGCCTGGGCGAGTTGGCCTTCCGCGTTGCGCACGGCGATCTCCGCGTCGCTCGCCTCGACGGCGCCGATCGGGTCGCCGGCTTTGACCCAGTCGCCGCGCCGCACCGAAAGGGAGACGATGCGCGCGACGTCGATCGGCGCGATTTCGACATACTCGCCTTCGACGTAGCCGACCACCGCCGAATTGACCGGCGCGCAGAAGGGCAGCCAGCTGGCGACGAGGCCGATCGAGCAGAGCGCTTCGAGGATCACGAGGGCGCCCTCCGGGCTGCGGCGATCGCGGCGTCGAGATGGGCGACCAGCACGCGGCGAATGTCCTCGGCCTCGCCGGGGCCGATGTCGCGCCAGTCCATGTCGCGCAGCACGGCGCGTCGGGCGAGGCGGAAGTAGAGGATCTGGCCGAGCATCGCCAGCGTCGCGAGCCTGGTCTCGACGCTGTCGGCTTCGCCGCCGGTCGCCACGGCCCAGATCGCGCACATTCGCGCGTGCAGGGGCGCGAAGGCGCCGGCGTAAAATCGCTCGAAAGCGGCGGAGGGCTCGAACTGCTCGCGCAACATGAAGCGGGCGATCGCCTGCGCGTCGGGGCTGACGACGATGAAGCGGATGATCGCCTCGACGGCCTGCGCCAGCCGCGCCCGCGCCGCCGCGGGCGTCAGACGCGCCAGCTCGCCGGCGGCGCCGGCGGCGGGCTCCAGCGCCGCGCGGATCGTCGCAGCGACGTGGTCGGCGCACGCCAACCGCAGGCCCTCTTTGCCGCCGAAATGATAGGCGATGGCGGCGACGTTGGCCCCCGCCGCCGCCGCGATCGCGCGCGTCGAGGCGGCCTCGAAGCCACGCGCGCCGAACAGGTCGAGGCCGACGCGGATAAGCGCCGCGCGGGTGGCCGCGCCGCGCGCTTCGCGGGCGGGGGCCAAGGATTTTGCCGACAAGGCCACGGGGCGACTTGGGCTCCTGACTCAATCAATCGATTGATTACTACTGCTTGGCCGCGAATTCAAGCCCCGGCGGAGCGTCGGCGGCGACGAACTGGGGTCAAAGCGAACGCTTTGGCGACGCGACGGCGCACCGCCTCAACGGCCCCGAGCCGGCACCGACTCGGGTTCACAGTGCGCAGGACCGTGGCGACGATCTCGTCGTAAATCGACGAACGTCCGCCGTCAGAAATTGTCGGCCTCGCGAGAACAGCGGGGAGGGTGCTATGGCGACGCTGGACCGGCCGGCCGGGCCGACCCGGGCGCGCCGCCCCGACAACGGAGAAAGCCGTGCCGTCTCGCCGTGCCGCCCTCGTCAGCGCCGACTGGGGGACCAGCTCGTTTCGCGCCGCGCTCGCCGCCGCCGACGGGTCCTTGATCGAGGAAGTCGCAGCGGACAAAGGCGCCGTCGGCCTGGCGCCGGGCGAGCACGAGGCGTTCCTCGCCGCGATGGTGGGCGCCTGGAAGACAGGGCGCCCCGATCTGCCGATCTTCCTATCCGGCATGGTCGGCGCGCGGCAGGGCTGGGTCGAGGCGCCCTACGTCCCATGCCCGGCCGGCGAGAGCGAAATCGCCGCGGCGACGCTGACGATTCCTACGCCGCTCGCCCGCGCGCTGCTCGCGCCCGGTCTCAGCGCGGTCGATGCGCGCGGCGCGCCCGACGTTATGCGCGGCGAAGAGACGCAGATCCTCGGCGCTCTCAGCGCGAGCGGGCGCACCGACGGTCTGTTCGCGCTGCCCGGCACGCATTCGAAATGGGCGCGCGTCGAAGCCGGCCGCATTCTCGCCTTTGAGACCTTCATGACCGGCGAAGTGTTCGCCGCGCTGAAAGAACACACCGTGCTCGGACGCCTGATAGCCCAGACGCGGGCCGAGGGCGAGCCTGGCGGCTTCGCGCTCGGCGTTCGCGCCGCAGCGGCGCTGGAACGCCCCGGCGAGCTGCTGCACGCCGTCTTCATGACGCGCACGTTCGGCCTGTTCGATCGCGTCGCGCCGGGCGAACTCGCCGAATATCTGTCGGGCCTGCTGATCGGCGCGGAAATCCTCGCCGGCGCGCGCGGCGCGCGTTCCGCGCTCATCGTCGGCTCGGCGGCGCTCGGCCAGCTCGCGTTGCTCCGGCGCCTCGACGCCGACGGAAGATGCCAGACGCGGTCGCGAACCGCGTTCCCTCGGCCGCAACGAAGCCGCCGGTTCGGGCGCTCCGCGCCGGCGCGGAGATTAGAACCGGCGCCTGCCCCAGCGGCCGCCGCCGCGGAGAATGCGAAGAATGAACAGCAACACCAGCGCGCCGATCGTCGCGTCGATGATCAAGGCGAGGAGGCCGGAGCCGATGTGGAGGCCGAGCCGAGGCAGCAGCCATTCGCCGATATACGAGCCGATGACGCCGACGACGAGATCGCCGACGAGCCCATAACCGTAGCCGCGCATGATCTGGCCCGCGAGCCATCCCGCCACCAGTCCGACCACGATAATGACGATAAGGCTATCATTCGACATCGCGTCCCCCGCAATCGGTTGCGCGCCGAACCGAGCCGCAGCCCATGGCGCCAAGCTGTCTCATCTCCCCCGACCGGCCCAAACTTGGCATGGAACCCGAGCGCTCGGCAAGCCTCGAGTCGAGGCGCGCGCGGCGACCGCGAGGATATGGCGACATCGGCGGTTCCACTCTCGCCGGACGGACCGCGCTCCAGCCTCCGCCTGGCGCCGCCGTGTTCGGCGCGCCCTTGCGCGCGGGCGCGTTTGCGGGTCAACTCGCGCCGAAAATCCGGTTGGGGGAGGAAGGGATGGATCTCGGCGTCACCGACAAAGTCCGCCCGCTCGTCGCGGCGGTCCGCGCCATGGTGCGCAACGAGATCATGCCGCTCGAAGACGAATACGAGGCGGAGGTCGGGCGGGAGGGCGATCGCTTCACGCCGACCGCGCGCATGGTCGAAATTCGCGAAACGTTGAAGCAAAAGGCGCGCACGCAGGGCCTGTGGAACTTCTGGCTCACCGGTTCCGACAAGGGCTTCGGCCTGACGACGGTCGAATACGCCTATCTGGCGGAGGAAATGGGCTGGTCGCCGCTCGCCTCCGAGGTCTTCAATTGCTCGGCGCCCGACACCGGCAACATGGAGGTGCTGGAGCGCTACGGCTCGCCCGAGCAGAAGGCGCGCTGGCTGCCCGATCTGCTCGAGGGGCGCGCGCGCTCGGCCTATCTGATGACGGAGCCCGGCGTCGCCTCGTCGGACGCGGCCAATATCGCGTTGCAAGCGCGCCTCGAAGGCGAGGAGTGGGCGCTCGACGGCGAGAAATGGTGGTCCTCGGGCGCCGGCGATCCGCGCTGCTCGCTCTATATCGTGATGGCGCTGACCGACCCGCAAGCGCCGCGCCACGCCCGCCACTCGATGCTGCTGGTTCCCGCCGCCGCCAAGGGCGTCGAGAAGGTGCGCGCGCTGACCATCTACGGCGCCGACGACGCGCCGCACGGCCATCTGCATATTCGTTTCACCGACGTGCGCGTTGCCAAGGACGCGATCGTGGCGGCGCGCGGGCGCGGCTTCGAAATCGCGCAAGGGCGCCTGGGGCCGGGCCGCATCCACCATTGCATGCGCGCGATCGGCCAGGCCGAGCGCGCGCTGGAGGCGATGTGCCGGCGCGCCGTCGCGCGCGAGGCGTTCGGGCAGAAGCTGGCGGCGCTCGGCGCCAACCGCGACATCATCGCGGAAAGCCGCATGAGCATCGAAATGGCGCGCCTGCTGTGCCTCAAGGCCGCCTGGACGATGGATACGCAGGGGGTGCGCGCCGCGGCGCCGCTGATTTCGCAGATCAAGGTGATCGCGCCGCGCGTCGCGCTGGAGGTGATCGATCAGGCGGTGCAGATGCACGGCGGCGCCGGCGTCAGCCAGGATTTTCCGCTGGCGCGCATGTGGGCGAACGTGCGCGCGTTGCGCCTCGCCGACGGGCCGGACGCGGTGCATCGGCGCGTCATCGCCAAGGCCGAACTGAAGCGCTACATCAACGAGAGCGGGGCGCGATGAGCGGGAAGGCGTTCCCCGAAGATGCGTCCGCGCTCGACGCCTGGGCGAGCGCGCGCGTCAACGGCTATCGCGGCCCGAGCCAGGCGCGCAAATTTCCTTCCGGCCAATCGAATCCGACCTATCTCGTCACGACGCCGGGCGGCGCCTATGTGCTGCGGCGCAAGCCGCCGGGCAAGCTGCTCAATTCCGCGCACATGGTCGAGCGCGAATTTCGCGCGCTCGCCGCGCTGGCGACTTCGGGCTTTCCCGCGCCGCGCGCGCTGGCGCTGTGCGAGGACGAAGGCGTCATCGGCTCGGCGTTCTACCTCATGAGCCACGTCGACGGGCGCATTTTCTGGGACCCGGCGATGCCGGGTTCGACGCGTGAGGAACGCGCCGGCGTTTACGACGCGATGAACGAGGCGCTGGCGCGACTGCATGGAATCGACTTCGCCGCGGCGGGCCTTGCCGATTTCGGCAAGCCCGGCAATTATTTCGCGCGCCAAGTGCGGCGCTGGAGCGAGCAGTACCGCGCCAGCGAAACCGCGGAAATCGCCGACATGAATCGGCTGATCGCCTGGCTCGGCGCCCATACGCCCGCCGACGACGGCCGTGTCGCCCTCGTCCATGGCGACTGGCGCATCGACAACATGATCTTCGCCCACGACGGGCCGCGGCTGCTGGCGGTGCTCGACTGGGAGCTGGCGACGCTCGGCCATCCCTTCGCCGACCTCGCGTACCAGTGCATGCAATGGCGTCTGCCCAACGCCGGCGAATTTCGCGGCCTTGCCGGCCTCGACCGCGACGCGCTCGGCCTTCCCGACGAGGCGGCCTACGTCGCCGCCTATTGCCGGCGCGCCGGGCTCGCCGGAATCCCGGACTGGCCGTTCCTGATCGCCTTCAGCTTCTTCCGCATCGCCGCGATCGTGCAGGGCGTCTACAAGCGCTCGCTCGACGGCAACGCCTCCAATCCCGAACGCGCGGCCAAAATGGGCGCCGCCGCGCCGCTGATGGCGCGCCTGGCGATGGAGGAGGTGGAAGGGGCGGCGTGAACGGCGCGAATTTGGTCGAGCCGGCGCACTCGGCGCCGATCTCGAGGCCATTGAGCCTCGCGCGGCTTAAGGCGGCAAAAAAACGCCGGCGGTTTCCCGCCGGCGAAGTGGTTTCACAAAGGCCAGAGGCGCTCAGCGAATGCCCTTGTCGATCAGATCGACCAAGCCGCCGATCGTCTGCGGGGTGACGACGCCGGCGCCGGTGTTGAGGTACAGGCCAGGCATCTTGTACTTGGCCGTCATCACGCATTGCAGCACGGGGACGAAGCCCTGGAGGTAGAGGAGCTGGTCGAGCGTCGCGCTGACGTAGCCCGACTTGAGGCCGGCGATCGTCGCCGGGGCGAGGTCGATGCCGCCGACGATGATTTCGCCGGGCTTCTTGCCGGCCTTCTTCAAAGCGTCGGCCATGACGCCGGTGACGCTGCCGTGCTGCAGGCCGATGGCCTTCAGGGCCGGATGGGCCTGAATATAGGCCGCGAACGCCGGGACGCCGAGCGTCGGGTCGCTGTTGACCTCCTGAGGAATGTCCAGCCGATCGACTTTGAGGCCGGCCTTCTCCAGAGTGTCGGCGAGGCACTTCTCGGATACGCCGCGCTCGGCCTGGCTGAAGATGCCCCAGACCACCGCCTGGTCGCCCGCCTTCGGGCCTTGCGCCAGCATGGCGTTGGCGGTCAGCGTGCCGCCGGCGCAAAGATCGACGCCGGCGTAGCCGAAGCCCTTGGTGCCGAATTCCTTCTGCAGATCGCTCAAGGGAGCATTGCCGTCGGTGACGACGATGCCCTGGTCGACGGCGCTCTTGACCAGATCATGGAAGGCGACGTTGCCGGGATGGCCCATGATCTCGATGCAGTCCGGTTTGGCGGCGACCGCTTCCTTGAACTGGTTGATCATGGTCTCGGGCGCCCAGGCCGAGAACTGCGCCTTGAGCGTGACGCCGAGCGCGGCGGCGGCCTCGGACGCGCCGGTCTGGCGGGCCAGCGTCGCGCCGTCGCCGGCGTTGCCGCCCATCTGCATGTACATGGTCAGGCCCTTGCCGATCGGATCGGCGGCCGAAGCCGCGCCGACGGTGGCCAGCAGCGCCGCCGTCGCGACGCCCGCCATCAGGATGCTGAAACGTTTCATCTTGCTCTCCCGTTCACCCGCCGTCCTTGCGCCGTGTGGCGAAAGCCGGCGGCGTTCATTCGGCCGATTGCACGCGGCCGAAAGCCCAGAAGCGCGCGAAGCGCGCAAAAAAGACGCCGCGGCGCTGCGGCTCGTCGGCGTAGAGATAGAAAATGATCGAGATCAGGAAGATCAGACCCTGAACCGTGCGCACCCACGCGCCGGTGAGGCCGGTCGCCACCAGGCCCGCCTCGATCATGCCGATGATGAAGCAGCCGAACACGGTGCCGATGATCGTCGCGCGCCCGCCGAAGATCGAGGTTCCGCCGATCAGCACCGAGGCGATGGCGGTCAGCAGGTAGCCCTGTCCCTGATTGCCGAAGTAATTCTTGTTCTCCAGCGTCAGCATGATCGCGGCGCAGGCGGCCAGGAAGCCCATCAGCGTGAACAGCTTGATTTTCTCGCGGTCGACGTCGATGCCGGCGACGCGGGAAACCTCGTTCGAATCGCCGATGAACAGAACGTGCTCGCCGAAACGATGGCGGGTGAGGATGAACCAGAGGAAGACGACGATGATGGTCGTCCACAGAGCCTGCAGCGGCAATTGCGCCAGCCATGCCGTCTGACTGTCGGCGAACGGCCGGCCGACGATCCATTGCCACACCGGGCTCTGCTCGGCCTCGCGCAGGGCGTACGACTTGCCGCCGGAAAGCACCGTCGCCATCCCGGCCCAGAAGAATTGGGTGGCCAGCGTCGCCATGAAGGAGGGAATGCCGATTTTGGCCACCAGCACGCCGTTGACGAAGCCGACGAGGACGCCGGAGGCGACCCCCACGACGACCGCAAACCAGCCGAGATTGTATTCCTTGAACAGCACCGCGAACACGAAGCCGGAAAAGGCGATGATGGCGGGAAAGCAGAGGTCGATTTCGCCCGCCCCGATGACGAAGGTGAGGCCGATCGCCAGCAGCACCAGCGGCGGCAGCGTCGACAGGAAGGTCGTGTAGATGAACGGCTGCAGGAACACCCCCGGCGCCGTGTACATGAACAGCGTCATCAGCAGCGCGAAGACGATGATGATCGGCAGGCCTTCGACGCGCTGGAAGACCGAGATGGAGCCGCGCTTGACCATTTGACCGCCGCCTCAGTTCTTGTGCTGGAGTTGGATGAGGAATTCGGTCAGCTCGGTCACCGACATGTCCTTGGGACGGATCTCGGCGACGACGGCGCCGCGATCGAGCACGATCAGCCGGTCGGCGACCTCGTGGACGTGGGCGAGGTTGTGCTCGATGTAAATGCAGGCGCGGCCGGAGGTTTTGATCAGCCGGACGAAGTCGATGACTTTGCGCACTTCGGCGACGCCTAGCGCCGCCGTCGGCTCGTCCAGGATGATGAGGTCGGCGTTGAAGTGCATGGCGCGGCCGATGGCGATGCCCTGGCGCTCGCCGCCGGAGAGATTGCTGATGGTCGAATCGACAGTGATGCCGGCGCCGCGAAAGCCGATGACGTTGAGCAGGATGTCGTTGGCGATCTCCTTCTCGCGCTTGATGTTGATGAAACCGAAGCGGTTGGCGATCTGCCGGCCGACGAAGAAATTGCGCCACAGCGGCTGTTTGTCGGCGAGCGACTTGTCCTGGTAGACGGTCTCGATGGAGAGATTGTGCGCCCTGCGCACGGAATAGTCGGAAAGGTCGACCGGCTGGTCGCGCACGAAGATGCGGCCGGCGGTCGGCTTGATCACGCCGGTCATCACCTTGATGATCGTCGACTTGCCGGCGCCGTTGTCGCCGATCAGGCCGACGATTTCGTTGACGCCTATGCTCAGGTTGATGTCGCGGAGCGCCTGAACGGCGCCGAAATACTTCTGCACCCCCTCGAGCCGGACGATCGACTGGAACGCCGGGGTCTCAGGACTCGTCGCTGCAACGCTCATGCCATCGGCTCGGTGTGATGCGCCATCCCGATCGGCGCCCGCGCTTCAGCAGACGCACGTCGTCGCTACGCGATACATACGTCAATCAATACGCCCGCATATGTCAACCACCACGCCGGCGCTCGATCGCGGCCAAACGTCATACAAGTAGGCCCTAATGTCAATCGGCGATCACCCGTCGCACGGCGAAAACATCGTCGCGCCGGCGCCGCAGGCGCGCCGAATCGAAGACGGCGGCGCGTCATGCCGCGGGGCGAGGCGTTCGGCGGGCGCGCGAGTTCCTGCGCTTTGGCGGCGCGAATGACTGCGAAGTCGGCGCGGGGCGCGACGAACGGATCGTCGTCGGCCTCGCGGCGGCGAAACGAGGGGCCGTCAGCTTTCCGCCGCGATCGAGGACGGCGCGCGTTCGACGCCGCCCGCAAGCGCCGGCAAAACGGCCGATTTGCGACCGGTAAAGACTTTCTTATAGCGTTGCAACTTAGGCTTGCTTATCATGGGTCGAATGCAATCCCAGGTAGCGCCGATTCGCGTGCGGCGGACAATCCCTTCGCCCGTCTCGATCGTGGCCGCGTCGAGGCCGCTCGCGTCGCCGACATGGGCGAGATGGGGTCGGCTGCGCGCTCGAGCCTTGCACGGCCGCTCGACGCCCGGCGGGCCTCGGGGCGCGGCCGGGCGACGGGCGCGACATCGCCTCGATCCCGCGCTTCGCCCGCCGGATCGTGCGCAGGCCTTTGGGAGACCGTCGTGATGCGCCAACAACCCGTTGTCCTCGTCATCGACGACGATCGGAACATGCGTTGGGTCATGCGCAACGTCCTGTCGGACGCCGGGTTCGACGTCGCCGAAGCGGAAGCCGGAGGGATCGGTATCGAAGTGGCGGCCCGCTGCCGACCGCACACAGTCCTGCTGGACATGCGGATGCCCGACATCGGCGGCGACGAAGTGCTCAAGCGCCTGCGGCTGTTCGATCCGGACCTGCCGGTCATCGTCGTCACCGCCCACGGCAGCATTTCTTCGGCGGTAAGCCTGACCCGTGAGGGCGCTTTCGATTTCATCACCAAGCCTTTTCGCAACGAACATCTGATCGCCGCCGTGCAGCGAGCCGTCGCGCGCCGGCCGCTGGTTCGCCTCGCGACCGACGCGCGGGGCGCGGTCGCCGCGATCATGGGACAAGGCCCTTCCATTCAGAGGCTCGCCGACCAAATCGAAGCTGTCGTCTCCACCGACTATTCCGTGGTCATTTACGGGGAGACCGGCGCCGGAAAGGAAGTCGTCGCCCGCGCCCTGCATCAGCACGGGCGGCGCTCGGCGCATCCGCTGGTCGTCATCGACTGCGGCGCGATCGCGGAGTCCCTCATCGACAGCGAGTTCTTCGGTCACGAGAAGGGCGCTTACACCGGCGCCAACGGGCGTCGCTACGGTTGCTTCGAAGTCGCCGCGGGCGGCGGAACGATTTTTCTCGACGAGATCGGCAACCTGCCCTGGAACGGACAAAAAGCGCTATTGCGAACGCTCGAGGAGCGCACCATCCGCAGGCTCGGCGGAACCGAGCTGATCCAGCTCGACGTGCGCGTCATCGCGGCCACCAACGACGATCTCAAAGAGCAGGCCAAGGTCGGGGGCTTTCGCGAAGATCTGCTGTTCCGCCTGGCCGAATACGTCATCACGGTTCCCCCGTTGCGCTCCAGGCCGGAGGATATCCCTTTCCTCGCGCGACGCTTCTTGACCCAGGCGCGCGAAGCGCTGGGGCGAACGCCGGTCGAAATCGCGCCGGCGGCGCTCGATCTGCTCTGCGCCTACCGATGGCCGGGAAACGCCCGAGAACTGCGCAACGTCATGCGGCGGGCGGCCCTCACCGCCGCCAAAACGATCACCGCCGACCATCTGACGGACCACCTGGGCGACGGCGACGCCCCCGCGACGCCCACGCACAGGCCGCTCGAATCCGCTTCCTTGCGCGATCGGCTGCGGGTCCAACTACGGGAGATCGAACGCGACGCGGTGGTCGCCGCGCTCGATCAGGCCGGAGGCAACAAGGCGGAAGCCGCCCGGCTGCTCGGCATCGACTACAAGACCTACCGCACCAAGTTGAAGACGTTGGCGGAACGGCACGGAGCGCAGGCCGATGGCGGAAGTTGAACCCCTCTCGCCGCGCGACGACGGCGCCGATTCGTCAGGGCTCGCGAGCGAAACGGCGATCTGTCTCTTCGCCTTCGCCGACCGCATCGACGCGCTGCGGCCGCCCCCGCCCGACGCGACGCTGGAGCGGCGGCTGATGCTGCACGGCCTGGGATCTCTCGCGGCCCTGGTCGGCGTCGTGCCGGTCGCCGATTATTCCGGCGCCGATTCCGAGCGTCATTTGAGCGATATCGCCTGGCTCGCGCCGCGCGTGCGCCGTCATGGCGAACTGGTGGAGTGGATGACGCAATGGTCGCCCGTCTTCCCCGCGCCGTTCGCGACGCTCTACACGAGCCTGGATAATCTGACCGCGTTCATGCGTGCGCATGAAGCGACGATCGCCGCCTTCCTTCGCGCCGTCGCCGACAAGGAGGAATGGGAGCTCAAGGTTTTCGCCCGTTTCGACGATCCGGAAGCCTTGGATCGACTGGCCTGCGAAGCGTGGCCCAACTGGCGCAATTTATCGAAGGGCGCCCGCTACATGCGCCTCCGCCGCGACAGAGGCGCGCTGATCGATTTCGCCCGAGCCAAGGCCGCCGCGTTCGCGGGCGATTTCGTCGCCGAGCTCGGCGGGTTGACGAGCGACGCGAGGCCGCTGGGCCTCTCCCGCCCGCCCGCTGCGGACGGAAAAGAACCGGTCGCCCGTTACGCCCTTCTGGTCGCCAAGACGGGCGTCGCCGCCATTCGAGACCGCATCCAGGCGATCGGTCCGAGGGCGTCGAGCCGGCATACGGAGATCGCGCTATCGGGACCCTGGCCGCCGTTCAGTTTCCGACCGGACTTGAAATAGCCGAACGAGGCGGCGTCGGATCGAGGCGATGGGATGGCTTTGACTCTGCTCGACCACGAAAGCTTCTTTCACGCCATCATGGCGACGATCCCCTCGTCGATTCTGATCCTGGACGAGCGGCTCGCCGTGCTGACGGTCAATCACAATTTTCTGGAGAAGTCGCGAAGCAGCCTGAGTTCGATATTGGGCCGGCGGTTGCATGAAATCTTCCCCGCCGCCTTTCAGGACACGGCGCTCGATCGGCAGATCCGCGACGTCATAGTCACCGGCCGGACGTTGCACCGTCAGCGCATGACCTATCGCGCGCCGGGCGTTTCGTTGCGGGTCTATTCCTACAGCATCTGCCCGCTGCAATTGTTCGGCGGATCGCGCGGGGCGATCCTGGTGATGGACGACGTGACCGATCTCCTGCAGCTCGGCGAGGAAGTGCGGCGGATGCAACTGCACCTAGCCAGCATCGTCGAGAGCGCGGGCGACCTCATCATCTCCACCGATCCGAGCGGCGCAATCATGACCTGGAACGCGGCGGCGGAGAAAGCCACCGGGCACACGCATCTGGAGGTCCGCGGCTCCAAGCTCGCCGACCACATCGAGGCGCCGCAAAATCTCGAGGCGCGAGCCTGCTTTCTTGGCGTCGCCGCGATCGACGATCGCCGATCGGTCGAGTGGCCGATGAAGTGTCGGGGCGGAGAAAGCATCCCGGTGTCGTGGCGCCTGTCGCGAATGACCGACGGCGCCGGCGAGGTCACCGGGGTGGTGGTGGTGGGGCGCAATCTGGTCGAGCAGCGCGCGATGGAGGCGCAGATCCGCCAAGGCGAAAAACTCGCGGCGCTCGGCATGGTCATCGGCGGCATCGCGCACGAAATTCGAAACCCGTTAGGGGTCAGCTCCGCCGCCGCGCAGCTCATGCGAGACCGCATCGCTTCGCCCGCCCTGCTCGAAGAGTGCATCGGAAAGGTCATCGCCGGCATCGACAGGGCCTCTCTGGTGGTCGAAAGCCTGCTGCGTTTCGCACGGCCCGGGCCGATCGCGGAGACGACGAAAATCAACGTGCTCGACGTGCTGAAGAACGCGCTGATGTTCGCCTCCGGCGAGGCGGCGGCGGGGACGACAGTCGAATGGAGGCTGCCCTCGACGACCGCTCCAGTTTACGCCGAGGGGGTGCAGAACCTGCTCGAACTCGTCGCTGTCAACCTCATCCTGAACGCGTTCCAGGCGATGCCCAACGGCGGTCGGCTGACCATCGGCGCCTGGCGCGAGGGCGCGCAAGTCGTCATCGAGATCGGCGACACCGGTCCGGGGATTCCTGAAGCCAACGTCTCCAAGATCTTCGATCCGTTCTTCACCACCCGCAACGACAGCCGACGCTCGGGGCTCGGCCTGTCGGTGTCCCATTCGATCGTGCGCCAACACGGCGGCGGCGTCAGCGTGCGCACCTCGCCGTCCAGCGGAACGACTTTTCTCGTGCGCATTCCGGTCGCGCGCGAATTGAGTCTGGCGGCCAATACCAAAGAGGCGTCCTGAGTTGACCGCGCGCGCCTCCCGGCCGGCGATGCGGATCATCGTGATCTCCGGCTACCACCGGGAAGACGATGCGCGAATTCTCAAGGCGATGCGCGAGGCGCGCATCGACGGCTTTCTCGCCAAACCCTTTCAAATTGAAACGATCGCGAGGGTGGCCGCCGGCGAGGATGACGGGAATTGGCGCCCGTGATGGCGGGCGCGGCCGCCCGCATTTCATTAACGAAAGCGGTGAACGCGCCGCCCGCGCTTTTTACTATCCGTTTGATAGTACGCGATGATTTGGCGCCGGCGCGGCGCCGCGGCGGGCTGGCCTCGTTCTTGCGCTTCGTTGAACGGCCGGACAGGCGTTCGACTTGTTTCGGCAAGCAGACGAAGGGCTCAACGCCTTTAGTAAGGAGAACCTTCATGGCACGCGTACAAAAGTCCACCGACTCGTCGAGCCTCGCCGAAGTCGTCGACCGGATCCTCGACAAGGGCATCGTGATCGACGCTTGGGTCAAGGTGTCGCTGGTCGGCATCGAGTTGATCACGATCGAAGCTCGCGTGGTCGTCGCCTCGGTCGAGACGTATCTCAAATATGCCGAAGCGGTCGGCCTGACGGCGTCCGCTGCGGCGCCTGCGTAAGCGACGACCGCGGCTGCCGGGAGCGGGTTCTTCAGCGCCCGCTCTCGGCGGCGACAGCTCTCACACGGAGGGACAGGATATGGCGAAGGCGGCGGAAGGCATGGCGCGCGCGTCGGGGGCAATCGCAGCCGGCGGGGGGCGAGGCGGGAAACTGGCGATGGCGGTCAAGGCGGCGGCGAAAAGCCGTCGCGGCGAAGTCCGCTCGATGCTGGCGAGCTTCCGAGGCGCGCGCGGGCGCGCGGGCTGGGAGCAGGCGATGGAAATGAAGAGGACGACCCACGTCCGCCACGGCGAAGTCGGCGCGATGCTGGCGAGCTTGAAACAATCGCGCCGCAGGGCGAGCCGAGAGTATCTCAAACAGGCCGGCGCCGCGACCAGGGAGCGCAAAGCCGAGGTGAGCGCGCTGTTGACGCGCTTCTTCAATGAACGCGTCGCGCGTCGGCGCCGTCGAAGGGGTCTGGCGACGGCGCTGCGCCATAAGGCGGCGGCCTACATGCGCGACCTGACAGCCGGCGTCGCGACGCTTCGCGACGGTTTCGCCAAACAGGGTCGCGACCGCGCCGCCGCGATCCACGGACGCCTCCTCGCCTATGCGCTCGACCGTCGCGAGGCGATGGCCGTGTGGCGCGAAGGCTCGAAGCGCGCCGGCGGCGCGCTCGCCGAACGCAGCGAAGCCGTTCAGCGGCCCTCGGCGGCGTCGGCGAATTCGGCCGCTCGATCCGCTCGAGCGCCCTCCAGCCAGCTCGGCGCCCTGGGCTCGGCGGCGCGTCATGGAAAGGGTTCGAAATGAGCGTGGTGGCGTTTGCGAGCCTCGGGCCGATCGCCGAGACGCCCGCCGGCGGCGAAGAAGGCTCGATCGCGCTGGGTCCGAGCCGCGCCTTCGTGACTTCACCAGCGGTTCAACAGATCACCGAGCGGGCTCTGGCCTATCTTGAGGCCGGTTACGCCGTGCATTTCTCCGGACCCGCCGGCACGGGAAAAACCACACTCGCCTTCCATGTCGCCGCGCAGCTCGCGCGTCCCGCGATCCTGCTGCACGGCGATCACGAATTCGGCAGTTCGGACTTGATCGGCCGCGAGAGCGGTTATCGCAAGTCGCGCGTGGTCGACAACTACATCTCCTCGGTCGTCAAGCTCGAAGAGGAGGGACGCGCGCTGTGGATCGACAATCGGATCACGACGGCCTGCCGGCTCGGGCACACCATCATTTACGACGAATTCAGCAGGAGCAAGCCGGAGGCCAACAACCCGTTCCTGAGCATCCTCTCCGAGGGCGTGCTGAACATCGCCGCGCTGCATGGCCGAGGCGAGGGTTACGTCGCCGTGCATCCGAATTTTCGCGCGATCTTCACCTCGAACCCGACCGAATACGCAGGCGTCTATCGCGCCCAGGACGCGTTGCTCGACCGCATGATCACGCTTCAGCTCGATCACTATGACCGCGACACGGAAATCGCGATCACGATCGCCAAGTCCGGTCTGGATCGGAAGCGGGCCGAGCGGGTGGTCGATTTGGTCAGGCTGTGCCGCGCGGAAGGCGCCGATCCACGCCATCGTCCGACGTTGCGGGCGTCGATCGCGATCGCGCGGGTGCTCGCCGCGCGGGGCGGCGAAGCGAGCCCGCGCAACCCGGTTTTTCTTGCGACCTGCCGCGACGTCCTCAGGCCGGCGCCGCCGCCAGGAAAAAACGACGGCGCCGTCTCGGCCGCTTCCGTCGATCGTTTCCTCAGACGTCTTGAGGGCGCGGGCTCGACCGAGCGGACGGCGGCCCGTTCGCGCATCGGAGCATGACCGTGCCCGGGCAAAAACGACCCTCGCGAGGTCTTTCCCAGCTGCGAACGTTGAGCGCGCGCTCGGAGGCGCCGATTTCCGCTCACAAAGCCTATCTGCGCCTCAGCTTTCTCGAACTGGAGCGCGCGCGGCGAATGCAAGAGGTGCGCGCTTGCGGCGACCGCTGCGACGCCATCCGCGGCCGTTTTGGCGAGATCGACGCTGAGGTCGCCCGTATTCTTACGGGCCTCAACTCCGCCGCCGCTGGGGCGCCGCCGCGCGAGGCGGCGCGGAGAACGTCGGTCGGGCGCCGTCCGGCGACCCGACATTTTCAATTCGCCTATTGAGGCGCTCGAACGGCGGCGAGACCCATCATGCAGAAAAGCCAAAGAACCGAACGCGCGGCGCCTCATCGACACGCGCCGATCGTCAGGAAGCCCCCCGCCGCGACGCCGGAGCCTCAGCCCGCGCCGGTGGCCAAGACGCCGCCCGCCGCGGCGCCGGAGCCTCAGTCCGCGCCGATCGGCAGGCTGTCGGCGGCTCGCGCCGCGGTGCTGCAGTTTCTTTCCAGCGAACTCGGGGCTCGGGAGATTCGCATCGCCAAGCTTATCCCCGCCGGCCACGGCTCCGAGGGCTGGTTGGTCGAAGCGGAGATCCTGGTGCCGAACCTGGAGGTCAAGATGCTCGGACTTCCGCTGACGCAGGAAATCCTCGAACGCGAGCGCTACGCGCTCGAACTCGACGCCGACTTGACGGTCCGCTCGTACGCGCACCCAGGGCCGGACGACGAGTGAGGCAGGGTCCGATTTGCATAGCTGACTTCTTGCAGAGCGTCGTCCATTGAAAGGCGACAGGCGGGCCCGGCCCGCGGGAGAGTGGTTCATGGGCCTCTACGTCTACGCGGTCGGCAGATCGGGCGAACGCGAAGCGCCGCCGTCGACCGGCGTATTCGACCGGCCGGCCTATCGGCTCGACGTCGGATCGCTTTGCGCGGTGGTGAGCGAATGTCCGGTCGCCACGTTGCGCCCCGAGCGACGCCACATCGCCGCCGCGCAACGCGTGCTCGCCGCGCTCAGCGCCAAGTTCGACGTGGCGCCGATGGCGTTCGGCACGATAACGAAATCGAAGGACGAGGTCCGCCGTTTCCTCATCAATCATCGCGAGACGCTCGACGCGCAACTGCGGCGGGTCGCGGGCGCGTGCGAAATGAGCCTGCGCCTGAGCCTCGAGGCGGCCGATCCGATCGCTTACCTCGTCGAACGCACGCCGGAGCTGCGGGCGGCGCGTGAGCGGGTCTTCCACGGCAGGCGAGCGCCCTCCAACGACGCCAAGATCCGCTTGGGCCAGATGTTCGAGGATGCGCTCCAGCGCTACCGCGACGCGCATACGAGGCAGGTGGTCGAGACGCTCGAAACATCCTGCGCCGAAGTCGTCGCCTTGCCGGTTCGCGGCGAACGGGAGATCGCCAATCTCGCGGCGCTGACACCCCGCTCCGGCCTCGACGGGTTCGAAGCGGCGGTGGACGCGGCGGCGGCTGAAATCGACGAAGACATCGCCTTCAACATCGGCGGCCCCTGGCCGCCTTACAATTTCGTGCAATTCGATCCACGCGGCCGATAGATCGCGCTTGCCGCGCCGTCCATCGCGGAGGACGAGAACATGATCGTCGTCGATAGTCTGTTGGCGGCGCCGCTGCGCGCTCTGATGTTCGTTGTCGAGAAGATCGACGAGGCCGTCCAGGCGGAAGTCGAGGCGGAGGAGCGGACGATCATGGCTGATCTCGCCGCGCTCCACCGCGCGCTCGACGGCGGCGCGATCGGAGAGGCGGAGTTCGACGGACGCGAGCGGAAACTGCTGGACCGGCTCGACCATCTGCAGTCCGAATGGGCAGGCGATGCAGACGATGATCGAGACTGACGCTTCGTCGCTCGGCCCGGCGCGTGGCTTTCGCGAAGATTATTCGCTGGCGGAAGCGCTCGACCGAATCCTCCACCGCGGCGTGGCGCTGCAGGGAAACCTGACGATCGGGCTCGCCGACATCGAGCTGGTGTTCCTCGATCTTCGCGTGCTGCTGGGCTCGGTGGACACCATCTGGCCGGACGGCCGTCCCTTCGTCCCCCCGCTGGGCCCACGAACAGCGCCGCCGCTCGCGTCCGCAGCGCCGCCGCCGCTCGCGTCCCCGGCGCCGCCCTCCGCTTCGGGCGGAGGCCAATCGCACGAAATCGCCTTCGCCGGCGGCGGCGGCGCGCGAAGCGCGGTCGACGAGCGCCGAGGAGCGCTGGGGTCCTCGACCGCCAACGGTCTCGTTCGACTCGTGCTCACCCTGGTGAAACTGCTCCATGACGTGCTGGAACGGCAGGCCGTGCGGCGGATGGAGGCGGGCCGGCTCACCGACGCGCAAATCGACAAGCTCGGAACCGCGCTGTTCGCGCAGGCCGAAGAAATCTTGCGACTGCAACGGCAGTTCGGCTTCTCCGAAAGAGACCTGTCCCTCGACCTCGACGTCCCGCTGGGGGCGTTGTGAAAGGCCTCGCCATGAACTCCGCCAAGCCCATGTCTCACTCGGTCGACAGCACCAATCTCGCCGATCTGCTCGAGCGCATCCTCGACAAGGGAGTGGTGGTCGCCGGCGACATTTCGATCAAGCTGGTCGAGGTCGAACTGTTGACGATTCAACTGCGCCTGGTGATCTGCTCGGTCGACAAGGCGCGCGAACTCGGCCTCGATTGGTGGAACCATGGGGAACGGACGGACCGTCTGGCGTCCGAGCGCAACGCGGCGATCGAGGCGATGGACGGACGATTGGCGCGCATCGAGCAGGCGCTGGGCGCCGCCGTCGCGGTGCCGGTCAAGCAAAGGAGTGCGGCTCATGGTTAAGAAGGATCGCGACGACAGGGACGAAGTCACGGGCGCGGCGGGCTTCGCCAAGATTGCGCGCGGGCTTTCCGATCTCTTCAACGTGCTCGTCGATTTCGACGAACTGCCGCGCCGCGGCCGGCACGAAAAGGACGGCCGGGTGATCGAATATTCGTTCGGCTCCCGCACGCTCGGCGAAGCGGCGGGCGACAAGCGGGGCGCCGAGGGCTCCTCGACGCGCTCGGCGCCGCCGCCGCGTCGGGCGGCCAAGAAAAGCGCGCTCGAAGTCGTCGAGCCCGTCACCGACGTATTCGACGAGCACGACGAGATCGTGTTGCTGTTCGAATTGCCCGGCGTCGAACGCAAGGCCATTCGCTGTATCCTCGACGGCGACATCCTGCTGCTCGAGGCGAAGACCGACGATCGCCTCTACCGCAAGGAAACGCTGATCGAAGAAAAACTCGCCGCCGGCTCGCCGCGTCTCAATTTGCGCAATGGCGTCCTGGAGGTTCGGCTGAGCAAAGCGAGTTAATGTTTCCCCGTCGGGCGAAGCGGCAAGGGAGCCGATGGCGAAATGGCGCAATTGATCTACGTTCCCGTCGTTCACTCGATGGCCGAGATGGGCTCCGCCGCGCCGGGCTACAAGGCGGCCTTCGTCGCCCGCTACGGCGAAGCGAAGTGGGCCGAACGATCCGCCGAATTCGACGCCGTCTGGCGCGCGATCGCCGACGAGATCAAGACGTTCGGGTTCGATTTCAAACGCGTGAAACTGTATCAGGACAGCTTGCCGGTGTGCGGCCGCGAGCGCGAGCTGGTCGGAGACCTGGCCTCCCAGGGCAGTCGCAATCACCAGCTCCTCGAAAGCCTCATGCGCGAAGGCGCGAGGCTGGTGGGAACCGAATCGCCGGCGCTGCTGCTCGACGAATATCGGTTGCTGCAGACTCCCGAGCATACGCAGGCGCAGGCCGACGCGCTGCTTGAGGCGCGCGATCAATTCATCGCCGGGCGAATCGACGCGACGCTGGGCGACGACGAGGAAGGCGTCCTCTTCATCGGCGCTCTGCACAAGGTGGCGCGGTTTCTGCCCCGGCGCGTCAGGGTCGAATATTTGGCGATGCGCGGCCAGTAGCGATCGATCGATGCGGCGCAACGGGAGATTTCGATGTCCAGTGAACCCTCGGAGAACGGCGACGCGTTGCGGCTGACCGTCGTCGAGGCGCGGCGCGAGGACGTCGGGCGCGGCGTCGCGCGCATCGATCCGGAGGCTCTCAAGCGAATCGGCGCTTCGCCCGGCGACGTGTTGGAGATCGAAGGCCGCGCCAAGACCGTCGCGAGGGCGATGCCCACCCATCGGGAACAAAGGGGGCGCGAGATCGTTCAGCTCGACGGCGTCGCACGCACCAACGCCGCCGTCGCGCTCGGACAGCAGGCGGGGATCAGGAAGGTCGCGCACGCCCTCGCCCGGCGCGTGGTCGCGGCTCCCTTAAGCGGCGGCGCCCTGCAGGAGGACGAAATCGAACATATGGCTCGCCGACTCGACGGGCTCGCCGTCAAGACCGGCGATCGGATGCGAATCGCCTTGTTCGGCGGAAGCCATCGCGATTTCCAGATTGTCCGCACCGAACCCGACGGGCCGGTGATGATCCATCCCGACACCCTGCTGGCGGTCGAAAGCGCGCGCGGCGGCGCGCCGGCCCAGGCGGCGCGCGAGGCCGAGGACATCGTCACCTATGACGATCTCGGCGGCATGCAGCGCGAAGTCGCCAAGATTCGCGAAATGATCGAGCTGCCGCTCTCTCATCCCGAGATTTTCGAACGGCTCGGCATGACGCCGCCCAAGGGCGTGCTGCTGCACGGGCTGCCCGGCTGCGGCAAGACGCTGCTGGCGCGCGCGGTGGCGCACGAATCGGACGCCGAATTCATCTACGTCAGCGGGCCGGAGATCATTCAGAAATTCTACGGCGAGAGCGAAGCGCAATTGCGCAAGATTTTCGACGACGCGCGCAAGCGAGCCCCCTGCATCATTTTCTTCGACGAGATCGACTCGCTCGCGCCAAAACGCGAACGCGTCGAAGGCGAGGTCGAAAAGCGCGTCGTCGCGCAGCTTCTGGCTCTGATGGACGGTCTCAAGAGCCGCGGCGACGTGATCGTGATGGCGGCGACCAACCGCCCGAACGCCATCGATCCGGCCCTGCGGCGGCCCGGACGCTTCGACCGGGAGATCGCCATCGGCATTCCCAACGAGCCGGCGCGGCGCGAAATCCTGCAGATTTACGCGCGCGGCATGCCCCTCGGCGAAGGCGTCGACCTCGCCGATCTCGCCGCGACGACGCACGGGTTCACCGGCGCCGACCTCAACGCGCTCTGCCGGGAGGCCGCAATGGCGGCGCTGCGTCGTCAACTTCCCGAACTTTCGCTCGGTTCGGGGCCGGTCGCCACCGAGGCGCTGATGGCGATGGAGGTCAAAATGCCGGACTTTAGAGAGGCGTTGTGCGAGGTGGCGCCCTCGGGACTGCGGGAAGTCTCGGTCGAAGTGCCCAACGTGCGCTGGGACGACGTCGGCGGCCTCGATTCCGTCAAGAGCGCGTTGCGCGAAGCGATCGCATGGCCGCTCAGCCAACCCGCGCTGTTCGAAAGAATCGGGTTGCAGCCGCCGCACGGCATCCTGCTCTACGGCCCGCCGGGAAACGGCAAGACGCTGTTGGTGAAGGCCCTGGCCTCGCAGAGCGCGATCAACTTCATTTCCATCAAGGGCCCGGAGCTGCTGTCCAAATACGTCGGCGAATCCGAACAGGGCGTGCGCGAATTGTTCGCGCGCGCGCGCCACGCCGCGCCATGCGTGGTCTTTCTCGACGAGGTCGACGCGCTGGCGCCCAGGCGCGGCCAGGACGGCCGCTCGCCGGTGACCGACCGGGTGGTGAGCCAGTTGCTCACCGAACTCGACGGCGTCGAAGCGCTGGGCGACGTTTGGGTGATCGCCGCCACCAATCGGCTCGACATGATCGACGACGCGCTGCTCCGCCCGGGCCGGCTCGACTATCGCCTGGAGGTGGCGCGCCCGGATCGGCGCGCGCGCGCGGCCATTCTCGGGGTGGGCCTGCGCAAGAAGCCGGTCGCCGAGGGCATCGATCTTGCCGCCCTGGCCGAGCGGACGGAGGGGCTCTCGGCCGCCGAGGTGCGCTTCGTCTGCGACCGCGCTGCGCTAAGCGCCATCCGCCGCGTTTTTCCCGCCGGCGGCGAGCGGATCGAGATCGATTCGCTGCGCATCGAACAACGCGACTTCGACGACGCGCTGGCGGCCCAGGCCAGCGTCTCGGGCCGCCCGCCGGATGCGCGGGGAGAGAGAGTTTAGACGTCGCGCCGCGTCGACGGCTGCGAGCCGGCCGTCAGCCCGAGTTCGCGGCCCTACGCCGTTTCGCCTCGCCCTCGCCGCTACACCGCGCGCGAATGCCTCGGCTTGTCCGCATCCTGGGTCAGATAGGCGTCGAACAGGGCGGCGACCGAGCGCACGAACGGTCGGCCCTCTTCGCTCACGGCGATGCGGCGGCCGTCCCAATGCGCCAGGCCGTCGGCCTCGAAGCGCGAGAGGCCGGGAAGGCAGGCAAGGAGCGGCGCGGGATCGGCGGCGTGCGCCGTCGCGATTTGCTCGATATCGACTTCGAGATCGCACATCAGCCGCTCGATCACGTCGCGGCGCAACCGGTCGTCCTTGGTCAGCGCCGCGCCGCGCACCGCGGCCAGGCCTCCCGCCTCGATCAGCTTGGCGTAGGCGGGCGCGGTCGGCGCGTTCTGCACGTAGCCGTCGGGAAGCGAGCCGATCGCGCTGGCGCCGAAGCCGATCAGCGCCGGCGCCGCATCGGTGGTGTAGCCCTGGAAGCCGCGCTTGAGGCGGCGTGAGGCGGCGGCCGCGGCCATCGCGTCGCCGGGGCGCGCGTAATGGTCGAGCCCGACCGCGATGTAGCCGCCCTCGTCGACGAGCACGTTATGGATGGCGCGTTGCTGGGCGAAGCGCGCGGCGGCGCCCGGCAGGCTTTCCTCGGGGATGAGCTGCTGGTGCTTCTTCATCCACGGCACGTGGGCGTAGCCGAACACGGCGACTCGGTCGGCGGCAAGGTCGAGCGCGCGCCGCGCGGTGCGCGCGACGCTCTCCTCGGTCTGCAACGGCAGGCCGTAGATGAGGTCGAGATTGAGCGAGCCGACGCCGAGGCCGCGCGCTTTGCGCGCGCAATCCTCCGTCTCATCATAGGATTGCCGGCGCCCGATCGCCTCCTGCACCGCCGGCTCCAGGTCCTGCACCCCGAGGCTGACGCGGGTGACGCCCATTTGCCGAAGCGCGTCGAGCCGGTCCTTGGGCAGGCTGGTCGGATCGAGTTCGATCGCGATTTCCGCGTCCCGCTCCAGCGCGAACGAATCGCGGATGCGCGCCATGATCGCGGTCAGCCGGTCGGCGGGAAGGCTGGTCGGCGTGCCGCCGCCCCAATGGACGTGCGAAACCTTGGCCTTGCGGCCGATCAGGCCGGCGACCCGCTCGATCTCGCGCTCCAACAGCCCGGCGTAGGCGCGCAGCGAGGAATCGAGCCGCACCACCGTGGCGTTGCAGCCGCAATAATAGCAGAGCCGGTCGCAGAACGGCACGTGCAGATAGAGCGAAAGCGGCGCGGCCGGCGGCAGCGCGCCGAGCCAGTTCGCGTAGGTCTCGGCGTCGATCGCCGGCGAGAAATGCGGCGCGGTGGGATAGCTGGTGTAGCGCGGCACGCGGCCGTCGTAGCGCGCGACGAGCTCGGCGTCGGTCATCGCCGTTTCCCGCCGGCGCGCGTCGGGCGCGGCGTTGATTTTGCTCAATCCCATGCCCCAGCATAGCAAATTCGCCGCGCGCGTTCACGGTTCTTTTGCGAGGGGCGCGGCGCGGGAGGCGGGATTCGCTTCGCGGCGCGTGGGGCCTAGAGCGGCGCAGCGCGCGGCGGCGGAGGCGACGGCCGAACCGACCGAGGGCGGCGCCGTTTTCGGGCAACTATGTACTTGAGTTAGCAAAATGGAAATAGTAGCTGATTCGGCCGACAGGCCGGCGCGAGAGAAAGACGAAATTGAAATCACGCCCGAGATGATCGAGGCGGGGATTGAGATTTTGTATGGTTACGACCGCGAATCAGCTATCGCCGAGGATACGGTAGTCGCAATTTATCTTGCGATGCGAGAAGTTGTGCGAGTCTAAGGAGTGCCTCTTGGTAATCCTTAGGTATTGGGAATTTTTTCGCTATTAGTTCGGCGGCGTCGGCTTTACTTATGTAAAAAGTGGCGAGCTTCTGAATTAGGGCGCCACTGACGTTAAAAGTGACATCAACAATTACCCGAACAAATGAACGCAGAAATTTGGCACGAGGAGTAGCGGCTTGCAATGCTTCGGTCTGCAACACTCTCGAGCCAACTGCAAGAGGTACGGCGTTATCATTACTCTCGGCGCTCCACAGACTGTCGGCGGTCCACAAATCAGTTAGTATTAATTTGTTACAACGTGTTTCTATTTCCATAACGCAGAATTGAAAGCCGTTCGTTCGATGTGCGGCATCGTTTCGGATCGCCTTTATTTGTTGTAAATCATGGCGAGATTCCTTTGAAATAAGTGCCATTGCATGGGCAAGCGCGATTTTTCCTGAGAAGGTTGCCAATGGGCCGTACCCAGAAAAAATCTCCTCCTTATCTGTTTTTGACAATAAGCGGTGGAAGTTCACAGTGATTGCAGCTTCAAGCATCGCTTCTAAAAGCGACCCGGCAGAGAGGGCGGTTTGCCAATCTGGAGTATCCACGATGAGGGAAAGAAGGTAGGCTGCATCGAAGCCTTTGATTAAATCGGAGGGGAGCTTATGGGCGGCCACTGCGATGAACCTTGCGAGCAGAGGGATGGCGATGTTGATCGACGCGCTGCGGAGATTTTGAAGAGAGTACTCGCCACGCCTCCCGATCATAAGCCGAGCGCGAAGCCAAGCGCGAGTCCGAAAAAGCGCGGACGGCCGCCGAAAGCGAAGGACTGAAATCAGTCCTTCGCGAAACGTCGGCGCCGGCGCGTGTCGGGCGGCCGGCCGGGCTTTCGAGGCGGTTCCCAAATCGGCTTAGTGGGCAGCGGATTGACGAGGCTGGTCATACGTCAATCGCTTGCCTTCCACGCCCTTAAGCGCTTTGGCCGCGCGTTCGTCATCCTCGACGCCGAGGCCAGAGCGATTGTTATAACGGAAATCGAATTCTTTAAGATAGCGATGCATGTGGGCCTCGCTCACGGAGTGATAAATCCCGTTGATCCCGCGTTTCAAGATGCTGAAAAAATTCTCGGAAGCGTTGATTGAAACGATTCGATCGGTCAGCTTATCGTAATAGGCGTATTCGTCGCGCGAATGGTCGACGGACTCATGCGACGCGAATTCGCGCCCGAGCTTCGTATAGAGGTTTGACTCGTCGGTCATGAGCGCGCTGGCGGAGGCTTATCCCGTTGACTCAGGTAACCCCTTATAGCCGATACCGTAGTCCCCGCGGGCTTCCGGTCGCCCCTGACGCCCAAATCACGTTCGCCGGCTATCTGAGGACCACGGCTCGCATCGGCCGTCGGTAGCGGCCAAATCGTTCGTCAGGGCCGTTGTGGAGGCCACCTGAGTCAACGGGATAAGCCTCCGCTGGCGCGGCTGACATGCGTCATAAGGATCGGACGAATGGTCTTCGCGGTGACGCTAGCGACATGGAAAGACGCCGCGCGGCCGTCGCGTTCGATAAGGCTGACAACAGCCTTCTTCGGCGCTGCTTTGCCATGCGCTCGATTGCTGTCTCGTCCGCCGACGTAGGCTTCGTCAACCTCGACGATCTTACCAGGACCGCCGAGACCACCTTTAGAGGCCGGAGCATCGTCGCCCATAGCTTCGCGGATGCGATGGCAAAGAAACCACGCGGTGCGATACGAGCCGATGCCGAGGTTGCGCATGAGTTGATGCGCGCTCATGCCCTTTTTCGACGAAGCCAAGAGATGAATTGCGAGCAACCACTTGTGAAGCGGGACGTGCGAGCGCTCCATAAGAGTCCCGATGCGGCAAGTGAACTTTTCCCGGCAATCGTTGCAAAGGAACATTCCGGCTTGCGTTTTGCCGCCCATGCGGTGAACCGCGAGGGAGCCGCAATGCGGGCAAGTGACGCCATCGGGCCAGCGCGAGGCTTCGATCCAAGCGGTAGCGGCGTCTTCGTCGTGAAAGCGGGGAGCTGTAAGATCGGTCATCGGCGTTCTCCAATGACCACAATATCCCACACTTTTTTGGCTAAGTCAAGTGCATAGTTGCCCGTTTTCGGGCGCGATGGTTTGTTTTCAAGGGCCTGCGCGACGATTTTCCGCCGCCTCGCCGCGCGGGCCTCGCTCGCCAGCCGGTGCCGGTCTGTTAGAGGGGTGAGTGGAGCGGCGCCGGAACCCCGTAGAGCGGACGGGCGGGGTGAATTGGGGAATTCGTCCTGTCCCCGTAATTCCCAGGTAGTGGGTTCGTGTGCATTGCTGCAATGGTTCATTTGAATTTCTGCAATCGGTGGAGATGAGCCATTTGCTCCTCTATTTTGTGTGTAATCGGGGAAAATTCCTGGGCAAGCAGTTGCAGTATTTTCTTCTGGCAACTGCGGCAATGAACGATATCAATGGTTTGCGCGACCGACGCAAAAGCCGCCCCGTGTCATTTTCGTGGTCGTCCCAAGAATTTGCCCCGGTCGCTGATTTCCATTGCTAAGCAATCGGCATCGGCTTATGGGCCTAATAGCTCGGACAATCCGAGGAATGTGGGAGGAAACAAACATGATACGTTCGCTTAAGCATACGTCGCGGGCCATCCATGCCGCGCCTGTCGGCGTCGCGTTGGCGATATTCGCGGCCGGCGCGGCGTCGGCCCATGAAAAATGCAAGATGAGCTGGGAGACCCCGGCCGCCGACACCAAATACGGCCAGCAGCTTGCGCTGGACGTGGGCGACGTGCCCGGCCATCAGGTTCGCATCATCGAGATTCATCGCGTCTATCCGAACGACAAGCCGAACTGCGAGGGGCTGAAACGCGTCGAGAGTTGGACGCGCTTGTATACAGACTATACGGCCGGTAACGGCAGGGCTTGGGGATATGCTGTTACCACGCTTGAGAACGGCGACAAAATCTTCGGTGAGTTTAACGGCGTGAGTCAGACCGTCGTTGCTCCGGACGGCGCGAAGAAGATTACCAACGAGGGCACGATTACATGGACCGGCGGCACCGGCAAGTATCTCGGGGTCCGGGGGCTTGAGTGGGACCACACGATCGCCGAGCCGGACAAGGGCCTGAACCAGGTACGGTCCGAAGCGGAATACTGGTTCGATAAGTAAAGCACGATCGCGTTGCGTGAAAATTGCTGAGTTGACTGTCTCTCCGCCCAAGGGCGGCAGCGGGCGGCGAAAAGAAGGGGCTGGCGAGCGCGCGCGCACCTTACACTTGGCCGCCTGGGAAAGGGCAGCCGGGTTTCTGAAGATCGCGCCGCGGTGCAGGACCAGTCCGTGGGCGCTGATCGCGGCCGATTATCGACAATGATAAGGGTCCAGGGAGGAAGCCATGACACGAAATAAGAGAGTTACGTTGCGCGCGGCGGGCATGCTCGGCGCGAGTTCTATCGCCGCCGCCCTCGCGGCGGGTTCGTTCGCTTGGGCTCAGGATCAGGGCCCGATCAAGATCGGCGTGATCGCCGAAGCTCAGGCGGTCGGTTCGTCGATTCCGTTGGCGGCGCAACTCGCCGCTGACGAGATCAACGCCAACGGCGGCGTCGACGGCCGCAAGATCGAAATCGTCTCGTATGACAACCACTCGTCCTCGGCGGAATCGGTTCGGGCCTTCCAGCGCCTCGTCAATGAGGACCATGTTGACGTGGTCATGGCAAGTTACATCACCGAAGTCGTTCTGGCGCTGGAGCCGTGGTCGGCGCGCCTGAAGACGGTTCTGGTGACGCCGGCCGCCGCCTCGGACGCCGTCACCGCGAATATCGCCAAGGACTATGAGCGCAACAAATACACCTTCCAGGGTTATGTGATCTCGAGCGCGCTGTCGCAACTCGTATGCGACGCCGCCAAGGACATGCTGGTCGACGGCCTCAAGATGAAGACCGCCGTGATCATGAGCGAGGACGCCGCCTGGACCACGCCGCTCGACGCCGGCTACGCCGAATGCCTGCCAAAAATCGGCTTGAACGTGCTCGACCATATCCGCTTCTCGCCGGACACCACCGATTTCACGCCGATCTTCAATAGGATCGAGGGCGAGAGGCCGGACGTGATCATCACCGGCCTTTCTCACGTCGGTCTGCAGCCGACGGTGCAATGGAAGAGCCAGCAGGTGCCGATCCCGATGTTCGGCGTGTCGGGGCAGGCGAACAACTCGACTTTCTGGAAAGACACCAACGGCGCGGCCGACGGCGTGCTCTACCAGGCGGTGTCCGGCCCAGACGTCGCGGTGACGCCGAAGACGCTGCCGTTCGTCGAGGCTTTCCAGAAAAGGTTCGGAAACGCGCTGTCCTGGTGCGGCTACACCGCCTATGACGATGTCTACGTCATCGCCGACGCGATCCATCGCGCGGGCTCGACCGACAGCGACAAGCTCGTCGCGGCGCTGGAGAAGACCGACTACGTCGGGACGATCGGCAGGATTCAATTCCTGCCCCAGGGCGACCCCCATGTTCACGGCCTGAAGACCGGCGCGGGCTTCATCACCGGGCTGCTCCTGCAATGGCAGAACGGAAAACAGATCAATCTATGGCCGCCGGACCTCGCGAAGGGCAAGCTGACGTTCCCGCCGTTCGTCAAGATCGGGGCGGCCGGCAACTGAGAAACGCCGCACGGGCGTTCGGTCGCCAGAATGAAATTTCAGCGGGCGGCGGAGCCGGAGACCGAGTGATGCTGTTTTGGCAGATATTGATCGCCGGCTTCGCGATCTCTTCGCTCTACGCCCTGGGCGCGACAGGTTTCACCCTGATCTTCGGCGTCACCGGCGTGCTCAACTTGTCTCATGGCGCGATCATGGTCGCGGCGGCGGTCGCCGCGTGGGCCGCCTCGGAGAGTCTTGGCGTCGGGAGCTATCTCGGCGCCGTCTTTGGGATTCTGACCGGCTTGCTCCTATCGCTGGCGACGTATTTCCTCGTCGTCGGACGCTTGCAAAAGTCGCGGAAGATACGCGAGGAGGAGAAAGAGATTTTCATCCTCACCGCGACGCTGCTCTGGGGCATCATGATTCAGGAAGCCATCGCGTATCTCTATACCAACAACGCCAAGACGGTGGCGCCGATCGTCGAAGGCGTGGTGTCGATCCTGGGCGTCCGCACGCCGGCGAATGAAGTCTTCACCGCCGTGGTCTGCTGGTTGAGCATTGGCGCGCTCTGGTACTTCGTCAATGGCACGCGCGCCGGCAAGGCGGTGCTCGCCGCTTCGATGAACCCTCGCGGCGTCACCCTGCTCGGGATCGAACTGTCGAGCGTCTATTTCGCCGCCTGGGCGATCTATGGGGTGTTGGCGGGGATCGCCGGCGTGTTGCTCGGCATGTTCTTCGGCGTGTCCTCCTATAGCGCCGGCCCGCTGACCGCGAGCGCGTTCTCGATCGTGGTCCTGGGAGGCCTGGGCAGCGTCTACGGCACGCTCATCGCCGCTTACGTCGTCGGCTATCTCGAAACCCTCACCGCCTATCTCGTGTCGCCCGCCTACAGAACCATCCCCGCGCTTCTGCTGCTCGTTGTGGTGATGTACGTGCGCCCGCGCGGATTGCTTGGCAGGCGCTAAGATCATGCTCCGCCGCATTCTCCTATTCCCGCCCGTCTGGATCAGCCTGATCGTCGTCGTCGCGGCCTCGACCCTGCCGCTGTACGTGTCCGGCTATATTCTTGGGCTGCTCACCATCGCCTATTATTTCGGCGTATTCTCGATGGCCTGGGACCTCTTGTTCGGCTTCGCCAATGAAGTGAACTTTGGCCCCACCTTCCTGATCGGGCTCGGCGCCTATACGGCTGGCATCCTCGACAACCTTTATCAGCCGCCGATTTTCGTTTGCGTGGCGGCGGGCGCGTTCGCGGCGGTGACGGGCGGCGTCGCGCTGGCCTTGCCGGCGCTTCGGATGCGCGGTCCCTATTTCGGGCTGATGACCTTGGTCGCGGTTCTCATGCTGCAGAATTTCGTCGTCGTCGCGGCGGAACTGACGGGCGGCGAGATCGGCCTGACGGTCCCCGACGTGATCTCGATCGACGACAAGGTCAACTACTGGATTGCTCTCGGCTTCATGACCTTCAGCGGCGCTGTCCTCTACGGCCTGTCGCGTTCGCCGGTCGGTCTGATCCTGCAGGCGAGCGGCCAGGACGCGGTGCAGGCCGGCGCGCTCGGCTTCAACCTGACCAAGCACAAGCTCGCTGCCTTCATCGTCAGCGCTTTCTTTTCCGGGCTCGCGGGCGCGCTCATGGTCTTCTATCTCGGCGCGGCCTCGGTCGGAACCTTCATCGACGTGACGGTCGGAGTGCAGGTGATCATCGGCGCCGTCATCGGCGGACGGCGCACGATCCTCGGCGCCGCGATCGGCGCGGTGTTCCTGATCGCCATGGGCGAAGCTCTGCGTCCGCTCGGCGATCTCGCGACGTTCATCGTCTCGGGGATGGCGCTCTTCGTAGTGCTGGCTTTTCCCGGCGGCCTGCTCGGCATGGTCAAGGGCGCGCGGGAGGCGACATGAGCGCGGCGGACGTCTATCTCGAGGTCAAGGGCCTCTTCAAGCGTTTCCGCGGGCTTACGGCGGTCAAAGACGTCAGCTTCTCTATCAAGGCCGGGGAGATTCTCGGTTTGATCGGCCCGAACGGCTCGGGCAAATCCACGGTGATGAAATCGATTCTTGGCGTCGAACCGCCCGACGGCGGGTCGGTGCGCGTCAACGGCGTCGAGGTCGCGGGCTGGCCGCCGCACAAAATCGCGCAGCTCGGCGTGGGGATGGTGTTCCAACATTCGCGTCCGCTGCATCGGCAGACGGTGCTCGAGAACATCGTCCTCGGCCTCCTGCCCGACAAGTTGCTGGATTTCTTTCCCGACCCCGCCATTGAAGCGCGCGCGCGCGCGATCGCCGAGCGCGTGGGCCTCGGCGCGGCGCTCGATCGGCGCCCTTCGACGCTGCCGTTCGCGGATCTGCGCAGAATCGAGCTCGCCAAGGCGATCGCCCGCAACCCCAAGGTGGTGCTGGTGGACGAACCCTTCGCCGGTCTGACCGCGCGGGAAACCGCCGCGTTCGCGAAGCTGATCGGCGAAATGCGCGACGACGGGCGCGCCGTTCTCGTCGTCGATCACAACGTCAAGAGCGTAGCCGCGCTCGTCGACCGCATTTTCGCGATGTACGTCGGGGAGCGCATCGCCGAAGGCACGGTGCAGGAGGTCATGCAAAACGAAACCGTGCGCCGGGTCTATCTCGGCGGCGCCTTGGAGACCGCGGCGCGTCCCGAATCCGCTTTTCGCGACGCCCAGAAGCCGTTCCTTGAGGTTCACAATCTGAACGTCTTTTACGGCAAGGCGCAAGCGCTGGAGAACGTGTCGATCCACGTCCATCAAGGCGAATTCGTCGCGATCGTCGGGCTAAACGGGGCAGGGAAGACGACATTGTTCAACGCCATCTCAGGTCTGGCGCCCTACGTCGGCGAAATACGTCGGCAGGGTCAATCCCTGCGCGGAAAGACGGCCGCCTCGATCGCGCGCGACGGCATCGTGCAATCGCCGGAAGGGCGCGAACTTTTCACCGAAATGACCGTTCGCGAGAATCTCGACATGGGCGGCGGCCGCCTAAAGGAAAAGGACAGGGTCGAGCGCTTGGAGTGGCTCTTCGACCTGTTTCCGATCCTGAAAGAGAGGGCAAATCAGACCGCCGGCACGCTGTCCGGCGGAGAGCAGCAGATGCTCGCCATCGCTCGCGCCCTAATGATGAAGCCCGACTTGTTGATCCTTGACGAGCCGACGCTCGGTTTGGCGCCCCGCATCATGGAGCAGATTTCGAAGGCGCTCGAGCGGCTGCGCCAGACGACGCCGATCACGGTGCTCCTCGGGGAGCAGAACGTCACCTTCGCGTTGCCCCACGCCGATCGCGTCTACGTTCTCGAGCATGCCCGGATCGTCTGGGAGGGGGACCCTAGCCGCTTCGCGAGCGAAGTTGGCGAACGCTATCTGTAGGCGCTCGACCGCGCGATATGGCACAATCGATTTCGCGGGCTTGACGAGGACAGCCCCGCGATCTTGACCGAAGCTGGCGCCGCAGAATGAGCGCGGCCCCTGCCTCGATCAAGATTCCTCGGCCAGCATGATCGTGAGGACGCGCACCGTCTTTGCGGGGTCGGCGGGGTCTTCGGAGCCGAGTTCGCAAGCCGCGTCGTAGTAGTCGATTTTCCAAAAGATGCGCTCGCCGGCGTGATCGAAGCTCCCGAAGTCATGCTCCCCGTGCGGGTCGTTGTCGGGCGTGAAAGCGTCGAAGCGCCGCACAAGCGCAAGCGCCTGATGCGAGAACGCGACGCCCAAGCCGCTGACTCCTGCCGTGAAGAGGATGCGCCCGCCGTCGCCGGTGCGCCGGAAAGCGTCATTGAGTTCGCGGATTTTCGTGGTGTCGTTTGTCGCCGTCATGGTGTTTCCCTTTCTCTTTGTTGGCCTTGGGTTGCATCTCCTGATGCAACCTTGGCCGTCGCCGAGACCGGGGAGTGCAAGCCGCAAGGAGAATCTGCGGAGGTGGCGCCGGCGCAGCGCGAAGCGCGAGCCACGGCTCCGCTGATTGTCCTTGTGGCGCGCCGAGGGGCAGAGCCCCTAAGCGACCTGGCCGCGTCTGCGGCCTTACGACGCGCGAAGGATCGTCACCGGCTGGCTGGGACACGACCTCAGATGGCCCCGCGACCCAATCGCCGCGTTTCTCGACAAGCGTCGGATTCACGGGCACAATGCGGTTTTGCCGAAGCCGGCCCAACGGTTGCGTAGGAATCGATGTTCACCCTCGACGATCTCGCCCGCATCATCGCCGAGCGCGCCCGCGCGCCCGCGGACCAATCCTACACCAGCGCGCTGCTCGGCAAGGGGGCCGCGCATTGCGCAAAGAAGTTCGGCGAGGAGGCGGTGGAGCTGGCGATCGCCGCCGCCGCGCAGGACGAAAAAGCGGTGCGCGCGGAAGCCGCCGACGTCCTCTATCATTTGCTGGTCGTGCTGCGCTCGCGCGAGGTCGAGCTGACCGACGTGATGAGCGAGCTGGAGCGGCGCACGCGCCAAGGCGGGCTTGCCGAGAAAGCGTCGCGGCGCGCATGACGGAGGCGTCGTCCTTGCCCTATTTTCTTAACTCCGACGAAGAAACTGGGGCCCGCGTGGACAATCGAGTCTCCGCCTCGCCGCCGGACCCGGTCGCCTCGCCCTATCGGCATTTCAGCCGCGAAGAGTGGGCGGCGTTGCGCGCCGACACCGAGCTGACCCTCACCGCCGACGATCTGCGCAAGCTGCAATCGACCCACGATCCGATCTCGCTCGACGAAGTGACGGCGATCTACCTGCCGCTTTCGCGCCTGCTGGCGCTCTACGTCGCGGCGACGCAAGGGCTGTTCAAGGCGACGCAACGATTCCTCGGCGCCAGCGACGGCAAGGTGCCCTATATCATCGGCGTCGCCGGTTCGGTGGCGGTGGGAAAATCGACCACCGCGCGCGTGCTGCAGGCGTTGCTGACGCGCTGGCCCAACACGCCCAAGGTCGAACTGGTCACCACCGACGGGTTCCTGCATTCCAACGCCAGGCTCATCCGCGAAGGGCTGATGGAGCGCAAGGGCTTTCCCGAAAGCTACGACGGCTTCGCGCTGATCCGCTTTCTCGCCGAGGTCAAAGCGGGCAAGCGCAACGTCACGGCGCCGGTCTATTCGCACCTCATCTACGACGTCGTGCCGGGAGAGACGATCGTCGTCGATCGGCCCGACATCCTGATCGTCGAAGGCCTCAACGTGCTGTTGCCCAATCGGCTGTCGCGCGAAGGCAGGGAGATCCCGTTCGTCTCCGACTTCTTCGATTTTTCGGTGTTCCTCGACGCCAGCGACGCGCTGCTGGAAAAATGGTACATCGAGCGCTTCATGCGCATGCGCCAAACGGCGTTCCGCGATCCGCGCAGCTATTTCCGCCAGTACGCCGATCTCGGCGACGCGGAAGCCGAGGCGACGGCGCGCGCGATCTGGCGACGCATCAATCTGGTCAACCTTTACGAGAATATCCTTCCCACGCGTCCGCGCGCCAGCCTCAGGCTCACCAAGGGCGCCAGCCATCGCATCGAGGAAGTCGCGTTGCGCAAGCTGTGAGCGGCCCGATGACGCCTTGGCTCCCCCGCGCGCTGCTTCGCGCCGCGCTCCTCGCCGCATTCGGCTTGGCGCTTCTGCCGCCGGCTTTGGCCGAGGACGCCGCCGCGCTTAAGGCTTGCGTCGGGCGCGACCTCGCCGAAGGCCTCGATCTCGCCCAAGCGCGGCTGAAGCGCGCCGACGATCTCGTCGATTCCCAGGGTCTTCTCTGGCGCGTCGAACGCGACGGCCTCGCGCCGTCCTATCTTTTCGGCGCGATCCACTCCACCGACGAGGGCGCCGTCGCGCTCGCGCGCAAGGCGGGCGAATTCGTCGCCGCCGCGAAGGCGGTCGCCACCGAACTCGGCGGCCCCTTCGACCCCGTCGATCAAGCCGACATGGCGGCCAAAATGTTCGCCAAGGCGATCGCGCGCGACGAGGACACGTTCGGCGCCGCGCTGACCGGCGAACGCGCCGCCGCGGTCGAGGCCTATCTCGCCGGGCGCGGATTCCCTAAGGAAATGGCGCATCATCTCCGGCTCTGGTTCCTCGCCGCGGCCGCCTCGCTGCCGGCCTGCGAGGCGGCGCGCGCGCAAGGGGGCCTGCCGGAGGTCGACCAGACGATCGCGCTCGCCGGCAAGGAGCGCGGTCTTGCCGTCGTCGCGCTGGAGTCGGCCGAGGAGCAAATGGACACGCTCGCCGCCGCGCCGCCCGCTCTCTTCGCCGTCATGCTGGCGGCGAGCGCCCGCGCGCCGGAACTCGAGGACGACGCCTACGCCACGCTGCTCAGCCTCTACCGCGACGAGCGGCCGGCCGAAATGCTCGCCGTCGCCGACGTCATGCCGGGGCTGACGCCCGAAGAGCGCGCGGCGGAGGACGCGTTCACCCGCCTGCTGCTGGTCGGCCGCAACGAAGTCATGGCCACGCGCGCCGCGCCGTTGCTGGCCGCGGGCGGCGCTTTCATCGCCGTCGGCGCGCTGCACCTATCGGGCAAGAACGGCCTGATCGAACGCTTCCGCGCCGCCGGCTATCGCGTGGTCAACGTGTGGTGAACGGGCGCGGTCGCGTCTCGGCTCGAATTTGCGCTTTCGGGCCGAGGGCGACATTGGGCATGGAGCCGAAGCCAAGATTTTCGCAATGTGAGACGCCCTCCGTAATCGGGGCTTATGCGAAAAGGCAGAGTCCATGTGTCGCCGCCGGCGACAAGAGGCAGAAAGTCTGGAACATCAATGGGAGCAGACACGGACACCAGATGCCCTGTGCGCAATCTTCCTTGGCTGAGGAAACCACAAGCGGGTCTTGAAAATAGAGAGGGGGAGCTTGCCAACTCGGGAACGTTACGGTTGCAATATGCCCGCTTAGGGCGAGTCGATCCTTTATCGGGTCGATCCGCTCTTGGGCGGTCGCGACGGACGCGCCCTGAAGAGAAGCAATATCGCGGCGCAGCGCAGAGGCTTATCCCGTTGACTCAGGTGGCCTCCACAACGGCCCTGACGAACGATTTGGCCGCTACCGACGGCCGATGCGAGCCGTGGTCCTCAGATAGCCGGCGAACGTGATTTGGGCGTCAGGGGCGACCGGAAGCCCGCGGGGACTACGGTATCGGCTATAAGGGGTTACCTGAGTCAACGGGATAAGCCTCGCAGCGCATGTTAGAGCATTTTCCGATTGAGATTACGCATAGCCTGCGTGCCTGAAATAGTTGGCGCATTCGTTCGGCGAGAACGCTGCGAGGATTTCGCCGATTTTGTCCCATAGGCCGTCGATGGTTCGCTCGGCG
>Ga0326727_10001182_pt1 | contig 99303 bp, 65 predicted proteins | sample MB2enrmetagenome_FD_207643 | JGI IMG/M metagenome (GOLD analysis project Ga0326727, IMG submission 207643) | Lab enriched peat soil microbial communities from McLean, Ithaca, NY, United States - MB29MY | ecosystem: Environmental > Terrestrial > Soil > Wetlands > Peat | place: USA: New York... | reverse complement strand
GTCGCGTCCTTCGCCGTGCCTGCCCCCTGGCCCGTTTCCTGCGCCCCAACGGCCCACGCCGCCAGCAAAACCACCAGCACTCCCAGCAATCCCTTTCGCATTCTCATTCCCCTCTGCCTCTTCGGCCCGTGTTCGCCAAGGTATCGAATCCTAACCCGTCCGAAGGAATTTTGTTCCAAAAAGAAACGCCGAGGCGGATAGCAACCCAGACTTGTCCCCCACACTATATCCCATAAGACGCTCCTCGGGGAGGCAGACGTAAGGTATATTCCTTCCATAACAATTGCACTTAGGCAGACTAGGTTGCAAGGGGGAGAACGGAAATGAAGCTGAATCCGAACAAGTTTGGGCTTACGCTCATTACGTCTGTCGCTCTGGTGGCCTTGGCAGCAGGGCCCGGACGTGCCGCCGGTCCTTCCGGCTATCAAGTCTCCAAAATGGTCCCCGTATCGGGCGACGGCTTCTGGGACTACGTCACTGTGGACAGCACCGCCCGCCGTATCTACATCTCCCACGGCACCAAGGTCGTTGTGCTGGACGCGGATTCGTTTGCGCCCGTTGGTGAGATTCCAGACACTCAGGGAGTTCACGGCATCGCGATTGCCGCCGACTTGGGCAAAGGCTTCACCAGTAATGGCCGCGCGAACACTGCCACGATATTCGACCTGAAATCCCTGAAAACACTAGGCACAGTGCAAACAGGACAAAACCCCGACGCCATCGTTTACGAAAGTGCCACCAAACGTGTCTTCACCCTCAATGGACGCAGCAAGGACGCGACCGCTATCAATGCCGTTGATGGCTCCGTTGCCGGCACCTTGGAACTTGGCGGCCGTCCCGAATTTGCTGCTGCAGATGGCGCGGGGAAGATCTTCGTTAATATTGAAGACATTTCGGAACTCGTGGAAATTGATGCGCAATCCGTAAAAATCCTCTATCGCTGGCCTCTCGCGCCCTGTGAAAGCCCTTCCGGTTTGTCCATGGATCAAAAGAATCGCCGTCTTTTTGTAGGCTGCCACAACAAGATGATGGCTGTCGTCAACGCGGATACGGGAAAAGTCATCGCTACTCCCGCGATTGGCGAAGGCGTGGACGCGACCAACTACGACCCGGGAACAGGATTGGCTTTCTCTTCCAATGGGGAGGGCACGCTTACCGTCGTAAAGCAGGAATCACCGGAGAAGTACTCCGTGCTGGAAAATGTTCCTACCAAGAAGAGCGCTCGCACGATGGGCCTCGACCTGAAGACTCACAACATTGTTTTGCCGGCCGCGGACATGGAACCACCAAAGGAAGGCGAGCGCTGGCCCTCGATGAAGCCGGGCACATTCGTCCTGGTTGTGGTCAGTAGATAAAAAGTCGCAGTATCTCAGTGCACGACGCGATAGTTGTGGATCCCGGCGCTGAACGAGACGCTGGCACCAGCTGTTTGTGGAACCCACCAGAAACGGCGCATAAAGCTGTGATTGCTGGTCATCATGCGCCGGCCGATAAAGTCCATGATGGCCGGGCTCACTTGTGTGGCGGCGTAAATCACGCCCGAATGTGCAAATGGACGCATGATTGGATCGCCTTCTGTTCCATATCCGCCGGAAATCGCGCGCCGCGTGGTCCACGCATCCAATGCTGCGCCGCTGCTTCCTGCAGCCACCAACGCGTACCAGATTTTGCGCTGCCTTGGAGACTCGACGGGCCGATCCACCGCGGGCTTGATGGGCGCGTTGAAGAATGGTTGGCTGCCTGGACCAATTCCTTCGCCAGAAGCATCCGCCCCAGTCGAATCCGCCATCTTGGGCGCGGGCGCATCCGGAAGTTTTGACTTTGAAGTAGAGACAGGTTGCGGTGCGTTCGCATTGCTGGCGACCAGCGTTTGAGTATCCGTGATGGCAGGAGGTGTGTCAGCCGGGAGCGCAGTACAGCAAAACAGCACAAGCGCGGATAGGACCAAGATTCACCTCAGCAGTCGCAGGCCGGGGGTGGGTTCCTGGTACGCTGCGACTCCTGTACACTCTACTGTACTAAAGGACAGGTGTCACTGGCCCATTGGTCACATTTTTCCATAGTACCTTCTCTGGCCCTCGTTCTGGAGCCTTGGTACTCCTCACCAACACTCCTCGCGATTCGGAGAAAAGACCTGCTATAATCCCGCCCAAGAAGCCGTCGTCCTTAGGTTCGGGGGAAAATGGCTGGTTCGGATTCATCTGCGAAACGCGCACGCATCCCGCAACGTGGCCCGCAGCCACCTCGGTTCATCGTTATTGAAGGCCCCCTCCGCGTTGGCAAAACGACGCTCGCCCGTCTCCTAGCCGAACGTCTCCACGCGCGCCGCATTTACGATTGTGAAGACAATCCCTTTCTCGCCGATTTTTATGCTGGTCTTCCCGGCGCCGCTTTCCGCGCTCAGATGTATTTCCTCATGGAGCGGCAGAAGCGTATCCGCGAAGCTCTTGCCGCGGATGCTCCCGGCCTGGTATTGAGCGATTTTCTGATGGAAAAAGACCGCATCTTCGCCAACCTCAGCCTCGACGACGATGAACTCAAACTTTATGAACGCTACTATGAAGCGCTCACCGTCGAACTCCCCAATCCCGACCTGGTGATCTACCTTCAGGCCAAGCCGGAAGTGCTGCTGGGCCGCATCGCCAAGAAGAAAGCTCACGAGGAGCGTCAGATTTCCACGGAGTACGTTCAGGAAGTGGCGCGCGCCTATGAGCATTTCTTTTTCCGTTATGAGCGCGCGGACCTCCTTGTCATCGAAACCTCCGAAATCGATTTCGTGGAAAAGAACGAAGATTTGCAACAGCTTCTGCGCCGCTTGCAGGAACCCGTGAAAGGCACGCAGTATTTCCTTCCCCTCGGCGGCTCCGACTGATCGAACTGCCGGAAAATACCATCAATTGTCATTCCGAGTCACGTTCGCTTTTTGAACGGGGCGAGGAATCTGCTTTTTCGTTAAGGGTGTGAAACCCGATTCCTCCCGCACTCTGGGTTTCTTTTCGTTCTCAATTCGCATAAAGTGCCTTTCGGGACGCATCTTCTCTCGCCCCGGAGGCTACACATGGATCGCTGGACACGTCGCAAGTTTTTCTTGACATCGCTGGCGAGCAGCGCGCTCGCCGGCTCAAGCAAGCTCTTCGGCCACACAGTAGGATCCCCTGTTAGTAGCGGCCTTGAACTTGGCGTTTTCAATTCTTCACCGTCTGAAGGCACGCGCCCGCTCATCATTTCTTCTGCGAATGGATTGAATGCCCTCGATAAAGGAATGCAAATCCTGAAAAGTGGCGGCGACACTCTGGACGCTGCTGTTGCCGCTGTCACAGTCGTCGAAGACGATCCCAATGATGACAGCGTGGGTTACGGTGGACTGCCCAACGAAGAAGGCGAAGTCGAATTGGACGCCAGCGTGATGCATGGCCCCACGCGACGCGCCGGCAGCGTGGCTTCTGTCCGCCGCATCAAGAATGTTTCTCGCCTTGCAAAAACCGTGATGGAGCGTACCAACCACGTCATGATTGTGGGAGACGGCGCGCGGCGCTTTGCCGTCGCCGAAGGATTCGAGGAGATGAATCTCCTCACTGAACACTCCCGCAAGATCTGGCTCGCCTGGAAAGCCAAAACCAGTCTGAATTGGCGCCCCGGCACGGACAGCCCGGAATGGAAGGATCGCATCTCCGCCATCTTCGATCATGATCCAGAACAAATCGCTTATGCCCAGCAAGTCATTGCGTACCCGCCGACCGGCACCATCAACTGCCTTGCTGTGAACGCCAAGGGCGAAGTCAGCGGGACCACCACCACTTCCGGCCTCGCCTGGAAAATTCCCGGACGCGTTGGTGACTCGCCGATCATTGGAGCGGGACTCTTCGTTGACGGCGATGTGGGCGGCGCGGGCTCTACGGGCAAGGGCGAAGAGAACATCAAGATTTCCGGCGGCCACACCATCGTCGAAATGATGCGCAAAGGCATGAAGCCTGGTGACGCTTGCCTCGAAGCTCTAGGACGCATTGTGCGCAACTACAACAACGACAAAACCAGGCTCGCCACCTTCAACATTCGTTTCTATGCCATAAATAAAGACGGTGAATATGGCAGCGCCTCTCTTTGGAAGAAGAACAATGCAGGAAGCAAGGAAGCAACGTTTGCCGTCCATGACGGTACGCAAGCCCGTCTGGTTCCTTGCAAAACGTTTTTCGACGAAGCCGGCCGCGAAGAATAATGCAGCCGTAATCTTCACGTTCTATACTTGGTATCTATGGACCGGGCGAATGTTCTCATCATTGGCGGAGGCGTTGTCGGCTGCGCGATCGCCGAAGCGCTTTCCCGCCGCTGGCAGGATGTCTTTCTCCTCGAGCAATATCCCAAATTCGGCATGGCCACCAGCACGCGCAATAGTGGCGTGATCCATTCCGGAATCTATTACCCCAAAAACTCGTTAAAGGCGCGCCTTTGCGTCGAGGGCAACCGCCTCACCAAGGAATTTTGCGCCCAACATAATGTGCCCTGCCGCACCACGGGAAAGCTTGTCGTCGCAAAGGATGCTTCCGAAGAGCAGGAACTGCACGCCTTGCAGAAAAAGGGAGAGGGCAACGGTGTCGAAGGCCTCCAGATCATTGATGCAGCGGACATTCGCGCCATCGAGCCTCACATTAAGGGCCACGCGGCCTTGCAAGTCCCCTCCACCGGCATCTGCTCCGCCGAAGACCTTGTTCATGCTTTCGCTCGCGTCGCCGAGGAACACGGCGCCAACCTCGTCAACCACGCCAAAGTGATATCCCTCGAGCCCGTTAAAGATGCCGTTCGAGTGCGCTTGCGTATCGGCGATGACGAGCAATCCGAAACCGAATCCATCGAAGCTCGTTGCGTCATCAATGCCGCGGGCCTCTACTCCGACGAAGTCGCCCAGCTACTCGGCCCGCGTCCGTGGAAAATCTATCCGGTGCGCGGCGAATATTGCGAAATTCGCGGCCGGCAAACGCAGCTCATCCAGAGCCTGGTCTACCCTCTGCCCCGTCACGATGGGCTTTCTCTCGGCCTGCACTTCACGAAAACGCTTTGGGGAACCGTGCTCGTGGGTCCAACGGCCGCTTACGTCGAGGGCAAGGACAACTACGAACGCGACCGCATGGCCATTCCGGAATTTGTTTCCGACGCGCAGACCATGCTGCCGGAACTTCAGGAGGGCGATCTGCAGCTTGGCTACACCGGTCTCCGCCCGAAGCTGGTCGCGCCGGGTGACCATCACATCGCTGATTTTGTGATTGAGCACGATCAAGAAGTGCCGCGCGTCATTCAGCTCGTCGGCATCGAATCGCCCGGCCTCACCGCTGCTCCCGCCATCGCCAAACACGTCTTCTCGCTGGTGGAGGAAACGCTTCGGTAAGGGAATCCCCCTTACTCCACCACAATCCGCAGAAACTTCTTCTTCCCCACGCGCACGCTATAACTTTCCGGCTGGTCCACATTCAACTTGCACGCCGGGTCTTGAACAATCACCCCATTAATCTCCAGCCCGCCCTGCTTGATCAGCCGTTCCGCAACGGACGTGGAAGCAATCCCCTCAAACGACGCGAGAATCTTCGACCACTTCACGATTCCGCTCGGCAGCGCCAGCGAGACCTGCTTGGCATCGTCCCGAATTTTCGGGAACGTAATCTCTAATCCGCCTGGCACTCGCTTCATCCGAATTTCGTCCATTTCCGCCGGCGCCTTGCGGTCCCGGAACACTCTCTGAAAATTCTCCGCTGCTTTGCGCCCCGCTTCGTCCCCTTGAAAATCGCTCACTACCTCTTCCGCCAGCCGCATCTTCACATCCATCGGATGAAATCGGCCTGACGCGACTTGCCCCTTCAGCGTCTCAATCTCCTGCGGTGTGCGGTCCGTAACCAGTTCGTAGTACGACCACATCAAGCCGTCCGGAATCGACATCATCTTCCCGAACATTTCTCCCGGCGCCTCGGTAATCCCCACATAATTCCCCAGGCTCTTACTCATCTTCCGCTGCCCGTCGAGTCCCACCAGAATCGGCATGGTCAAAACAACTTGTGGCGGAAGTCCGTACTCACGTTGAATTTCGCGGTGCACCAGAATATTGAATTTTTGCTCGGTCGCGCCCAATTCCACATCCGACTGCAACATCACCGCATCGTAAGCCGTCAGCAAAGGATACAGAAGCTCGTGAACGGCGATCGGCAGATTGTTCTCTAGCCGTGAACGAAAGTCTTCGCGCTCCAGCATCCGTGCCAGCCGGTAGTGCCCGCAAAGACGTACCACGTCATAGCTGGACATCTTTCCAAGCCACTCGCTGTTGTAGCGAACCTCGGTTTTTTCAGGGTCCAAAATCTTGTACACCTGCGCCAGGTACGTTTTCGCGTTGACTTCCACTTGCTCCCGGCTCAGCGGCGGCCGCGTTTCGGATTGTCCCGTCGGGTCGCCAATCATCGCGGAAAAATCCCCGATCAGGAAGATTGCCGTGTGCCCCATGTCCTGAAAATGTTTCAGCTTGCGCAACACCACCGTGTGGCCCAGGTGAATGTCTGGCGCCGTGGGATCTACCCCCAGGTACACGCGCAAAGGCTTCCCGGTTTTCACCGAGTTCGCAAGCTTTGCCTTCAGCTCCTCTTCGGGAATGACTTCCGCCACGCCCTTCTTTAAATACGCAAGTTGCTCTTCCACCGGTCTGAATTGGGTCGCTGTCATCTCGATTGCCGCTCTAGGCTGTGCGCACTACTCGCCGCCCCACAATCTTGTATTTCCCTTCCAGAATAATCTTCACGGCCTCCGTGTAAATCCGGTGCTCTTCCTTCAATATCCTCTCGGACAGCGCGTGCTCGTCATCCGAATCCTGCACCGGCACAACCGCCTGTATAACAATGGGCCCCGCATCCAGGTTTTCGTCCACAAAATGCACCGTGCAGCCCGCCACCTTCACGCCGTAGTCCAACGCTTGCTTCTGCGATTCCAGCCCCGGAAACGAGGGCAGCAGCGACGGGTGAATGTTCAAGATCCGCTGCGGAAACGCCGCCACAAAATACGGTGACAAAAGTCGCATGTACCCCGCTAGGCAGATCAGGTCCACCTTAAATTCCTGCAGGACCGCCGCTACCTGCCGGTCGTACGCTTCCCGCTCCAACCCTTTCGACGGAATCAACCGCGCCTTGATCCCCCGCGCCTTCGCCCTTTCCAGCCCCCGCGCGTCCGGCTTGTTGCTGATCACAATGGCGATTTCGGCGTTGGGAATGCGCCCCGCGGCAACACTCTCCGCCAGCGCTTCGAAGTTCGATCCCCGCCCGCTTAACAGCACGCCAATACGCTTCAACATAACCAAAAAACTTAACACACCCCGCCAAGCCATCCAAATCGCATCACTGCGAGGAAGGGTCTACGAGTGGAGTCTGAGGGTTGAAACAGAAAGGCAGCGCGCCACTCAGTGCTGCGGCGCCGCGGCAAACTGCGCAAACGTGATGAAATGCCCCGCCGGGTCCTTCACGCCAATCTCCGTCGACCCATAAAAGGTCTTTCGCTCCGGCATATACACTTTGGCGCGTTTCACCGCCGCCTTCACGCTCTCCAGGGTGTCCACCTGCACATATAGAAACGTCGGCCCCTTCCGCACATCGGCTCCAATGGTGGGCATGTCCTTGTCCACGCTCGCGTACGTCTGGTACATCACTTCCACTCCATCCTTCTCCAGTATCACGAATCCCAGTTTGTTTCCTTCCGGCACTTCGTTGGTCTTCGTGAACCCTAATCCGTCTACCCAAAAAGGCAGCACGGGTTCAATCTCCTCCACAAACAGCACGGGCGTAAGCTTCTTGATCATCACCTTCTTCTCCTTTTCCATAGCTCACGAGGCCTGCTTTAGGTAATTCCGAATGGAGGGGCCGCCTTCTGCCCGCCCGCCGCAGGAGGGAGGCGGTCCGCCAACTTGATCTCTCCCCAACCTCCCCCCTAGCCATTCGCTTCCTCTCCCAAAAACCTCTTGCAGCTAGCCCCTCATGTGCGCTACATTCTGCTTCAGCCTATGGCGAAAGTAAAGCGAAATACGAAAGGTGCTCCCATGAATCAACCACGCCGCCTCCAGGACCTCATCTCCGTCGGCCCGGCCATCGAGCACGATTTCCACCTGCTCGGTGTCCGCACTGTCCCGCAACTCGCCAAGCACGATCCCCACAAACTCTATTCCCGCCTCGAGCGCCTCACCGGCCGGCACCAGGACCCCTGCGTCCTCGACACTTTCCAAGCCGCTGTCGCCCAGGCACGCAACCCGCGCCTCCCCGCCGAAAAATGTCAGTGGTGGTATTGGAGCCGCAAACGCAAAGCCGCCTCGTAGGCGTCCAGCCCGCCGGAGGCGGGGACCCCAAGTCCGCAAGTTCGCAATGTCGGATGATTTTCTTCCGAATCCCCAGCGTTACAAATTCAGCGCCCCGGAATACACCAGCCGCGCCTTCCCGGTGTCTCCGCGCTCGATCCGCCCAATCCGGTAAAACTTCTCGCGCCGTCGCTTCAAATCCGCTTCCACTTCCTTCACGTGCGCCGAAGGCACCACCACCACCATCCCCACGCCCATGTTGAACGCCTGCAGCAGCTCGTCCGTCTCAATCTCTCCCAGCTTCGCCAAATACTTGAAGATCGGCGGAATCGGCCACGCATCCAGATCAATAATCGCCTTCACGCCGCTGGGCAGCACGCGCGGAAGATTCCCCGGCAGCCCTCCACCGGTGATATGCGCCATTGCGGAAACCCACCCGCGCGCCACAATCGTTTTCAGCGCTGGCGCATAGCAAAGGTGCGGCTTCATCAGTTCCGCCCCAATCTTATTGCCCACTTCCGCGACATACGTGTCCGGCTTGTGCTTGGCAATTTCAAACACCAGTTTGCGCGCCAGCGAATATCCGTTCGTATGCAATCCCGCCGATGGCAACGCCAGCAGCGTGTCCCCCGGCTTCACTGCTTTTCCATTTAGCACCTTCGTCCGTTCCACCACGCCCACGATGAATCCCGCCAGGTCGTATTCCCCCGGCTGATAAAATCCCGGCATCTCCGCCGTTTCCCCGCCAATCAGCGCGCAGCCGGCCTTCCGGCAGCAGCGGCTCATGCCATCCACAAGCTGCTCCACCACGCCGGCGTCCAGCTTCCCCATTGCCAGGTAATCCAGGAAAAACAGCGGTTCCGCTCCCTGCACCAGTATGTCGTTGATGCAGTGATTCACCAGGTCCCCGCCAACCGTCGAATGCACGCCCATCGCCATCGCGATTTTCAGCTTCGTGCCCACTCCATCGCAACTGGACACCAGCACCGGCTCTTTCCATTTTTTCAGATCCAGCGCAAACAGGGCGCCGAATCCCCCGATCCCTCCGAGCACCGCGGGCGTAAATGTCCGGCTGGCCAGATGACGTATGCGCTGCTTCGCGTCATCGGCTACAGCTATATTTACTCCGGCGTCGGCATATTTCATGGTCTGCCGCCTTAACCTTTGATCAGTGACATTGCCTTGGCGGGTGAAGTTGCCGACTCGATCCAGCGGGGGCGGAGGGCTGCCACCAGGGACGAGTCACCCGTTAGGAGTCACTTCAGTGGGAGATCCTGCTTCTACTTCGGGTAATTAATCCGGCATATTGACGGTGCCGGACCCTTACAGCTTAAAACAGATGGAACAGCCTGCGCCACCGCACTGTGCCGGGATGTATGAGCGCGTTGGCGTACGCCAGGAATCGCGCCCCGATGTCCCCGTTCCATGCTTCTTTCGGCGCTTCCAGCGACATATAAATGATCACCGGCGTGCCTAGGATATCATTCCGCGGCACACATCCCCAATACCGGCTGTCCAAGGAATTCTCACGGTTATCGCCCATCACAAAATAACAATTCTCGGGAATAGTGTATGGTAATCCCCCGTACTGCACCGTCAATTGATACTGCGTGGGCGCTTCCGTTCGCCCCAGCGTATAGTTTTCCTGCAGTTTCTTTCCGTTGATCCACACCGCGCCGTCGTGCACATCTACGGTTTCTCCGGGCAACCCGATCACGCGCTTCACATAGTCCGGCTGATTGAGGTCAAATGGCGGTTTGAAGATGATGATCTGTTGCCGGCGCGGATTCCTCCACAGCGGCACATGCCAATTCGTGAAGGGCACGCCGGCATCGTAGCCCACCCGGCTCATGATCAGGTGATCCCCGATCAATAATGTGTCTTCCATCGAGCCTGACGGGATCACCCGCGCCTGCCCCAGCGTCCCATTGATCAGCATGAACGCCAGGATCACCCAGAACCACGCGATGATTTCGCTCTTCACTCGCGTGCTCATCGGCACTTGCGATTCCTTCGCGCTTTTTTTCTTGCTCTTGTTTGCGTCAGCTTTCACGATTCACCGTCACCACTTCACCCAGTTTATTCGCCACAGCGCCTTCCCGCACTTCCAGTTGCACCAGGTCGGTCGGGTAAACTCCCGTGTAACACGAAGTGCAGAAATTCTCCTCGGTATCGTTCACCGCACGCTTCAGCCCCGGCAGCGAAAGATATCCCAGCGAATCCGCGCCCAGGTACTTGCAGATCTCTTCCGGCGTATTCGCTGAAGCAATCAATTCCTCGCGCGTGGGTGTATCCACGCCGTAATAGCAAGGCGAAATCGTCGGTGGGCAACTGATGCGCATGTGCACTTCCTTCGCACCCGCTTCCCGCATCATTCGCACCAGCTTCCTGCTGGTTGTGCCGCGCACGATGGAATCGTCCACCAGCACCACGCGTTTCCCGGCGATCAATTCGCGCACCGGGTTCAGCTTGAGCTTCACGCCAAAATTCCGGATTGCCTGCGAAGGCTCGATGAACGTCCTTCCAATATAGTGATTCCGGATCAGCCCCATGCGGAACGGTATCTTCGATTCCAGCGCGAACCCGATTGCCGCCGGCACTCCTGAATCCGGAATGGGTACGATCATATCTGCTTCCACCGGATGTTCCCGCGCCAGCAAGCGCCCCAGCATCTCGCGTGATTCGTTCACCGACCGCCCGAAGACAATACTGTCCGGCCTCGAAAAGTAAACGTGCTCGAAAATGCAGTATTGGTGCGGCTTCGACGGGCTGAAGCGGATGGACTCCATTCCCGACCGCGAAATTCGCAGCATCTCGCCCGGTTCCACTTCCCGCACGTAGTGCGCGTTCAACAAATCAAACGCGCAGGTTTCCGACGCCACCAGCCAGGCGTCCCCGTTCTCCTTGGATTCAATCTTCCCCAGCACCAGTGGCCGGAATCCTCGCGGGTCCCTCACCGCGTAGAGTTCGTCCGGTGTTAGCACCAGCAGCGAATACGCGCCCTCCAGTTGGTTCAGCGCATCGCCCAGCGCGCTGGAAAAATTTCGTGCCAACGAACGCGCGATCAGGTGCACGATCACTTCCGTGTCGCTGTTCGCCTGGAAGATCGATCCGCGATGTTCCAGCTTCCTCCGCCATTCGGTCGCATTCGTCAAGTTGCCGTTGTGCGCCACGGCGATTTTGCCCTTGCTGCAATCCACCAGGATCGGTTGCGCATTCAAGAGTGCTTTATCGCCCGCCGTCGAGTAGCGCGTGTGCCCGATGGCGCTCGCGCCCGGCAGCTTCGCCAGCACCCGCGGCTGAAAAATCTCTTCCACTTCCCCCATGGCCCGGTGCATGTGCAGGTCGCCGCCCGAACTGGACACGATTCCCGCCGATTCCTGCCCGCGATGCTGCAGCGCGTACAGTCCCAGATATGTCAGGTTCGCCGCTTCCGGGTGGCCAAACACGCCAAACACACCACATTCGTCATGAAAATGATCGTCAGCGAAAGCAAGTTTCTTTCTCATTGGATGTTTAGAGTTTTCTGGAGCGAATTCGACCAGATTCCTCTCAGCGTGTCCACCGCTCCGGACACTACCGCCTGCCCCTTATATTCGATGCGCAGCACACTGTCGCACGTCACCTTGCCGATTTCGTGCGCCCCCACACCATATTGTCTCGCAGTCGTCTGCAGAGCGCCAAGCTTTTCCGGCGAAACGGAAACCACCACACGCGCTCCGCGTTCGCCAAACAACGCATACTCCGCACTCAGATCTTCCGGCACTGCTACGTTCGCTCCCAACCCTCTTGCCGCGAAGCATGATTCCGCCAGCGTAAGGGTCAGCCCGCCATCGCTCACATCGTGCGCCGATTGCAGCGTTCCTGCCTCCGCCAGCGCCACCAGGCAATCAATCACCCATTTCTCCGCGCCAAGTTCAATCGCTGGCGGCTCCCCCGCCACAATCCCGCCAACTATCTTCGAATATTCCGACGACGAAAACTCCCGCTGCTTCCCTGCCCGAGGCGGGGCTTGGTGCGCCGCATGAGAAGAGGTAGACCCGTCTAGCAGCACGATCACATCGCCTTCATTCCGGAACGCCACTTTCAAAACCTTCGACGCATCCTCCAGAATCCCCAACATCCCGATCACCGGTGTCGGATAGATCGATTTCCCCATCGTCTCGTTATAAAAACTCACATTCCCGCCGGTAATCGGCGTGCCCAGCGCTACGCATGCCTCACCCAGCCCGTCAATCGCCTGCGAGAATTGCCACATCACTTCCGGCTTTTCCGGGCTCCCGAAGTTCAAGCAGTTCGTCGCCGCAATCGGCCGCGCTCCGCTGGTCGCCACATTCCGCGCCGCTTCCGCCACCGCGTGCATCGCGCCCGCTTTCGGATTCAAGAACGTCCAGCGGCCGTTCCCATCCGTCGCAAGCGCCAGCGCCCGCTTCGTCTCTTTGATTCGCACGACCGCCGCGTCGCTCGCGCCCGGTCCCGCCAGCGTATTCGTCCTCACCATCGTGTCGTACTGCTCCGTGATCCACCGCTTCGACGCAATCGTCGGCGAAGCCAGCAGTTTCTTGAAATTATCCGTAAGCTCCGTGCCCTCCGCGGCAAAATGGAACCAGTCCGCTTCACTCTCTTTCCGCGGCTTCGGTTCCGTAATTGGCCGGTTATACACCGGCCCTTCTTCCGCCAGCGGGTGCGCCGGAATTTGCGCCACCACCGCGCCGTGGTCCTTCACCACCAGCAGCCCGCCATCCTTCACTTCGCCCACCACCGTCGCGTCCAATCCCCACTTCTTGAAGACCGCCAGCACTTCCTGCTCGCGCCCGCGCTCCGCCACCAGCAGCATGCGCTCCTGCGATTCGCTCAGCATGATCTCGTAAGGGCTCATCTCCGTTTCGCGTTGCGGCACCTTGGCCAGGTCAATCTCAATTCCCGTCGCCCCGCGCGAAGCCATCTCGCACGTCGAGCAAGTCAGCCCCGCCGCGCCCATATCTTGAATCGCCACCACCGCGCCCGTTTTCATCGCTTCCAGGCAAGCTTCCAGCAGCAACTTCTCCATGAACGGGTCGCCCACCTGCACATTGGGCCGCTTCTGCTGAGACTCCTCTGTGAATTCCGCCGACGCCAGAAGCGAAGCGCCGTGAATCCCGTCGCGCCCCGTCTTCGCGCCCACATAAATTACTGGATTCCCCGTCCCCTTGGCCTTCGCGAAAAAGAGGTCTTCCTTCCGCGCAATTCCCAGCGCCAGCGCATTCACCAGCGGGTTCTGCGAATAACACGGCTCAAACGCCACTTCCCCGCCCACCGTGGGCACACCAAAGCAATTCCCATAACTCCCCACGCCACGGATCACACCGTCCAGAATCCGCCGGTTCTTCGCCGCCTCTTCTTCGCTCGTCTTGTGGGCAGCAAAAGTTTCTAAGTTTGCCCCTGGCTGCGTTTTTGACTCGCCACTAGCCACTAACCACTCGCCACTTTTTTCAATCTCTCCAAACCGCAGCGAATCCATCACCGCGATCGGTCGCGCTCCCATCGTGAAAATGTCGCGCAAAATACCGCCCACACCCGTCGTCGCTCCCTGAAATGGCTCCACGAAACTCGGATGATTGTGCGATTCGATCTTGAACGCCGCCACCAGCCCGTCGCCAATGTCCACCACACCGGCGTTTTCTCCCGGTCCCTGCACCACCAGCTTGCCGCGCGTCGGCAACCGCTTCAAATGCACCTTGCTCGATTTGTACGAGCAGTGCTCGCTCCACATCACGCTGAAAATTCCCAACTCCGTGATGTTCGGGTCGCGCTTCAGTATCTTCTGAATGCGCGCATATTCTTCGCGCGTGATGCCGTGCTCCGCCGCAATTTCCGGCGTCACCTTGATTTCCGTCCGTGCCGTTGCCATTTGTAGCCTTTTTCTTCCCTTGAAAACCATCGGGGCACGATGTCTCGTGCCCCAACTTGCTTTTAATCTTTTAAACCTTCTTTATGTTTCACGCCGTCGCCTTTGCCGCGCCCACTAGCGCTTCCACCATCGACCGGAAAATCACAATGCCATCTTCAGAATCGAGCACGCCTTCCATGGCCCGTTCCGGATGCGGCATCAGCCCGGCCACATTACGGTCGCGATTGCAAATCCCCGCGATATTCGCCATCGAGCCGTTCGGATTCCCCGCTTTGTCATCCAGCCCGTCCGGCGTCGTGTAGCGAAATAGAATCTGCCGGTGGTTCTCCAACTCCGCCAACGTGGCGGCGTCACAATTGTAGTTCCCGTCGCTGTGCGCAATCGGAATCTTCAGGATCTGCCCCTTTTTCGCCGCGCATGTGAACGGACTGTCTGTCTGCTCCACGCGAATGTACACGTGCCGGCAGATGAACCGCAGCCCCGCATTGCGCATCATCGCTCCCGGCAGTAACCCCGCCTCGCACAGAATCTGGAAGCCGTTGCAGATGCCCAGCACCAGCCCGCCGCTCTTCGCAAACTTCTCCACCGCATTCATCACCGGCGAAAAACGTGCAATCGCCCCCGTGCGCAAATAATCGCCGTAGGAGAATCCTCCCGGCAGAATGATCGCGTCGCAACCTCGCAGGTCTTCGGATTGGTGCCAGATGAATTCCACCGGCTTCTGCAGCACGTGGCCGATGGCGTAAAACGCGTCGTGGTCGCAATTGGACCCCGGAAAGACCACCACTCCAAATTTCATGATGTGCCTCCCGGTAACATGATTGGAAAATCTAATTTTAGCACATCAAGTGGCTCACGGAGACGCGGATAAAACCTACGCCGATCCCCGTACTTTCCTAGGTAGAGGTATCGCTTTTCGCTTTTCGCTTTTCGCTTTTCGCTTTTCGCTTTTCGCTTTTCGACTATCGCCTCGTGGCTACCGCCGCCCGCGCCTCTTTTTGCGGCTCTTTTTCGATGCTCTCTTGCCGCCCTCTTCCGCCGCCAACTCTCTCCGCTTTTTGTTGACCCACCCCGGCTTATTCACCTGTTTGCCCCGGGCAATCCCCAGTGCATCCGCCGGCACATTGTCGGTAATCGCGGAACTCGCCGCCACGTACGCTCCGTCCCCGATCCTCACCGGCGCAATCAGAGTGGAATCGCTTCCAATAAAGACGCGGTTCCCAATCGTTGTCGGGTGCTTTGAAAACCCATCGTAGTTACACGTGATCGTTCCCGCGCCAATGTTCGATTTCGTCCCGATCCTGGTGTCCCCAATGTAGGAAAGGTGCGGCACTTTGCTGCCTTCTCCGACCACGCTCTTCTTCAACTCCACGAAATTCCCAATCCGCGCGCCCTTCTTCACGTGGCTCTCCGGCCGTATCCTCGCAAAAGGCCCGGCCGTCACCTCGGAGTCCACCCGGCTCTTTGTTATCAGGGAGTATGACTCAATCTTCACGTCGTCGCCCAGCAATGCGTCGTGCAGCACGCTTCCAGTCTTGACCGTGCACCGCGCTCCGATCTTCGTCTTTCCCAGCAACTGCACACACGGCTCAATCACGCAGTCTTCACCCGCCTTAACGTCCGGGTCAATCAGCACTGTCTCCGGCAGTTGAATTGTCACGCCGTCGTTCATCAGCTCTTCGCGTTTCCATTCGCGGAACGTTCGGTCCACTCCCGCCAGGTCCGCTCTCGTATTGCAGCCCAGTGCCTCGCGCGCGTCCGGCGCAATTTCCGCCAGCACCGTTTCTCCATTTGCGTTCAACACGGCAATTGCATCGGTCAGGTAAATCTCGTGGTGTTTGTTGTTGGGCTTCACCTGCGCCAAGGCAGGCCACAGCTTCGCAACTGTAGAGCAATAGATGCTCGAGTTGATTTCGTTCAGCTCGCGCTGCTCCGCGGCCAATTGCGACTCCTCGATTATCGCCGCCACCGTGTCCCCGGACTTCCTCAGGATCCGCCCATACCCCGAGGGATCGGCCAGCACCGCCGTCAGTATCGTCGCCGCCGCGGCACCTTTCTTGTGCTTGTTAATCAGCGCGCGCAGTGTCTCTGTTCGCACCAGCGGCGCATCGCCCGGCAACACCACCACATACTTCGCATTGCCAATCGCTCGTCTCGAGACCAGCAGCGCGTGGCCCGTGCCATTCTGCGGTTGCTGCATCACCGTTTCCACTTCGTACGGCGCCACAACTTCCGCCACCTTCTCCGCCTGGTGGCCGATCACAACAATGATTTTCTTGGCACCCAGCGGCTCGCACGCTCGCACCACGTGCTCCACCAGCGTGCGGCCCCCGGCGCTGTGCAGCACTTTCGCCAGGCTGGACTTCAGCCGCGTTCCTTTGCCTGCGGCCAGGATCAGGATTGCAACATCGTTGTTGGACATAGCGTGAGCATTGTCCCGTGGATTGCCCTCTTTTGACAATGAGGGGATTATCTTGCAGGTAGTTGGCTTAATCAGCCGCCGAAGCCGGTACGGCCTCTCGTTCGCTTTCCATCGCCCCGGGCGCTTCCGCGTGCCGCATGGTGACCTCCCAGGCCGTTGGGTCAGCCAGGAGCCGGCTCACCAACTGTGTGTGCAGGGCGTGGCCCGCTTTCCTGGCTTCCACGCGCCCCAACAGAGGCAGCCCCAACAAGGCCAGGTCGCCGATCAGGTCCAAGGCTTTGTGCCTCCCGAACTCATCGGGAAACCGTAGCGGCCCGTTTAACATGCCGTCCTTAGTCAATACAATCGCGTTTTCCAGCGAACCCCCGCGAATCAGCCCCATGGCTCGCAATGGTTCGATGTCGCTCTCAAAACAAAACGTTCTGGCGCGCGAAAGCACATGCCGGAAGCTCTGTGAGTTGACCACCATCTCTACTTCCTGCTGCCCTACCAGAGGATGCGGGAAATCTACGTAGCACCGCACCCGAAACTCGTTCGCCGGGTAGATCCCGATTCGCCGCCCGTCTTCAATCACCTCGACCGGCTTCAATACCCTTAAATACCGGCGCTTGCGCCGCAGCCGTCGTATCTTGGCCTGATCGATCAGTCTCATAAAGGGCTCTGCCGAGCCATCCAGGATGGGCACCTCGATCGCATCAATATCAATAAAAACGTTGTCAATCCCGCAGGAATAGATGGCCGCCAGCAGGTGTTCCGTAGTGGAAAGCAGCACGCCTTGTTTCATCAAGCTGGTCGCATAACTCACGCGCGCCACATTCCGCCCCTGCGCTTCAATCGGGAACTCGTCCAAGTCTACGCGTCTGAACACAATTCCCGTGTCCGCTGGGGCCGGCACAATCCGTACCTTTCCTTGCACCCCAGTGTGAAGTCCTACGCCGTGTGTTTCCGCCGGTTGCAGAATAGTGGTTTGAAACATGGTGCGGTCGTTGTAATCCTTAACCATAGCACATTGCAGGGAGTTTTCAGCCCTCGTTGTGCTTTGCTATCAACTGTTTAGATGCGCAAAGGTACACTATCTCCCGTTCTGATGTGTCAAGAATACAACAATCGTCCTTCTCCACGTGTCTTTGACGCATCCCTCCCCATACCCTTCCCCTTCGCACACCATCCAACTCCCAACGCCACCCGTCTCATCACAGTGGTATACTTGGAGTTTATCTTTGCGCAAGGTGGTGCCGGATGAATCGATTCACGCGTTATGCCATTATCGCCGTTTCCGTACTCATCATCGGTTGGGTGGGCTTCGGAAAGGTGCTTGGACGCAGCGCTAACGACAACACCTACAAATCGCTCGTGGTCTATAGCGAAGTCCTGCAGAAGATCCAGCAGGATTATGTGGACGAGCCGAACATGCATCTCGTTACCGCAGGCTCTCTCCACGGTTTGCTCGAATCCCTCGATCCGGAATCCAGCTACCTCACCCCCCGCGAGTACACCGAATACAAGCAGAAGGTCGCCGGCGATGCGGCCAGTGACACTGGCCTCAATTTGAGCAAGCGCTTCGGTTATATCATTGTCACCTCCGTTCTCCCTGATTCCTCCGCTGATAAGGCTGGCCTGCACAGCGGGGATATCCTCGAGTCCATTGCCGGTTTCACCACGCGCGAAATGTCCGTTGGCCAAGCCAAAAATCTTCTCGCGGGTCAGTTTGGAACGGGTGTTAAGGTCGGCGTCATCCGCCGTGGAAAAACCGATCCCGAAGAAGTCGAGGTTGTCCGGGAAAAACCGTCAACTCCTAAACTCATTGCGCAGCGCGTTGACAACGATACTCTCGCCTTGCGTTTCCCATCCTTGGACACCGGACGCGCCGATGAAGTGCGTACTCGCCTGCTCGACGCTCAGAAGCAAGGTGTTACTCGCGTCATTCTGGATGTGCGTGATTGTGGCCGCGGCCCCATCACCGAAGCCATCTCCATTGCCCGCATGTTTGTTCTCTCTGGCAATCTCGTCGCTCTCCGTGGCCAGACTTTTCCGGAGCAGGCCTTTATGGCGGATCCCACCAAGGTGGTCTGGAGAGGGCCCGTTTCTGTTTTGATGGATGGGACAACCACCGGCGCAGCTGAGGTTCTTGCCGCTTCCCTCGCCAACACCAAACGCGGCGATCTGGTCGGCGATCGCACCTTCGGTCTTGCCTCCGAACAGAAGCTCATCCCCTTGGACGACGGCGCTGCCCTCTTCCTCACCGTTGCCAACTATTACAACCAGGACGGCAAATCCATTCTTGAAGAAGGCGTCACTCCCACGGAAATCGTGCGCGCTTCGGCTGCCTCCGCTGATGATGGCGACGACGGCGATGACTCCGCCGCATCAACTGCCGGCGCGCCCAAGGACTCCACCGTCGGCCCGCGCCCCCTTTCTTCCGACGATCCCGTTCTTCGCAAGGCCCTGGAGCTTCTAAAGAGCCCGGTGAAGAAAGCCGCCTAGTCCGCTCGTGTCTTTCTTCTTTTCGGCAGCGCGAAAGGATCTTCGCCTGCCCGTGAAGTTTCTTCTCATCGCACTATTTGCCTGTTTGATTGGTTGTGACAATCCCAAGTCGGCGGGGAATCTCCGTTCCAAACTGCGGGAAGCTTCCAAGGGACATCCCGCGCCGCATCCCCAATCCGCCGCCCGCGCCGGTGCTCCGCGCCTCGCCATCATTCTGGACGACATGGGCAACGATCGTTCCGCCGCCGATTCCATCTTCGAGCTCCCTTATCCGCTCACTCTTTCTTTCCTTCCTGCTTACTCCAACTCCCGGGAAATCGCGGAAGAGGCTCATCGCCGCGGTTATCAAGTCATGCTCCACCTGCCCATGGAGCCCCTCGGCAATGAAATCCACGAAGCGCAGCAACTCCACTCCGGGATGACCTCGTCGCAAATCGCCGACGTTGTGAACGGGATGCTACAAAGCGTCCCCTACGCCGTCGGTGTCAACAACCACCAAGGCTCCCTGGCTACCACCGATGGCCCACTCATGGCCGATCTAATGGCCATCCTCCGCCAGCGCAATCTCTTCTTCATCGACAGCCGCACCACCGCCGCCACCGTCGCCTATGACTCCGCGCAGAACGCCGCGGTCCGCTGCGCCTACCGTAACGTTCCATTTCTCGATGATGTCGAGGAAGTTTCCGCGATTCGCAAGCAACTCCAGCTCGCTCTGCGCGTGGCACAGGAAAAAGGCGAGGCCATCGCCATCGGTCATCCACATCCGGAAACGCTTCGCGCGCTCAACGAGTTCTTGCCCCAGGCAGAAGCTCAGGGCGTCCACCTCGTCCACGCCTCAGACTTAGTCCATTAAGCTATAGTTTGTCTTACCACGAAGAATTTGTAGCGAACGCCTTCTGAGGCGGGCGCCTTTGAATCCACCAGACTCAAAACCCGCTGGAGGTTTTGAACAGATCTCGGCAGCTAGACCCTAGTTGCCCGAATCGGCATTTTTCGATGCCCCCTGGTTCTCTCTCCTCGGAAACAGCAGCATCACCACCAAAAACTGCAACCCCATCGTCAAAAAAGAAAACACACTCCCTTCCGGTCCCACCGAGCCTCCAGTCAGCCACCGCGGCCCGTGTAGCAAGGCGCTGGAAAGATGTCCCCGAAGCATTACCCCGCTGTCTGGGACGGAGTAGAGAAAAGACTCGCCCCAGTCGAAACTCGCATGCAGCCCCACTGCATACCAGAGATTCCCGCTCCGTCGCAAAGTGAAGGCAAACAGCAGTCCGACGATTGCGACGCTCACCGCGCCAATCCAGTTCTCGCCGCCGTTACTCAGGTGGACGTAGCCAAATCCCGCCGACAGGAGCACCGCCGCCGGCCAGAATCCCATTGTCTGGCCCAGCGTGAATTGCGCGTAACCTCGAAACAGAAACTCCTCGTACAAGCCCACCACCAGGAACAAAACCATATGAACAGCACCCCAGCGCAACGCCCCACCGCCTTGCAGGACCAAATTTCCGAAAGAGTACCCGCCAAACGCCGCGATCAAACCCATCAACGCGGAAATTTCAGCGATTCCCAGCAAAGCTCCCAGCCAAAAGTTCTTTCCGAATATTCCCTGTGACGGCAGGCCATAGTCCCCAATGTTTCGATGCTCCAGCAGTGCCATCACCGCAGTGACGGCAAACAGAATCGCGAAGTTTCCCCCCTCCAGGAACAACAGGATCGCCGGTGATTCGATGACACGGAAAGATCCGAAAATGATCTGAGCTAGCGTGTAGGTAATCGCCGGGCCCAACTCAAACACAATCACCAGGAAAACGGCAACGCTCACCAGTGACCTCACTTTGGATTGTCCCGAAAAGAGATGGAGTGGTGCCATCAGTGGAGGTTCCCCTAGCGGGGCCGCCGTTTTCTGTTCCTCGCTCGCAGTTTTGTCAAGCTGTTCGGATTCGTTACTCAAGGACTGTTCTTCCACTCCCCTCTATTACACCCTTCCACTAACCGCATAAGCAAAATCGGTCGGTCCTGGCCGAACGAAGTTCTCCCATATGCCGTATTGCGTTTCTATAACCACCATGGATGCAGCAGGCCATGGTATAACCTATCTCAGAGTCCATACCAGTTATCACTGCGCTCTCACTATGCGATTCTCCGTGACCCACTCACTAACCAATAACAGCCCCCACCTCATCGCCGGACGCCTTGCCCTCGATTTCGCCAATACCTCTCCTTCTGCTCACGACCTCTCCTGGAATGAGTTCGTCTACTTCCTCGTCAACGCCCGCGTTGTTACTTCCGAACGCGCCACGAGCCTTCATCCCCTGCTCACCACGGAACCGCAAGCTGTCGACGCGATTCTCCTCAAGGTCCTGCGTCTTCGCGAGTCCCTCCGCGCCATCTTCAATTCCCTCGTCGACAAGAAGCCCTTCCCGAAGATCTGGGTCGAGCCCATCAACGACCTTCTTCGCCTCACCGAAGGCCACGACGAACTCATCCCACGTGCCGAGGGCTGGCGTCTGGAATTCATCGCCCGCGAAGGCGGCCTCGAATGGCTTCTCGCCGCCATCGCACGTTCCGCCGCTGAACTCCTCGTGGAAGGCCCCAACGCCCCGCTTCGTCGTTGCGCCAATCCCGCTTGCCGCCTTTTCTTTTATGACGATTCGCGCACCCATCGCCGCCGCTGGTGCTCCATGGCCGTTTGCGGCAATCGACACAAGGTTGCCTCCTTCCTGCGTCGCCACGCCGCCCGCCGCCACGATTCCTGATTCTCCTTCGCCACCTTCCGCCTACTTTACGTATTTCGGCGCTTCTCCTTTCGACCACGGATCGTAGGTGTACGCAAACTCCTGCCGTTCCGCTTGCGGCGGGTGGCTGTACAACCAAAAGATGATAAACCGCGGTGGATTCGGATCCGCCAGGTCCGTCTCTCCCAGCACTTGTTCCGTGCGCGCCCCCGTCTCCTGCGAATTCGGCACCAACCCGTGAACCACTTCGAGCCCGTACACGTCCGCGGCGTGCTCCTGCATCCGGGTGAATCCGTTCGTCACCGGCATGCTTGCGAACTCCAGCACTTGCATAATCAGCAGCAGCACCGCCAGCGCCGCCCAATCCTCCTGTCCGCGCACTCCCCAGCCGCTGCCCCATCGCTTCAACATCCACTGCAGCAGGTGAAACGTCACATACAATCCCAGCAGCAGCCCCGCCACATACGCGGCAAACCCTATCGCCAGATGCCCCAGAACGTAGTGCCCCAGTTCGTGCCCCACAATCATCAACAGTTCGTCATGCTTCGTCTTCGCAATCGTCGTATCCCAGATCACGATTCGCTTCGATGCTCCTATGCCAGTCACATACGCATTCAGCGCATTCGTCTTCGCGCTCGCTTCCATCAAAAACATTCGCTCCGGAGGAATCGGCACGCCCGCCCGCTGCGTCAGCTTCCCGATCGACTCCACCAGTTCCGGGTGCTTCGCTTGCAGCGGCACGAACTTGTTGAATAGCGGGTCCACGAACCACGGGCTGATGAAAAACAGGAACAACGCCAGTGGCACTGCGGTCATCCAGTAATACAGCCACCAGGTCCGCGGCTTCCAGCGAATCACCGTAAGCAGCAACCAACCCACCACGATTCCCAGCCCGATGGTCAGCAACTCGCCTTTCGTCCAATCCCGCAACCACGACCCCCATCCTTGCACTGACAACTCGTACCGTACCACCAGCGTGTGCCCGTAAGCTCGCAACGGCAAGTGCAGCACCGCCAAAACTGCCAGCAACGCCGGCACAAAAATCACCGCCTGCAGCCACCGGCTCCCTGCCCCAAGGGTCTCCGCGAGATCACGCAGTCTTGCCACCACTCTCAGGCGCAGTACCAACAACAACGCCGCGATCCCCCATGCCACGGAAAGGAAATACAACCTGTACTCCGCGCGAGAAAGGGCTACCGCCTTCTCGTACCTCTCCGGGCTCAACTGGTACTGCCCCGCCGGTCGCTGCTTCGCTTTTTCAGCACTTCCTGCTGGCGGGCCTGCTTGTTGCATTTGCATGGAAACGCTCGCTGCACCCGCCGCTTTGGCCATTGAGCTCGAAGAGCACACACCCGTGGCGCAAAGTCCCAGAATGGCCAACAGCCAGCCGCGCCACACGATGCTACCCTTCACGCGCACCAATCCCTCTGCGTTTTGTTCTCGGCATTCCCCACCCCGGGAGTATGCCACGCCTCTCTCCCCCTGGCCGCTCTCTTTCCCCCGTTACCTCATTAGCCTCTCCCCGTTCTTCCTCATTGAGCCTTCCCTCCCCGGGTCGTATCCTATCTGGGTAGCCTCCATTTGGAAGCTGGAAGAGGTTCCCATGCGCCACACTACTATCGTGAGGACTCTCGCCCTGATCCTGCCGCTAGCCTGTCTCTTTGCTTTGCCCCTGCTCGCCCAGGATTCTCAGGATGATTCTGTCGCCGAAGCCGCTCGCCGCGCTCGTGAACAGAAGAAGGCTTCCACCAAGCCTGCCACCGTCATCACCAACGAGACTCTGTCTCCTGCGCCAGCTTCCTCACCAGCCACTTCGCCAGCCCCCGGCGCCGAGCCCGCAACACCAACCGGACAGCAACCCGCCGCCACTGCCGATGCTTCGTCCGCCACTCCCGGCAGCGATGCTTCCGCTCAGAAAGCACCCGCCACTCCGGAGGACAACGAACAAAAAAAGAAAGAGATGGACAGGCTGAAACAAGAGCTGGCTGCGCTTCAGCAGGAAGTGGATCTGGCCCAGCGCTCTCTGGCCCTTGACCAGGACGCCTTTTATTCCAAGCCCGACTCTTCCGACGATAAAGAAGGCAAGACCAAACTTGACGCCGAGCTTGCCGACCTCAAGCTCAAGCAGGAAGATCTCGCTCAACTCAAAGCCAAGCTCGCCGAACTCGGCTTTGTGGAGGAACCCAAAACTCCCGTTTCCCCTCCCAAACCCTGACCACTTTCCACGCCTGCAACTTTTGGTGTTCCGTTTTGCATCTCCACTTCTCGTTTTCCACAGCTCTGTGCCGCTACTCCTATATCTTGGGACTCTTTATCATTGACACCATATTGCACTCGCGTGACAATCCAATCCGCTCAGCTCGTTCGCCCGCGAATTCTTTCGGCCTTCCAGGGGAAGCTCACCTCCTCTTGTGAGCTGGTTGGCCGCTGGGGGAGTGCGCAATGGCATTCATGCCGGGCTCCACGCTGCAATGCATTAATCCTCTTTGTCAGACTCGCGGCCACTGGCTGCGCGCTGATCTCGTTCCCTCCGAACACTGCCCCACTTGTGGCGAGTCACTTCGCCATGTGCCTCCGCCCCTGGCTACACGTCCACGTTTTCGTCCACGCCCCATCGCGCCGCGCCCGCCTCTCCGCCCGCGCTAGCCTCAACCCGGTTTACGTTACCGCGCTGCGCTCCGTCCCAAGCGCTACACTTTTGCCAGAGGTTCGTCGTGTTTTTCGCTGGCCTTGCTGCCACCGTTCTTGCTACAAATTCCTTCATGAAAGTTCTATTCATCGGTGGCACAGGGATCATCAGCACAGCATGTACGAAGCTAGCCGCGCAGCGCGGCATTGAGGTCACACTTTTCACGCGAGGGCGCCACGAAGGTGCTGTTCCTCCCGGGGTTACAGTCGTAAACGTAGACGTTAAAGACACTGCGGCCGCGGCTCAGGCGCTAGCGGGCGCGTCATTCGACGCCGTGGTGGACTGGATTGCGTTTGTCCCGGCGGACGTGGAGCGCGACTTGGAGCTTTTCTCCGGGCGCACGAGGCAGTTCATGTTCATCAGCTCCGCTAGCGCGTATCAAAGGCCCGGCACGCACTACCTGATTACGGAGTCCACGCCGCTCGCAAATTCTTACTGGGATTACTCGCGCAACAAAATTGCCTGCGAAGAACGTTTAATGAAGGCGTATCGCGAGACCGGTTTTCCCATAACGATCGTTCGGCCTTCGCTCACCTACGGCGACACACAGATCCCGCTCGTCCTCAATAGTTGGGAGAAGCCGTACACCATCATTGATCGCATGCTCAAGGGAAAGCAGGTTGTCGTGCCGGGAGATGGAACCTCACTTTGGGGAATCACGCACAACAGCGATTTTGCAAAAGGACTCGTGGGATTGCTGGGACATCCCCAAGCGATTGGCCACGCGTTTCACATCAGCTCGGATGAAGTGATGACCTGGGACCAGTATTACCGGATTGTGGGCGCTGCCATCGGCGTGGAACCCCGAATTGTTCACATCCCGTCTGATTTCCTCATCGCTTGCATGCCCGAGCTGCAAGGCACCTTGATTGGGGACAAGTCCGTGAGCGTCGTATTCGACAACGCGAAGATCAAGCGCTTCGTCCCCGGCTATTGCGCAACAACCAGCTTCGCCCTGGGCATTCGCCAAACCCTGGCTTGGTTCGACGCGGATCCGTCTAGAAAACAGATTGACCCCGTACTGGATGCAGCTCTGGACAAGGTGATTGACGCCTACGAAAAAGGCATGCGTGAAGCCGCTGCCAGTTTCCATTAGCCCTCTCGAATTGGTTGCCCCAGGCCCGCCAAAGGCGGGTGCCTGGGTCTTGAGTCCCTCCCCGCCCGGCTCTTCCCAGGTCATCGCCAATTCACTACGGATGAGCCTGCGGAATGGGTTCCTTCCTCTCTTGCTCAATCTTGCTCTGCAGTTCCGCAATGCGCTTCTTGTACGCCCCATCGAGGCAGTCCACCCACATTTTATAGATGCCACAGCTCTTGTTTCTCTCCTGCAGCCATTCCCGCTGTTCGGCGATGGCGTTTTTCCGCTCATCGGCACTCAATGAAGCAAGATGAGCTTTGTAAAGCTTGCTCAGGTCGATGTCCAGATCGGCAAGTTGTTCTACGTAACAAATGGCCATCGCGGTCTCGTCGCCAACTTTTTCGGCCTTGTCGCAGTCATAACTCGTGGGATACCGTTTCGCGGCTTCGACGGCGATAATCTGAAAAATCTCTTTTTCCGCATTCCAGCGATATTTCACGATCAGCGGGTCGTCGCGTTCAGAGGTATCCCCGTACACCTCCACGAGGATTCCTTCGCCAATCCGAAACGTAGAGTTGCTGTTGCCAAAAAGCACGGGATGCGGCAGTTTCAATTCCTGCATGGGCAATTCTTTGATCTCGCCCTTAGCATCTCGCGTGTATACCGCGTGGATGTCCGGCCCCGCAGTTCCCGTCATGCAAGTCGAAGCTACAACCACCGCCTGGTTGTAACCCTTCTTCAAAAAGTCCACCTGCTCGAGCACCTCGAAGTAGATCTGGTCGTACTTACAATCGTTCTGCTTCGCCAGGTAGTTCCGCAGATCGTCCTCATCAATCTCATCCGATTGTTTGTGCGCCTGTTGCGGCCCACCCGTGAATAGAAGAAAAACCGCAAGCAGGTAGACGAAGTTCATTGGCAACTCCACTTCTTGTTGTGATGTTACCGTCTCAAGCCAATAGCCCTACACGTTCTATCGCGAAGCGTTCCTCATTTGTAACCGTCTTGCAGCAGGGTTAGCGGGTGGCTTGTCTGGAGTTTGGGTGCCCCTGGTTCGATTTTCTACCTGGGTCTTGGGGTTTCTGGCGGGCGGCCAAAAAAAACAAAAGCCGGAGGATCTCCGCCCCGGCTCTTGCAAAGTGTTTTTTCGCGCTGGTTTACGTCTCTACCAACCCCTTCTCCAGCATCTCTTCATCGCTAAGCCACAAGTCTGGAATATTCGCTGAGCCCAGCCGCAGGATATCTTCCAGCGCCCCGCGCACTTCCCGCAGCCGGAAATCCACGCCCACTTTTTCCAGAAGGTCGATCAGGGATTGCGCTCCCTCCGCCAGCATCGCGCGGGGACGCGTTCCTGCCTTGTCCAGCCGGTGATACGTCACAATGTAGAAGGCGTTGAGTCCGCCGCCGTGTCTCACGATGTGCAGGAATCCCCGTGCCTTGGGTTGGTTCGACGTCAGTTTTGCGGCTAGTGCGGTTCCATTGGGGAGTGCGCTCATCGGCGTCTTCTCCTTTTCCTCTTACCGCCCTAACTGCAACCGCTCGTACTGCCGCAGTTTTCGCATTTGTAGCACGCTCCGTTCGGCACCATCAGCATGCCGCACTCGGAGCAGGTCGGCGCGCCTTCGTGCGTGTCGCGCGGTGCCGTGCTCAACATCCCGCTCGGCCGCGGCAGCGCTGGCATGGACATTGTCCCGTTCGCCGCTGGAGTCCCCGCGATCACTGTTCCTTCTGCCGGAGGCATCCCGTTCAGCTTCAGATAATCCGCGGAAATGAACCGCCCGCCCAGCCAGCGCGCGATGTAGTCCAGCACCGACGTGGCAAACCGGATGTTCGGATTCGCCGTGATGCCGCTGGGTTCAAACCGGGTGTTCACCAGTTTGTCCACGAACACCTTAAGCGGCACGCCGTATTGCAAGCCCAGGGAAACTGTCAGCGCCAATCCATCCATCACGCCCGAGAGCGTCGAGCCTTCCTTGGACATTTTGATGAAGATTTCGCCGGCCCGCCCGTCGGGGTAAATGCCAACCGTCAGGTACCCTTCGTGCCCGCCCACGCTGAATTTGTGAGTGACCGAGGCGCGCTCCACGGGCATCTTCTCCCTCGTGGCTCGTGGAAACAGTTCGCGCTGTATTGGCTCTTCCATCACCGCCGCCTTCTTCTCTTCCTTCTTCCCGGAGGCGCTCAACGGTTGCGACCTCTTGGAATTGTCGCGGTAAATTGCCACCGCCTTCAGCCCCAGCTTCCACGACTCAATATACGCGTTCATGATGTCTTCGAGTGTGGATTCTTCCGGCATGTTGATGGTCTTGCTGATAGCGCCGGAAAGGAATGGCTGCGCCGCCGCCATCATTCTCACGTGGCCCGTCCAGGCAATAGAACGTCCCCCGCCCATCGGCGCCAGCGAGCAATCGAACACCGGCACATGCTCTTCCTTCAAGTACGGCGCCCCATCGATCTTTCCGTTCTTATCGATGTAACTGACGATTTCGCTCATCTCTTCCGGCGAGTAGCCCAGCTTCATCAATGCCTGCGGCACCGTATTGTTCACGATCTTGATCACGCCGCCGCCCACCAGTTTCTTGGTCTTTACCAACGCCAGGTCCGGTTCGATTCCCGTGGTGTCGCAATCCATCATGAACCCGATCGTCCCGGTCGGTGCCAACACCGTTACTTGCGAGTTTTTGTAACCATGCCTCTCGCCCAGTTCCAGCGCTGCATCCCATGCGCCCTGTGCTCCCATATAGAGTTCCGTCTGCACGTGGTCTGGCTTGATCCCGCGCATCGCTTCCCGGTGCATGCGGATCACGTTCAGCATCGCTTCCCGGTTCACCGCATACCCCGGGAAGGGTCCCATTCTTTCCGCCACGCGAGCTGATTGCGCGTACGCCTCGCCGCACATCAGCGCGGTCACTGCCGCCGCCACATCCCGCCCTTCATCCGAATCGTACGGCAGCGCCATGGACATCAGAAGCGCGCCCAGGTTTGCGTACCCCAGCCCAAGCGGCCGGAAGTTGTGCGAATTCTCCGCGATTTTTGGCGTCGGGTAGCTGGCGTTGTCCACCAGGATTTCCTGCGCCGTGATCGTCACGCCCACCGCGTGCCGGAAGGCTTCCACATCGAATTGTCCGTTGTTCGCCACATACTTCATCAGATTCAGCGAAGCCAGGTTGCACGCCGTATCGTCCAGGAACATGTACTCGCTGCAAGGATTGCTCGCATTGATCCGCGCCGTGTTCTTGCAGGTGTGCCAGCGGTTCACCGTTGTGTCGTACTGCATCCCTGGGTCGCCGCAATGCCAGGTGGAATCCGCAATCTTCATCAGCAGATCCCTGGCGCGGTACTTTTCGTTCGGCTGTCCGTCGTTGACGTTCTTCGTCCACCAGTCGCGGTCTTCCTGTACCGCGCGCATGAATTCATCCGTCACGCGCACCGAATGGTTCGCGTTCTGGAAGAAAATAGAGCTGTAGGCTTCGCCGTCGATCGCGCTGTCATAACCCTGCTCGATCAGCACATGCGCCTTCTTTTCTTCTTTCACCTTGCACTCGATGAATTCCACGATGTCCGGATGGTCCACATTTAAGATCACCATCTTCGCCGCGCGCCGCGTCTTTCCGCCGCTCTTGATCACACCCGCGAACGCGTCAAAGCCCTTCATGAAGCTCACCGGCCCGGACGCAATCCCGCCGCCCGACAGCGCTTCCTTGCTACCGCGCAACGCCGAAAAATTCGTGCCCGTTCCCGAGCCCCACTTGAACAGCATCCCCTCCGTCCGCGTCAGCCCCATGATGGATTCCATGTTGTCCTCGACGGAGTTGATGAAGCACGCCGAGCACTGTGGCTTCGGTTGCACGCCCACGTTGAACCATACTGGTGAGTTGAAACTCATCTTCTGCTCAACCAGCAGATGAGTCAGCTCATCACGGAATGCATCCCGCGACGCCGTGTCCGCAAAATATCCGCCCTCTTCGCCCCACCGCACCACCGTGTTCACCACGCGGCTGATCAGCTGCCGCGCGGACTTTTCCCGCTCCCGCGTCCCTACCTTCCCGTGGAAGTATTTGCTGGCCACGATGTTTGTCGCTGTCTGCGACCAGCTCTTCGGCACTTCCACGTCTTCCTGCTTGAAAATCGTCACGCCCTTCTCGTTGCCGATCTGCGCCGTGCGCATTTCCCATTCCACTTCGTTGAACGGGGAAGTCCTTCCGTCGGTGAAGTACCGCTCAAACCTCAAGCCGTTCTTTGTTCCCACGCGCTTCATTTCGCTTGCCGTCTCCACCTCTTTGCCATTCAATGCTGGCTTCACCGTTGCCATCCGATTTCCTCCCCGCTGCAGGTTCCCGTGTCCAGAGGAGAACCCTTCTATTTTACTCCCCTGTTTGACAGGGGGTCACACGCCACTTCCGTGGTCGCGCCAATCAGTTCCAGGTTTCGTGGAAGACGTTTCCTGGGAAGAACATAAAAAAGCGAATGCGCTGCCCGGTGCCGGTGTTTTCCACACGGCCGAACAGCTTACTCCGCGCCCTACCGAACTGCGCGGAGCATTCACTTCGCGCTCGTTTTTTTACGGTAATCCCGGGCTGGTGCGTGGGTTAAATGCCGGACCACAGCATAATCCCCGACTCTGGTCCGTCTGGCGCTTCCACGTCCCCCGAATCTGGATGAGCAGTATTGTCCCGTGCGCGTTTGCTGTCAAGAGAAAATCGCAAAATCTAGATAACTTTTTCTTTAAGTGCCTATATCTTGTGGTGAGGTTGCCTGCGCGCCCTTCTCATTTTCTTCTTCTTCCGCCGCTTTCTTCTCTCTAACCTCTTTCGGCACAACTCTCTATGTGATTTTTTTTCATCTCTTCTCCTCGCGCTCTCTTTTGTTTCGACTCCGCTGCGTTCCTTCGCGCAATTTCTTGCTGTTGCAGTTTTTTCGCCTGCGCCCGCGCAAAGAAATCTTTATCCCAAGCTTTTCCAACTCCGCAGAGATCTGCGATTCGGTTTCTTGCCGCTTGTAATTCCGTTTCTCTTCCTCCCTCGCAACTCCGCTCTTTAGCCATCGCATCGAGTCCCATGCCTTCTTATCCCGTTTCACCTAGTACTTTCGTACCGTTTTCCTCGTGACTGCTGCTTCATACCATTCTCTGTACCCTTCCTCTACCATTTCTCTGGTGGTTTTGGATCAGAGTTTCCGCAGCATGGAGAGGACTATCTTGCAAGTTGGCCGTTACCAGGTTTTGGAGTCCATCGGCTCGGGCGCTAACAGCCGCGTCGTGCGCGGCTACGATCCCATGATCGATCGCCCGGTCGCCATCAAACTGTTCTCCCCCGAACTTGCGCGCGGTGATGCCCGCACGCGTTTCCTCCGCGAAGCTCGCGTGGTCGGCAAGCTCTCTCATCCTTTTATCGTCACGCTGCATGACATGGGCATCGAGGAAACCACTTCCACACCTTATCTGGTGATGGAGTTGGTGGAAGGCCAGCCGCTGGAAAAGGTGCTGGCCAAAGGTAGCGTTCCGTTTCCTAGTGCGTGCGCCTGGACCGCGGAAGTTGCCGTTGCGTTGCATGTTGCGCATCGGCGCGGCGTCATTCACGGCGATGTGAAGCCGGCGAACATTCTCATCAACGAAGATTCTCACACCAAGCTGACCGACTTCGGCATGGCGCGATTGGCCAGCCACGAAAAAGCGGATACTTCGCTGCTCGGAACGCCTGCTTACTGGTGCCCGGAACAAATCGTTGGGCGCGCTCAGGATGCGCGGTCGGATATTTTTTCGCTTGGCGTGGTGCTCTACGAGATGCTTACCGGCGTTTCGCCGTTCGCCGGGGAATCGTTGCAGGCCGTCTGCAACCACGTGCTTTCGTCTTCGCCGCAGCCGCCGTCGCGGAGCAATCCGTCCATTCCCACTGCGCTGGACGAAATCGTGGGCGCATGCCTGGCGAAGGATCCCAACAAGCGCATGGCTTCGGCCCAAGAGCTCGCCGAGTTGCTCTATCCGGTGGCGCGGCGCAAAGTCCAGCCACAAGTGATCGCGCCGCAGCCCACTTTGCGCAACCGCGCCGCGCGCTTCCTCCGCTCCGCGTAATCTTCAAGTCGCCGTGTGGGGGCATGAGGGATGGTGCCCCAAAATGTCGGCGCGCCGACAATATGATTACTCATATAGTTTAGTATATGGTTAACATGGCCAAACAAAATAAAAGAGTTAGTAGCAAAGGCATTTTGCAGAACATAGGCCCCACCCCCCCCGTTTTGCGTATGTGCGGGAATGATTGGACTTACGGGCGCATTTCGTGGATATACGGGAATGATTGGAGTTAGGGGGCGTAAAGGCGAAGGGAAAACAAAGAGAGGCGACAATGCGGAGCGGGAAGCAGGCCAGGGAGGGTCTTGCGGGGGAACGCGGGCGCGGTGGTGCCGATCAGTCACAATCCATGATACTACAATATTTACCAAGTGTCAATCAGTATTTATGGGGTACTAGATTCGAAACTGGTACGAGGAGGAGGAAAAGCGGCCCCAAGACCCAGGTTCCCAAGCCGAACCTGGGGCACCCGGCTGATCCGACTTTGGTGTTCCCGACGTATAGGTCACCGCTGGCAGTTTTGCTTACATCGGGGTTGTCCTTGAGGTATTGGTTAAACTGCTTGTCGGTAAGGTCTGCACAGTTCTTCCCGTTTGTGTCGCACACGGTGTAGTTCGTTCCACCGGGGTCTGTGTAAACCAATGGATTGTTCCGCACATAAGCATATCCGTTCCAGGCCTGCGGATCGTCCTGGTTTATTAGCCCGCTGAGGTTCTCTGGGTCTGCGGACATGAACCTACCCATGCTCGATCCAAGATATCGCGCTTCAAAGTTATCTAGGCCCGACTCGGAGTCGCGTTCTTTGCCGGTGAATTTGTGAGCCAAAGGCACGCATTGAACTGAGCCGTCGTACATGTAGGTCAGTGCGTCGTAAGCGTAGGTGAAACCGGGATGGGCCGCTTCGTCGTCAAGAAACAGGGCAGCTCCTTGGGGTTTGGTAGTTCTCCTTTGGCACCAAAAGCCGTGGGAAGGAAGGACGGCCCACGAGCCATCCAGCTAAAGCAGTCTTTGCTCTGTTCTGGCGATGCTTGATGGACATCGAACCTCCACAGAGTTTTGTCGAACTGCTCGTGGCTGATAAAGCCGGTATGGTGGATGTATTCGACGATGATGTACTTCTCTTTGCGTGGCTGCGACCAGTGGTCGACCCGTACCATGTATATTTCAGCTAGGTCAGCGAACGAGGGCAGTTCCATAGTTCCTGACTCGGTTTTGCTTCTCTGAAGAGCGACCACAGCACCTGTGATAGAGATATTCTTCTCTTCGGAAGTTGCTGCCGCTGAGAATACGAGCCAGAAAACAAGGAACAGTGCGGCGATTCTGTAGATCATGGTCATTTCTCCGGAGGCAGAATTGTCACGCCGGTGACATCACGTGGACCGGGAATCCGTAACGGATTAAACGTGACTAAGGGTATTGGCGTCTTAAGGTTAGTAGTCACGTTAAAACCCACACGCGCCTTTGTGTCTCTGAAAAGAAGTGATGGAGCGGTGACCATGGGTCCTGTAGTATTCGGCTTCCAGGCGGGTGGGGCAGAGAATTCTTGCGATTGTTGGTTCATGGGCAACGGGGAGAGTATATCATTCACGTACGGGCCTATGTTGGCAGCACCTGGGTGCCGCACCCTTTGGTTTGTAAGGGTGCGGGTTTTGACTTTTCCGCAAGCTGGAATCAGTTCCATGCGCAATCCGTTGCAGCGATATTACGGACGCGGCGATCTGCACTTCATCACGTTTAGTTGTTATCGACGCAAGCCATACTTGGCGACGGCTCGCGCACGCAATCAGTTTGTAAAGATACTCGGGCAAGTTCGTTCGCGGTACAGGTTCCAACTGCTTGGATATGTGGTGATGCCGGAGCACGTGCACCTGGTTATCGGTGAGCCGAAGAAAGGCACCCCCTCCCAAGTGCTGCAGGTGCTCAAGCAGAGAGTGTCCCGGGCTTTGCGGCGGCGGCCCAGGAATACCCCTTCGCAACTGCCGCTGCCGTTTTGGACCACAAAATCGGAAGCGCCGGCATTCTGGCAGCGCCGGTTCTATGATTTCAACGTGTGGAGCAGCGGGAAGTTAAAAGAAAAACTCAACTACATGCATCTGAATCCGGTGCAACGAAAGCTCGTGACTCATCCGAGGGATTGGCCGTGGAGCAGTTGGACGCACTACGAAAAGGGAGAATCCGGACTCATTGCGATGGACACTTTGCCTTAGGAGAAAAGCCGCGAGCCCAACGGCAAGAGTTGGAAACGTCAAAACCCGCACCCTTTATAAAGCAAACCCAAAGGGTGCGGCACCCAGTTGTTGCTTCGTCAAAAAGGGTTCGCCACCAGGAAAAGTTTTAAGTTTTAAGTTTTCAGTTGTAAGTTTCGGAGAAGAGGACCCCAGGACCCAGGTAGAAAAGCGAACTTGGGCACACGCGGATTAGGCGGTGGGGGCGGGGACAATGGTTAGATTGGGGGAGGCGGAGGCGCGTTCGAGGAGATGTTTTTCGCGGAGGTGGCGCTGGACGCGGCGTCCCCAGGAACGGACGAAGGTGTAGTTGAGGGCGCCGCCAATGGCGGAGCTGGCGAGGGGCACCATGCGTCCCACCCATTTTTCGGCGCTTTCTTCGCCGATGCGGACGGCAAGGCGGCCCGCGAGGCGCGGCGCGAGCTTCTCTACCATTTGTTTTTCGGCGAGATCCTTGCTGAAGTCGACTCCCGCCGCGGCGGCGGCCGCGAGCCACAATTCAAGGCGTTGATCGGGCCCTTTTTGTTCAAAGCCATAGAGCAGGCAAAGCCGCTGGATGAGCCGCAGAGTAATGACGGTGAGGAGGCTGGCGTCTGGCAGCAGGGTGATCATGCCGCCGAGGCCAAAGCCCGCTCCTTGGGCCAGGGCGAGCCGCTGCGCGTCGTGGATGAGGCGCTCGGCGATGGCGTCCAGCTTGTCAATGGGAACATCTTTCATGCGCCCAAAGTGGGGCACCCACAGGGAGTGCTTCTGGGACAGGTACTTGCGGAAGTCCTCGGGGTCAATTTCGACGGAGCGGAGCCCGCGGAGCATACCGAAGCGCAAGAACCTGCCAAAGGTCCGGCTGGCGAGCGATTTGGGTAACCGTGCCATGGGCTACAGCATCCTATGCCGGTTAGAGCGGGTCAAGGCAGGATTACGTTGCATGGCCGGGAGCGGGGAATATTGACCGCCACGCAGCATTGGGACTGAGGTCCTACTTGACGCGGGACGCGATTTAGGTAAACTGCGTTTTTCTGTATGGCGACACTCGCACCAGTCATGCCGTTTGAAATCGCTACGGACCTGGCATTTCCGCAGCGGGAAGCGGCGTTTTTCTACGGGCTATTCCTGCGGGGGCATTCGGCGGAGAGGCTGAGGCAGGATATTGAGGTGCCTCCGGCAGTGCTGGCGAAGTGGCACCGCGAAGTGGAGCGCGAGCCGCAGTTGCGGGATGTGTTGAGCCGCATGGTGGAATACCGGCGGCACGTGCTGGCGATATTCGATTCGTTGATCGGGTCGGAAGTGCAGAACCGGCAGGTGCAGTAGGAAAGCAAGCTGAACCTCGTACTAGTCCTCGATACGATTTCCCGCTCAGATTCGCGATGAAAAGCTCACTGCTGCAGGCAACTAGCTAGCAACGTGGCCTCGTCTAATAAGAATCGGGGCCAAGTCTCTTCGAATGAGCAAGATTACCGAATTGACGTGGCTAATTCGTAGGATTAGAATCCAAAGGTCGTAAGGGTGTCTCAATGCTAAAGAATTATCGAGCTATCTCCACGTATCTTATCGCTTTTGCTTTTTTCGCCGCGCCCACCCATGCGCAGCAACAGCAAGCTCCGGATCCCAACGCGCAGATTCCTATCCCCGCTGAGAATCAAAAGCTGACCAAAGAACAGAAACAGAAAATGAAGAAGACCCTGAAGGAATTGGAGGGTCCTTACAAGAGCTGGCTGAACGAAGACGTGGTGTACATTATTTCGCCGGAAGAGCGCACGGCCTTTCTGCAATTGGAAACGAACGAAGAGCGCGAACAGTTCATCGAGCAGTTCTGGCTGCGCCGCAGCAGCAACCCCGATTTACCGGACAATGACTTCAAGGAAGAGCATTACCGGCGCATTGCGTATGCCAACGAGCATTACGCCTCCGGCATTCCGGGCTGGAAGACGGATCGCGGGCGTATTTACATCATGTGGGGCCCACCGGACGAAATCGAATCGCATCCCACCGGTGGAACGTACGATCGCCCGATGGAAGAAGGCGGAGGGTCGACCACGACATATCCGTGGGAAACCTGGCGCTACCGGTATCTGGAAGGGATTCAGGAAAACGTGATATTGGAGTTCGTCGACCCGAGCGGTTCCGGGGAATATCACCTGACCATGGATCCGTCGGAGAAGGATGCCTTGCTGTATGTTCCTGGCGCGGGTTTGAGCCAACTGGAAGAGATGGGGATGGCTTCCAAGACGGACCGTTTCACACGCTCCGATGGCACGCATCTTCCAACGACAATGGGAGGGGAACCCGCCAGCCTGAATGAGTTCACGCGATTGGAACTGTACGCGAAGATTCAGAAGCCGCCGGAAGTGAAGTACAAGGACCTGGAAGCGCTGGTGACTTCGCGGATGGTGCGCGATCAGGTTCATTTCACGTATCGGACGGATTTCATGAAGGTGACGAGCGACACGGTGCTGGTGCCCGTGACGGTGCAGATTCCCAACCACCAGTTGCAATTCAAGGCGAAGGAAGGCGTGCACTCGGCCTCGATCAACATTTTTGGACGGGTGAGCACATTGACGGGCCGCACGGTGCAAACATTTGAAGATTCGGTGAGCAAGGACTTCCCGGATTCACTTTTTGCGCAATCCGTGAAGCAATCATCGATCTATCAGAAGGCACTGCCGTTGCGTCCCGGGCTGTACCGGCTGGACCTGGTGATCAAGGACGTGGAGAGCGGGAACGTGGGCGTGGTCAACACGCGCCTGGCGGTGCCGCGCTACGAAGATGAAAAGCTGGACGCCAGCACGCTGATTCTGGCGGACCAGATCGAGCATGTTCCCGCAAAGCAGATTGGGACGGGGCAGTTTGTTCTCGGCTCATCCAAGGTTCGTCCGCGCATGGACGGCGATTTCACAACTAACGACAAGCTAGGCATCTATCTTCAGGTGTACAATCTGAAACCCGACGACAAGACGCACAAGTCCAACGCGACATTTGTCTACACAGTGAAGAAGGGCGACCAGCAGGTAATGCAGTTCAAGGAAACTTCAGAGCAGATGAAGCAGACCGGAGAGCAGGTGACCATCGAACGGCTGCTGCCGCTGGCAACGCTGGCGCCGGGTAAGTATACTCTGGAGGTTAGCGCGACGGATGCGCTGTCGCAGAACAGCATTTCGCGCTCGGCAGATTTTTCGATCAAGACACCGGTGGAACCCAAGACCGCGTCGAACGCAACACCGGGGAGGTAAGAGAATTGAAGCCCGGCCCGCTCCTATGCTTCGGAGTGTTGTTGGCGTCCGCTGCGGGTGTGGGCTGGGGTGTTGCACCGGCGAGTGCGCAAACGACGCCGAAACCTTCCTCCGGGATACTTTCCGGAGTGGTGCGTGACTCCGCGGGAATACCGCAACTAGGCGCAACGGTGGAAGTTTTTTCGGAAACGCCCGGCGTGCTGGCGGTGCGCCAGTTTCTTACGAACACGCAGGGAATTTTCAAAGGCGACAAACTGGAGCCGGGTTTCTACACCGTTCGCGTGACGCTGGCCGGATTCCTGCCCGATCTTGAGAAGCATATTCGCATCTCCTCAAACCTGACGACCGTGGTGCGCGTGCAAATGGAATCCATGTTCGCCTCGATTGAGCAACTCCGGCGGCCTCCCACGAGCGGTACCGCGGAGCCCGACGATTGGAAATGGGTGTTGCGCTCGGCTTCGGGTTTACGGCCGATTCTGCAATGGGGAGAGGACGACTCAGCGGCCGCTTCCACGATCCTGCCAGACGGGAACGGCTACCACCCGCGGGCGCGGGTGGATATGACCAATGGCGCACGACGGCCGGGTTCCGTGTCCAGCGTGGACGCCGCGCCGGGCACAGAGTTCGCCTACGACCAACCCATCGACCGTTTCAATCACGTGGTATTCGCGGGGCAGGTCAGCTATGACCAAGATTCTCCCGCGGGCGGAATTGCGGCCGTGTGGCTGCCCAATGGCTCCGCCACGGACGGCGCGCGAAGCACGATGGTGCTTCGCGAAGCAAAGATCGGTCCGGAAGGTCCAACGTTCCGTGGGTTACGTCTCGACCAGTCTAAAACGGTGACGCTGGGCGATCGCGTCTTGCTGCGTGTGGGCGGCGAATACATGGTCATGGGCATCGGCTCTTCCGCGTGGAGCGTGAGGCCGCGCATGAAACTGGAAACGCGGATTGCTCCCAAATGGTATGCGGACATGATTTACGCGGCGCTGCCCAATAGCGCCCTGCCGAATGACACACTCGGCTCCGATCTGACCGGTTCAACACCTACCGACAATTTGACGAACGCGATCAATCAATTGGATGCGTTCCCATCATTGCTGTTTCGCCAGGGCCACCCAGTGCTGGAAAATGGCCAACACGAAGAATTGGCTTTGGAACATCAGGTGGGCTCCCACGGCGTGCTGCAGGTTGCGGCTTTCCATGATGACAATCGCCACGTGGCTCTTTACGGCCACGGCGACGACCTGCCTTCGTCCGAGTATATTCAGGACTTTTACTCGAAAGGATTTGCCTACGACGGGGGGTCCTCCTCGAGTTGGGGTACGCGGCTGGCGCTGCGGCAGAGAATCACGGACGACGTGGAATTCACGGCTGTGTATGCGTTGGCAGGCGCCCTGGCTCCCGCAGATGCCGTGGAGGGCGAGTTGCGGGATTCGCTGCGCACGGTGCCGCGGCACTCGCTGGCAGCAAAGGTAAGCGGCAAAGTTCCACGCACGGGCACGAGCCTCAGCGCAGGTTACAAGTGGGTGAGCGGCGTGAGCGTTTCGCGAGTAGACCCTTACGGCGAAAACATTTATCAGGTCAATCCCTATGTCAACATTGGCATTCGCCAGCCACTGCCGAGGTTTGCGCTGGGGCATTGGGAAGCCAACGCAGAATGCGACAACCTGTTCGCGCAAGGGTATGTCTCTCTGGGCACGCCGGATGGGCCGCTGTTTCTGGTGCCCGCATTCCGCAGCTTCCGCGGGGGTCTGAGCGTACAGTTCTAGTAGTTAACGGACTTCTGGAAAGCTGTATTCGCCCTACCAGAAAGTGGAAATCGCCTCGAGAGAACCCGCCCCGAATCCAGAAGTGCATGAATTGTAAGCACTTGACAGGGGAGCTACCTACCAAAGAATGGAAGGCGAGTTGCACAATAAACAGAGAAGGGGTGTATTTGCCGGCTTAAGCCATGAAGGAGAATCTGCGAGTCAGAGTAGGGGCAGTGGTGCTGGCGCTAGCAACGCTGACGGCGGTGACCTTTGCCTGGCTCAATTTCGTACAGCGCTCCCAGTTCGATCTCGTCGATGACGGGGTAGCCTGGTCCGATAGCGCCGCGGGGATTGAAGCGTGGCGCGTGGCTCCCGATTCCCCCGCAGCGGGCGCGGGCATACGCCCTGGGGACATTCTGCTGGCAATCAACGACGCAGAGGTTCCCAACGCAGCACAGGTGGCGCGGCGGCTGTTTCGTGCCGGCCTTTGGACGCAGCTCCGCTATAAGCTCGCACGCAATGGCGAAGAGTTTGAAACGCGCCTGATCACGACACCCGCACATAAACCCATCACCGTGGAAAACTACCTGCGCGTCGTGGGCTTGCTGTACCTGTTCATCGGACTATTCATTTTTGTCCGCCGGTGGAACGCTCCCCGGGCGGTCCATTTTTATGTTTTCTGCCTGGTCTCATTCATCCTGTACTCATTCCAATACAGCGGAAAGCTAGACACGTTCGATTTGGAAGTCTATTGGGCCAGCGTGGCCGCGCGGCTTCTGGCACCGGCGCTGCTATTGCATTTTGCGCTTGTCTTTCCAGAGCGGAGCGAATCGGCCGGCAAGTCGCTCATGAAATTTGCAGCTGTTTATGCACCGCCACTAGGCCTCCTGCTGATTCACGTTCTTGCCGCCGTCAATGCCCTGGGATTTGTGCCCACAACGCGATCTCGCATCCTTCTAGAAGAGCTGGAATTGAGCTTCCTGGGCGCGTACTTCCTGCTTGCGGGGCTGGTGTTCTATTTCAGCTACCGACGCTCGCGTTCGGGTGTACTTCGCCAGCAGATGAAGTGGCTCACGGCGGGCACACTGGCTGGCAGCCTTCCGTTCACGTTGCTGTACATCATTCCGTACGATTTCGATGCCGCCACGCTGCCGTGGCAGCAGTTCACGGCGCTGAGCCTGGTGTTGATCCCGCTGTGTTTTGGGTACGCCATCATTCGCTACCGGTTGATGGACGTAGACATCATCTTCAAGCGCGGACTGGCGTACACGGCGGCGACAGCCGCAGTTGCGGCCATCTATTTCGCGCTAGTGGCGCTGATTGCGGAGATTTTCCACACGCAGACGAGCGGACCCGTTGCGGGCATGATCGCCATCGTGATCGCCGCGTTTTTGTTCCAGCCGTTCCGCGAGGGCATTCAGGCGCGGCTGGATCGCTTTTTCTACCGGGATCGCCTGGACTACCGGCGCACGTTGATTGAGTTCGGGCGCACGCTGACGAACGAAGTCCGCCTGGAACCCATGCTGGGTTCGGTGATGGACCGCGTATCGCAGACGTTGCTAGTCGACCGGCTGGCGATCTTTGTGGAAGATGCGCAACGCCCCGGGGAGATGCGGCTGGCTCGCTCGATGGGTGTGCGGCTGACCGAGTCGCTGGACCTGAGCTTCATCGCGCCAGCGCGAGAGGAATTCCAACGCGGGCCCATTTTCTATGAGTCTTCGCGCAGCGCCCGGGAAGCGAGCGATACCGTCCGGCGCACGTTGGAGCAACTGGATCTGAATTACTTCATCCCCTGCCGAATCCGCGAACATGCGGTCGCCGTACTTGGACTTGGGAAGACCGTTGACGGGGATTTTCTGTCCAGCGATGACGTCGAACTGGTGCAGACCATCGCTGGCTATGTAGCCATCGCACTGGACAATTCGCAACTGTACAGTTCGCTGGAACAGAAAGCCTCCGAGATTGCCCGCCTGAAGGATTTCAGCGAAAACATCGTGGAATCGTTGAATGTCGGAGTGTTGGCCGTAGACCTGCAGGGAATCGTGGAGGCTTGGAACAGCCGGATGGAGCAGGTCTTTGGCGTACCACGGGATGCAGCGGTTGGCCAGCCCCTCAGCAGTCTGCTGCCGCCGGAGCTGGCTTCGGAAATAGCATCCCGGGACGATCTGGAACAAATCACCGGGATTTACAAGCACCGCCTGCAGCGCGAGGGGATTTCGCTAGTGGTCAACGTTTCGATTACGCCGCTTGTAGGCAAATCCGGTGAACGCATCGGCCGATTGCTGCTGTTCGATGATGTGACCCAACGCGAACGCATGGAAGAGCAGATGAGCCAGACGGAAAAACTCACTTCGCTGGGATTGTTGGCGGCGGGAGTGGCGCACGAAGTGAACACGCCGCTGGCGGTCATCTCGAATTACATCCAGATGCTGGCCAAGCAGATGCCTGCGGATGACCCGCGGCACTCGATTATCGAGAAGATCGTGAAGCAAACGTTCCGCGCGAGCGAGATCGTCAACAACCTGCTGAATTTCTCGCGCACGGGCGCGGGGGAACTCGCGGACGTGGACCTGAATCGAGTGGTGGAAGAGACGCTGTCGCTGGTGGCACATCCGTTGAAGACGTCGCAAATCCGGGTTGTCAAGCAGCTAGGGGAAGGACTGCCAGCGGTGCGAGGGTCTGCGAACAAGTTGCAGCAGGTCTTCTTGAATCTTTTCCTGAATGCGCGGGATGCCATGCCCAGTGGCGGAATGCTGGAGGTGCGTACCGCGGCGCACAATGGCAGCGTTGAAGTTGAGGTCGTGGACACGGGCAACGGTATTCCCCGCGAGCACATCCATAAGATTTTCGATCCTTTTTTCACCACCAAGGGGACGGGGCGAGGCACGGGCCTGGGCCTGTCGGTAACCTACGGGATCATCAAAGAACACGCCGGTAGGATTGATGTGCGCTCGACGCCAGGGCGCGGAACTGCATTCCATGTCGAGTTACCAGCCGTCGGGAAAGTAGTCCATGTCTAAAGGCTCGATTCTTGTAGTTGACGATGAATCCGAAATCCGCGAGGGCCTTGAGCTGCTCCTGAAGACGGAAGGGTATCAGGTCTTCAGCGCGGGAACCGGACAGATGGGGCTCTCTTGTCTGGAAGAGCGCCCGTTCGACTTGCTGTTGCTCGATGTCAGCCTTCCCGACCGCAACGGCATCGATATGCTGAAGGAAATTCACCGCCAAGACCCGCATCTTCCAATCCTTCTGATTACGGCTTATGGTTCGATTGACATGGCGCGGGCAGCGTTCAAAAGCGGGGCCATGGACTACATCACCAAGCCGTGGTCCAACGATGAACTGCTGGCGCAGGTGGCCCAGGCGGTGGAAGCGCGGCGGCTTCGCGACGAAAATATTCACCTGAAGCGCGCGTTGAAGCAGCGATTCAATTTCCCCAACATCATCGGAAAGAGCGACAAAATGCTGACGCTGTTCGACCTGGTTGCGCAGGTTGGGCCGTCACGCTCCACTATTCTGGTCAGTGGAGAAAGCGGAACAGGCAAGGAACTAATCGCCAAGGCCATTCACTCTGCTTCGCCGCGCGCGGACAAGGCCTTTGTCCCCGTGAATACGGGCTCCATTCCCGTCGACCTCCTGGAATCGCAATTATTTGGCCATGTGAAGGGCGCGTTCACCAGCGCTGTGGCCTCCAAAAAGGGTCTTTTCGAAGTGGCCGATCAGGGAACGATCTTCTTCGATGAAATCGCCACGGTGAGTCCGGAAACCCAGGCCAAACTCCTACGTGTGATCCAGGAGCGGGAATTCATGCGGCTGGGCGGAACAGAGCAAATCAAGGTTGACGTACGCATTGTGGCGGCTTCCAACATCGATTTGCTTTCGCTCGTCAAGGAAGGGCGCTTTCGCGAAGACCTGTACCATCGGCTGAACGTCATCCATCTTCGTTTGCCGCCTTTGCGCGACCGGCGGGAAGACATTCCTCTATTGTTGACTCATTTCATGGAGCGCTTCTGCCTGGAAAACACGAAGCCATTGCGGCAATTCACTCCCGCGGCGATGAAGCTGCTGATGGATTACGACTGGCCGGGAAATGTGCGCGAATTGGAGAACGTGGTGGAACGCGCCGTGGTTCTCTCGACGCAAGAGCGCGTGGATGTCGATCTGTTACCGGATTCCATTCGCAGCAAGGAGATCGTCCGGGGAGTACGACTGCAGCTTTCGGAGTTTTTTCCACCCCTGCCGGGGGAACCGGGCGCGCGAACCGCGGCGGACAACCCCAATCCTTCGCTGTTCCAAATCATTGATGAGGTGGAGCGGCGCGTCATTGTGGATATGCTGGAGCGCACAGGCTGGAATCAGACGGAGGCCGCGGAGCGCTTCCTGATTCCTCTATCCACGCTAAACCAGAAGATCAAAAGGCTAGGCATTGATGTACGGCGGCGGGGCCGCGTAGACGAAGGCCAAGTAGCGTCTTTGGGGAAATAGGCCCGGTCCCAAACTGGAACAGTGCTTTTCGTCATCGTTCTTCTTTTACTTTATTCTTGCATCTGCTTTTTCGACTAGGCACAGTAATCCTCAGATGATCCTTCGCCTTTCTGATTCCCTGTCGCGGGGTCTATTGGTTTTAGCGGCCGCTGCGGTCGCCGTGGTGGTGTCTTTTTTTGGGATTCGCATGGCTCTGGCGGCGCGCGCTGCCGACGGCACAACCGCCAAAGACTTCGAGACGGCCGCGCGCCTGGAGCCGCGCAATCCGGAGTATTGGTACCGGCTGGGACACTATGAGCAATACAGTCTCGAGGATCCAGATCCTGCCCGGGCCAAGGACTCGCTCCATCGTGCCATCGCGCTTGATCCGAACTACACGGAGGCGTGGATGGATCTAGCAACGGCTTATGAATTGGAAGGGAATGCGGAGGCGACGCGGGATGCCTACCAACACGCAAAGCAAAGCTATCCTCTTTCCGCGGAGGTGGCCTGGCGCTATGGAAACTATCTGTTGCGTACGGGGGATTTGCCGCATGCGTTTGAGGAACTTCACCGCGCGTTGCTGGCCGACCCTGGCCGGGCTGCAGCAGCCTTTTCTCGAGTCTACCGGGCGGATCCAAACCTCGACGAGATACTAGCCAAAGTGCTGCCAGCCGAACCGCGGGTGTACGTCGATGTGATCGGCGATGCCACGAGTGCCAAGCAACTGGGCGTGGCCATGGAAGTCTGGGCGCAGTTGCTTACATTGCATCCGCATCTCCAGCTACATGAGTTCGCCGCACTGGTGAACGCACTCTTGGCGGCAGGTGCGGACGCGGATGCACGGCGCATCTGGGAACAGGGCATGGCCACAATGAATCTTCCCCCGCTGCTGCAGCCGAGCGGTTCCGTTTTATGGGATCCGAGTTTCGAATCGGGAATCAGCAATGCAGCCTTTTCCTGGCAATTTCAACCGATTGCGCAAGGAGTGCGCACGACATTTGACGGCACGCAAAAGCTCTCGGGGACGCAGTCGCTGCGGATTTCGTTTGACGGCAAGGAAAACCCGAATTTGGACGTGGCCTGCACCCTGGGGCTCGTGGAACCGCGTGGGCATTACCTGTTTTCCGGTTGGATCAAAACGCAGGAACTGACCACGAATCAGGGGCTATCGTTCCGTCTACGCAGTTTCGGAAAAGAGTACATTCCTCCGGTGGTCACGCGCGAGGTGCATGGCACAACTCCTTGGACCTCGATTGATCTCCCGTGGACGGCCGGGCCGGATGTTCACCGGGTGGAAGTTTGTATACGCCGGGATCCCAGCGACGATCCGGATGTACGCATATCCGGGGACGCTTGGATTGATGACGTGACCCTGGTGCCGCAAACGCCGGAGAAGCGGCAGCCATGAGATTCTTCCGGCTGGCCATTTGCGCACTTCTGGCCTTCAGCGTTCTTGCCTATGGAGGGGTGGAGGAGTGGTCGCAGGCGATAGTGGAGATTGGCTTAGCGTGGCTTGTGGTGCTCTGGGCGCTGCGCCAATATCGGCATCAATCCGAGCAAGTTGAGCTCTCACCTTTGTTTCTGCCCCTGGCCAGCCTGGCGCTGCTGGTGATCATACAAATGGCGTTTCACACTACTGCGTCGCAGTACTACACGCGCCTGGAGTTGCAGCTATTGATTGCCTACGCGGCCCTGTTATTGCTTCTGACCCAGGCGTTTTACCGCTCCAGCCACATGAGAGGACTGGTGTGGTTTCTGATGTGTCTGGCCTTCTTCGTCTCTATTTTTGGAATCCTTCAGCACCTCACATTCAACGGCAAGCTCTATTGGTTTCGGGTCATGAGATACGGTGGCATGCCGTTTGGACCTTATGTGAACCGGAACCACTTTGCGGGCTTTGCGGAGCTCCTGATTCCGGTTGCCTTGGTGCCACTGTTCCTCGGGAAAGTCCGGCGAGAGCGGCTATTCCTGGTGGCGCTTTTTGCGATCGTCCCGATCGTGGCACTGCTGCTCTCAGCTTCGCGCGGAGGCATCATCAGCCTGGCCGTAGAAATGGTCATACTGTTTCTTCTGCTTCTTGTGAGGCGGGTACGCAGGAGACATATCTTGGTGGGGGGGATGGCAGTTTTGTGCGCCGTTCTGGCGGTTTCCTGGATTGGCGTTCACCAGGTGCTGCAACGCTTCGCCGACTACCAATCTTTGGAGGTAACCGAGGGAAAGCGGGCGTCTATGCGCGTGGACACCTGGCATATCTTCCTGGACCATCCGCTGATGGGGACAGGCCTGGGCACGCTCCAAATGGTCTTCCCCCCCTACGACACGCTCTATGACGGCAAGATCGTAAATCACAGCCACAACGATTACCTGGAAGCGCTGGCGGAAACTGGAGTTCTAGGTGGCCTGTGCTGCGTCTGGTTTCTTGGAGTTCTCTTACTGGAGTCCTTGCGCGGGTTGGCGGAACTTGGCAGTTCCTTCGGGGCCGCCTTGAACCTGTCCGGACTGGTGGGCTGCAGTGGGATACTGGTCCATAGTTTGGTAGACTTTAACCTCCATATACCAGCCAATGCGATGTTGTTTGTAGTGGCCGCATTCCTGGCGACTACCCGCCTTCAACCCTCTCTGCCCGGGCGAAGCGCAGGGGTTTCCGCCGGTAAAATTGATACGAAAACAAAAGCCAGTTCGCGGGTTACAAACGGTATAATGGCGCAAGGGGGTCAGCCATCTTGATGTTCGAAGTGCGAGGTGCCCATCCATCGGTGCCCGTGTGCTTAACGCTGCTGGCGGGAGCGCTCATACTTGCACCGCAGATTCTTGCGCAGGACGCCCCCGTTCTGGAAACACCGCAGCAGACCAACGAGCGCATTCGAAATCTTTCCACGGAAGCGAAGTCTGGCCCGCACGATTATGTGATTGGGAATGGCGACCTATTAGAAATATCCGTGTTCGATGTGCCAGAGCTGTCACGTGAACTGCGAGTTAGCCAATCGGGCACCATCGGCATCCCCCTTGTGCCGGTTCGTCTGCGAGTTGTGGGGCTGACGGAACTCCAAGCGGAGCAGAAAATTGCCGAGGTTCTGGAGGCGAATGGGCTGGTAAGTCATCCGGAAGTAGGCGTAATGGTGAAAGAGCATCGCAGCCGGCCGATTACCATTGTCGGGGCGGTGCAGCACCCGATGGTCTACGAAGCGGAGCGCAGTGTGACGTTGCTCGAGGTGCTGGCCGAAGCGGGCGGCATCGCCCCGGATGCGGGGGATACCATCATCGTTTCCCGCGCGCATACGGCGACGTTTGTTGAAGTGAAGGATCCTGCGGCGATTAATAATCAAGGCGCTCCCGGAGCAGGATCGGGCAGCGGCTCGGGTTCGGGCGAGCCTCCGGAAATCGATGTGACAACAGGCACGACGCCCGCCAGGGAAGCCGCGAAGACTTCTGCGCCGGCTGCCTCCTCGTTTCCCGCCGCGACGGAAATTTCGCAGAACGCGGCGGCGCCTGCGGCGGGAGGCAATCCGCTTCCAGAGCAGCACGCGGGGTCCGCAAGCACGATCACCATTAATTTGAGTGAACTATTGGAAGCGGGCGACCTTCATAACAACATTCCCCTGCAGGGCGGAGACGTGGTTACGGTGCCGCACGCGGGGATTGTGTATGTTCTTGGCGCGGTCTCGCATCCGGGCGGCTTCGTGGTGTCGAACGATCGCACGCAACTCACCACTCTGAAGGTGCTCGCTCTCGCCGGGGGCCTCACGAATATTGCCAAGACGGATCATGCGGTAATCATTCGCAAAGACGATCAAGGAAAGCAGACGGAAACGCAGGTGGACCTGAAGAAGGTGCTGCATCGCGAATCCGAAGACCTGCAGATGCGCCCCAGCGACATTCTTTACATCCCGGATAGCCGGAGCAAGCAGGTGTTGCTGAGTGCGGTGGCAATGGGAGTTGCCGTTGGCAGTGCTGTAGCCATCTACAGGATTGCGTACCACTGAGATGCCTGAAATGAACGACGATACGAAAATAATGCCGCGCGACCCCGGATCAAACGGGGGCATCAATGTGTACAGCCCAGGCGCGCGATTTGCGCACATTGACCTCTCGCCACGTGAACCGCATCTGTACGATTACCTGCTCATCTTGCGGAAACATCAGTGGCTGATTCTTTCTTTCCTGCTCCTGGTGGTTACGATTGTGAGCATTGCCACGTTCCGCACGCGCCCGGTGTATGTGGCCACCGCAAAGATAGAAATCGACCGCGAAAATCCCAATGTTCTGCCCTTTCAGGGCGCGGATTCTTACGATTTGATGATGGAGGATGAGAACTACATCGAGACGCAAGCGAAGATCCTCACCAGCGAGACCCTGGCGCTGCAGACCATTCGCAACAGCGGTGTGGCGACTCATCCCGAGTTTGCCAGCGAGAACGGCCCATCGGAAGCCATCGCCACCGGAAGCCTGGCCAACCAGAAACGTCCGCCAGAGATCAGCGCATTCCTGGGGAGTCTGGGCGTAAAACGGATTCCGAACAGCAACTTGATGGAAGTGAGTTTCGAATCGACGGACCCGCAACTTGCGGCGCGCATGGTGAATGCACATCTGGAGAACTACATCGAGCAGAATTACCGGAGCCGTTACGAGGCCACAACACAGGCATCGCGGTGGCTGGCGGGGCAGCTTGACGAACTGAAGGTCAAGGTCGAACGGTCTGAGAACGCGCGCATTGAGTACGAGCGGCAGAATCAGATCTGGACGGTGGACGACAAGCAGACTATGACCACGCAGCGCCTCGGCGATTTGAACAAGGAACTCACGGATGCGCAAAGCGATCGCATCAAGAAGCAGGCGCTGTACGAATTTGCGAAGTCCGGAGAACTCGAAGCGGTTCCGCAGTTGCGTGACAATACGGTCCTGCAGGACTTGCAGAAAAGGCGCTCGGACCTTTCCGTCCAATACACCGAAGCCGTCAACCAATATGGGCCGAATTTTCCCAAGGTCCAGCGCATCCAGGCGCAGATTAAGGATGTGGACGAGCAGATTACCCGCCAGCGCAAAAACGTCGTCACGGAGCTGGAGAATGACTACCGCGCCGCTCTGCAGCTAGAGGAGCTCCGCACCAAGGCCCTGGACCAACAAAAAGCCGACACCAATGTGATGTCGGAAAAAATGGTGCAGTACAATATTTTGCGGCGCGAGGCGGAAGCCAATAAAGCTCTTTATGAAGGGCTGCTGACCAAGCTCAAGGAAGCGGGCATCTCCGCGGGTTTACGGTCTTCCAACATACACATCGTGGATCCGGCGATGATCCCCTCGTACCCCTCGCGCCCCGCCAAAGCGCGCAACATTGCGCTGGCATTTCTGGTAGGGCTAATCGGGGGAATCGGGTTGGCGTTGCTCCGTGAGTATCTGGATAACACGGTGAAGACCCCCGATGACGTCGAAACGCTTGCGCGCCTACCTTCTCTTGCAGTGGTACCGGCATTTGGAGACGGCGCAACGGCCAGCAGACGAAGCGGGCTTCTGAGAGGGGCTTCCACGAACGGCAATGAGAAGCGGATCGAACTTGTGGCGCAGCACTTGCCGAAATCCCAAGTCTCAGAGGCATTTCGCGCGCTACGGACCGCTTTGCTGCTGTCGCAACCGGATCGTCCGCCGCAAGTCATCCTGGTAACCAGCGCGCTGCCGCGCGAGGGAAAAACTACGGCCGCAGCGAATCTTGCGGTGACTCTGGCCCAGCTAGGCGATAAGACCGTCATCATGGATGGGGACTTGCGGAAGCCCGGCATCACGCGGTTGTTGAATTTGGGGACAGGCAAGTATGCCGGGTTGAGCTCTTATCTCGCCGGGGTGTCCACCTTGGATCTGGTCACCGTTCCGCATCCCGCGATTCCGAATCTGGCGGCGATTCCTACCGGGCCACTGCCTCCGAATCCGGCGGACCTGTTGTCGTCGCACCGATTGACGGATGCCATCGCGGAATTGCGCACCAAATACAAGTTCATTGTGATTGACTCGCCACCCATCATGGCCGCCACTGATGCGGTGATTCTGTCCGTGCAAGCCGATGGCGTGCTGCTTGTGGTGCGCAGCGGTGAAACTCCCAAAGAGGCCTTTACGCGTACACGCGACCTGCTTACCAGCGTCAAGAGCCATCTGTTGGGCGTCGTCTTGAACGCCGTGGATGCCAGCGCCCCGGATTATTACTACTCCTATCGCTACTATCCCTATTCGTATGGTTATGGTCCTCAGGAAGCCCTGGATCCGCTTAGCGAAGCGTCCCCCACCCGCGCCACGGTTCATTCCGCGGACCTCGACGATTCTGACAAGCTCTGAGGAGGCTACGTGCGCTATCTGATCACCGGGGGTGCTGGATTTATCGGTTCGCACCTGGCGGAAAGGCTGCTGGAGCAAGGCGAACGGGTGGTGTTGCTGGACAATCTGTCCACCGGCAGCATGGAAAACATCCGGCACCTCAAAGGTTCTGAACGGCTGGAGTACCACCTGGACGGAATCGAAAACCGTCAACTCCTTGCCGAACTCGTAGATGATGCGGATGTCATCGTTCATCTGGCGGCGGCGGTGGGTGTGAAACTGATCGTGGAAAGCCCGGTGCGCACGATCGAAACAAATGTCAACGGCACGCAACTCATCCTGGAAGCCGCCTGCAAGAAAAAGAAACTCCTACTCATTGCATCCACTTCGGAGGTCTATGGCAAGAATACTCAGGTGCCCTTTCGTGAGGACGCCGACCTTGTCCTTGGCCCCACGACCAAGGGGCGTTGGAGCTATGCCGCTTCCAAAGCGCTGGACGAATTTCTCGCGTTGTCTTACTGGAAAGAAAAGAAGCAGCCGGTCATCGTGGCGCGGTTTTTCAACACCGTCGGCCCGCGGCAGACCGGGCGCTATGGCATGGTGCTGCCCAATTTCGTGAAGCGGGCGCTCGATCAGACGCCGATCGAAGTGTACGGGGATGGGACGCAATCGCGGTGTTTCTGCGACGTGCGGGACACCGTCGAGGCGTTGCTGCGCTTGCTGCCGCAGGAACGAGCGCTGGGGGAAGTGGTGAACATCGGGAACACCGAGGAAGTCAGCATCGAGAATCTGGCGAAAATCGTCAAGCAGCGCACGGGCAGTTCCTCGGCGATTCAGTTCGTCCCCTACGACAAGGCCTACGAACCCGGCTTTGAAGACATGATGCGCCGTGTGCCATGCATCGATAAGCTTGTCTCACTCACGGGCTTCCGCCCGCAGACGTCGCTGGCCCAGATCATCGACCGCGTTGCCACCTATTTCCGCCAGAAAGAAGGGTTTTCGTCAGCCCCGGTTGCCGCAAAAAGCTCGATCGCGTGAAGGGATTCCTTACGCAAGTGTTGCGGAAGTTTCTTGTAGACTTTTGATGCTTGCGGCTTCTGCTAGTTGCCTTCCCAGGGTCCCCATCGCACTTGCTGCGTCGAGGGCAGCGAGCTCTTTACCTCGCCTGAAAGCGAGTCTATCGTGCAGTTAGATTAGTCCTCGAAGCTCCGCGCTCCGCCCTTCAAGCGGTTCTTCACCAAGTTCGTCCAGACGAACTTGACGACCCGCGCATCGTTGTAGCAATAAGCGAGATTGTGATTGAGGGTGGAGAAGCAGTGCTGTTGACAGGTGTTTTTCATCCCAGTCAATTGCCCGGCTTCAAACTTGTGACCATCGATATTCCCCCAGTCAAAGGATGAGGGATACATGGGGAAACAAGGTGCAACGGTGCCGTCGGTGCGGATGATGACGTTGTTCTGGCCGGCGCGGCAATTCCAGTCGGCAAATTGCAGTTCACCATTGGGGTCTTGCACAAAGCCCGGCATCCCGGCCAGTTGCTTGGTGATATCGCCGTTGGTGCCAGTCCCGTCGCCGTTCCAGCCAAGGCGCTTTAGATCGCTGCCACTGGCCATGCGTATGAATGCCTTGATCTCCAGAAGACGCTGGACCGAATTGACCATCTGATAGCCGGCCTTGTTCTTTTCAACGAGCCAATCCACCAGGGAATCGATTTCCGGCCAATCTTCCGGGCGAATGTAGGTGGGATTGTCGACGAGATGCTTGAAATGTTCGTCCTGTTCCAGGAGGGGTGTTTCATTGATGTGGTAGTCGGTGGCGATGCGATTTTCGCGGGCAAACTCCGTAATCTGCCGCACGTCCTGCGTATTGTTCCGGCAAATGTTGAGATTGAAGAAGACCATGTATCCATAGACGTACTGCTTCTTCATGAGATATTCGATATGCTCGCGTGAGGGCGCGACGGCCTTGGGCAGGCTAGGCTTTTCGTCCCAGGCATCCACCGCGAAGTTAAAAACACCGACTCCCGCGTCTCCCAAACGATCGGCGACTTCGGGGCGCAGCAGGCGCCCATTGGTGCCTATGTAAATCCAAAATCCTTTTTTCGCCGCGTAGTAGACCACCTTGTGCACAAAGTCCGGGCGTAACAATGGCTCACCGCCCATGAGCGCCAGTACGCGGCATCCGTGATCATACAGCCAATCAATCGAGCGGCGCGCAACGTCTTCGGTCATGCCCTTGACTTTGTTGTTGTACGCCCAGCAATACCAGCAGTCCAGATTGCACTTGTACTCGACGAAGAGATAGGCCGTGATGGGATGGAAGTCGCCAGGCAACACGCGCGAGCGAATGTAGGGGAAAAGCCAGCCGCGCATGGCGCGATAAGCCTGCGGGATAGACCAATCGCGCTTCTCGGGCATTGTCGCAGGCCCAGGGTCCAAGAGCTTTTCGGGAAAACGGGGGAAGACCGGATCGGGCAGCTTCATGCCCTTTGCAGCAGGGACTGGAACAGGTCCCGGAGCGGAGTTCATCAGCAAATTGTGAATGTCAACGTCAATGCGGAACTTAGGCGCCGTAGCCACAGTAACTGTTCTCCTTTCGTCTGCAGTTGAAGCTTTGTCACAAACCCCAGGATTATAAAGCCCGGTACTAGAACGGGGTTGTGGGTGCCCGTCAAGGATTGATGCAACTCAGCAGGCCGTTGATTCAACGCACTCACGGGTTCGTCCAATCAATCCGCGGCCATTCCCTGTGTCACAGGCCCTCGGAGGTCACCTGCAAGTTGCCCTTTCCCCGGTTCCGCTGCAAGCTCTTCACTTTCCTTCTTCCACTGCGCCTCGAGCGCCGCGAGTTGGGCCTCAATGTCCTGCTCGGCTTTGCGCTTGCGGATGACTTCTTCGCGATAACGGCGAAGGAAATAGTCGATAGTTTCCACGCGAATCTTGATGGAACCGGACGGTTTGTTCTCATCGAGATCCTTAAAGCAGAAGTAGGGTGTGCCGGACTGCTCGATGATGCCTTCCACCACGCCGTAGATAGTCGCGTCGTGTCCGCATTTGAAGCTGGAGATTTCGAGAGCTACAAGATTGGGATGCCGGGCGGTGAACTTGGCGGCCCACACCTTGTGGTTGGTGCTGCAAGAATAGGAGTTCTTCCACACATCATTGATTTCAAGCGGGCTGCTGATGACTCCCGCTCTTACCTCTTCGCCAAAGAGCCTTTCCAGCAGATCCTCATCCAGGGGGAGTGTGTTCTGCGAAAAGATGGGGTAGCCAAGTTTCTGGAATTCATCGAGGATCTCGTGATTGAGGCCCGGATCGTGGTGATAGGGACGGGCCAGCATGACGATGCCGATGCGGTCTTCGCGTTCCAACTGGTCGAGCACTTGCCGGGCACGCTTACGAATGTTGGTATCATATTCTTTCAGCGCAACAAATCCGGATTCCACGGCGCGATCGTTTTCCTCCGGAGAAAGGCCGAGGATCGGCTGCCAGGCTTGCAGCATTTGGTACGCGAAGAGCTTGCGATTCGTGAAGTTGAGCACTGGATTGATGTATTGAAGATTGTTTTCGGCGAAGACGTCGTTTTCCTTGGTGAAAGCGGCTTTTACGGTTTCTGGCGTTGCAGTCACAGTTGGGCAGGCATTGGCGCCGGTAATTTTCATCAATGGCGAATGCAGCACGTCGTACATGGGGAAAAAGATCGCGTTGAGCGGCTTTTTGCGATGCTTCTCCTGAATTAAGTTGTAAACGTGAGAGATTGCGATCTTCGCGGGAAAGCAGGGGTCGATGGCCCCGCGGCTTGCGCCCGCACGGTAAAGTTCCGAGCTCGTGTAATCGGAATAGACGATGTTCTCCGGCTGGACGCCCAGGCTTTCGAAGTAGGCGCTGAAGAGAGGCGCGTAGGCGTAAATGTTCAGAACACGCGGAATGCCGATGCGGATTTTGCTGCGATTCTGCATCAGGGCGACACGCTGCTTGAGGGATTTGGTCCATGCGCGCGCCGGAATCGGATCGGCGACGCTCTTCGCGTTCGTTGGGCGAAAGACTTCTTTTGAGGCCATATCCACAAAATTGGGATGCCGCTCGCGAATGTGATCCAGTCCGGCCTTGATATCTTTCATCTCGTCCAAGTCCTCGACTGTTCCTTTTTCGCAGGTGGCGATAATCAGGCGCTGTTCGCCGCGCATGAGAGGAACCTTGGTGATGCGTTCCATGGGTATGAGGCTCTTCACGGGTTCAGTCCGGACATCAATGAAAGTACGCAAGCAGTTGTTTTTGCAGAAATAGCAGCGTGTCGCTTCGTTGCGGGTCGTCCGATACTCGATTTTGCGCACGGCGTCCAGGCCGATGAACGAGGTTTGTTGGCCATTGCGCCAGAGACGTAGCGACTCCTGCGCCGCCCCGATGGCGCCGGATTCTCCGCAGTGTTCGTGCACGATAATTTCGGGTTGCTTCCCGGCGGCGCGAAAACTGTTGCGGATGAAATCCACTTCGGCCTTCACAACCGCAAGATTGTTTTGTGTCCCACCCTGCAAAACAAAACGCGTACCCAGGGCCGCAAGATTGGGGATGCTGGCCACATAGAGGAAGACGTTCTTCGGAAGCACGGCGGCGAGGCCGGCGAGTATTTCCTCCGCCTGCCAGCCCTGGCGCTGGAAGTTCACGATGTCGGATTGCATGAAAACGGCGCAGCCATAACCGAAAACCGGCATAGCCTGCGCGGAGAAGGCAAGGTCCGCGAACTGATTCACGTTGAACCCGAAACCCTCGGCGGTGGATTGCAGGAAGTATCCGTTTCCGGCGGAACATTGGGTGTTGAGCTTGAAATCTTTCACCCGACCGTTGTGCAGAACGATAATTTTGATGTCCTGGCCGCCGACGTCCACAATCACGTGCGGGTCATCATAAAACTTTAAGGCGGATTCCGTGTGCGCTACGGTTTCTACGAGCGCGACGTCCGCCTTAAGAACATCCTTCAGAATGTCTTTGGCATAGCCGGTGGTTGCGACGCCAAGGACTTCCAGTTTGGCGCTCTGCGCTTCAACCTGCCCGCGCAGATTCTCGAACATCTCAATCGTGTCTTGGATGGGATTTCCATTCGAGAGCTGATAAGACTTGCACAGGATTTCGCCCTTCTCGTCGAGGAGAACCGCTTTGGTGGACGTAGATCCCCCGTCGACCCCAATGAAGCCACCGACGGTGCTGCCTTTCGGAAAGACTGCCGGGGTGAACTTTTTGCGGCGGTAGGATTCGCGGAAGGAGTCGAGTTCGGCGGGATCGCCAACCAAGCCTTTGCCCCCAGCTTTGGCCTTTTCTTCCTGCCGGCCGAATTCGATGTAACGAAGCAACTCGTCGTAGCCACGATAACAACCGATGCAGTCATCCTCGCTGCGGCCGAACTCGATAGCACCTAATGCGGCGAAGTATTGAGCGTTCTGCGGAACTTTGATCAAATCTTCCGGCTTGGCACCGTCGGGAATCGTGACTTTCCGCTCCTGCCACATGCGAGGGATATTTGCCTGCCAAGCTTCGCGCATGCCGCGAATGAAGCCGTTGGGACCGCCGAGGAGCAGCACATGCGGCTTCAGAGTGTGCCCGCGGGTTAGCACGCTGAGATTCTGGAGGACGATAGCCTCAAACAACGAGGCCATGAGCTCATCCGGCGGCGTCCCCACTTTCTGTAAGCTGTTGATGTCGGTTTCCGCAAACACGCCGCACTTCCCGGCAACCTTGTGGAGCTTGATTCCCTGGTATTTCTGCTCGGCGAGCTCAGCCGCTGGAATCTTCAGCTTGGCATTAATTTTGTCGATGACCGCGCCGGTGCCTCCGGCGCACTTGTCATTCATGGAGGGAATCTTTTTCTTGCGCCCGGTCTCTTCATCGTCCTTGAAGACGATGATCTTGGCGTCCTGGCCACCGAGCTCGATGACCGAATAGACTTCGGGGTGGAGCTTCTCGACAGCCAGGGAGACGGCGGTGACCTCTTGCACGAATTTCGCGCCGATCAGTTCTGCAATCGCGCCGCCACCCGAACCAGTCACGAAGATACGGGTATTGTGCCGGTTGACGCCCAGCTCGCCCTCCATGCGTTTGAGGAACTCGAGAGTTTTCTCGGGCTGCTTGGATTCGTGGCGTTGATAGTCCTGCCACAGCACCTTGTCCGTCGGTTCGTCAACCACCACTGCCTTCACGGTCGTCGAACCCACGTCAACTCCGACCAAGAATTTTGTAGCCTGATCTTGCGACTTCTGCGCGTGATGGAGCCGGTGCACTTGGGGTCGAAGCGGAAGAATTTGAACTAACTGCGAGGCCCTGGGGTCGAACATTTCTTCCTCTCTGCCAGATGTTTAGAAGTAGCGCTTACCGGCTGTCCTTTTTAACAGCCAAGGGGCTTTATCTGCCCAAGAAATCCAACTGCTTCACTTGCTGGGGCCTTTAAGCTAGACGCGGGCATTGTCGTTCAGTCGCCCGAGGCCTCTGGAATCGGGACCCCAGTCACGCGGGTCCTCTTCCAGAACCGGGCGTCTCGATTTATCCGATCACTGACGTGCAGTACAAACTGTGCGGCTGTGCCTGCAATCCCTTCGCGGTGGGGCACGTGATAGAACGGGCGCTTGAGCTCGGGATGCTCGTCAACGTAGGTGTGGATTTCCTGAAGAGTCTTGCCTGTCGACTTGAAGCACTGCTCGAATTCCGCCTTGGCCTTGACCTTGGCTTCGCCGAGGGCCATCTGCACCCGGCTGTGGGCGTTCACTTCTCCTTCGCCCGAAGTCTCGATGGGCAAAAAGATCATGTCCCTGAATTTGTTAATTACGGCAGATTGCACGCCGTCGGACTGCGACGAAGGCATGCAGCCGAAAGGCTTAACGGCCAGCACCATATGGCAACGCTTGTGGATGGTGTAATAAACGTTTTTCCCGACCTCGAGGTGTCCTTCTCCTCCGCGGGCAAACTGGTTATAGAAAGGGTGAGCAAGTTCCGCCAGCTCGGTTTGTGGCACAAGCTGGTGAGCAATTCCACCAAGATGCTTGATGGTACGATGATAAAAGAAATTCCACATGCGTTCGCCGGCCCCAATTCCCCACAGCTTCTTGCGCAGACCGATGTAGTTGGCGAAATGCTTCTTAGCTTCGTACCATTTTGGATTGGCGTGTGGGCGGTTTACCGGCCATTTCGCGATGGCGTTGGCCTTAGCTTGGTACATCAGGTAAGCAACCCAGGTGGCGATCGGTTCAACCAGGACTTGGGCGCCTTCGCGCTCAAGAAACTCAAACATGTGGAAGTTGCCGTCGCCTTCTGTGATCTGGGCCCAGAATTCGCCGGTGATTTTAACCACAGGCTTTACGCGAGTGCGGTCGACTTCGATCGAGTTCAGTTTTTCGCGGGCAGCTTGCAATGCGTTCAAATAATCCTCGCCCCACATGTGCTCGTGCCATTTGCCGAACGCGTTGAAGGTGTAGCGCAGGATCTTGTTGTTCTTGAACTTGGGTTTCGCCCAGTCTGGTGCACATCGTTCGATCTCGAACGCCTTGCGATTCTTGAGGTCCTCGCACAATGCGTCAACCGTGTTGCGGAAAACGCGATCACTCTCCCCTTTGGTCACCTCGAAAGGACGAATCTGGTAGATGAGATCGTTAATCACGTCCCCCAGGTGCATGGCATTCAGCATTCCAAAGCCGAAATCAACCGTGAACTTCAACCCCGGCTCTCCAGAGGCCGCTTTGATTCCGTCGCTGTCCTTAAATAACAACACTCGGAATCCGTCGAAACCCGCATTCTTAAGGGCGAAGCGATATTCGGCCTCGTACATTCCGAAACGACAGGGGCCACATGAACCCGCCGTGAAAAAGACGTAATTGTCCAGAATCTGCTGGCGCGAGAGACCTTCCTTCTCCAGGAACTGCAGGTACTGAACGAGATTCCCGACAGTAAAATAGGTGGGATTACATTGGCCGTTGTTGCCAAACTCCTTCCCGATTTGAAAAGCTGGCACGTCCGGTACCGGAAGTTTCTCGCAACGGTAGCCACAGCCTTGGAACACGGCACGAATCAAATCCTCGTGTTTCCACGTGAAGCCGCCAAACAGAATTGTGACGAGGTCCCGCTCTTCAGCCGTAAAAGCGCGCTCAACGGGGCGGTGGAAATGCTTCGGGGGATCAAGGCCAGCAATCTTGCGAAGTCGCGCGCGTTCCGCCTCCAAGCGTTTTCTGATTTCCGAATCATTCGCAATGCGGACGAGATTCATCGCCATCAAATCCTCCAGTACCCGAAATTTCAATTTGCTGTGCTGAAATGGATTTTGTAGTGGTGAATGAAAGACGGACTCGTGGCCGGCTGCCTTCCCGAGATGGCAGAATGATGCGAAGTGTCGGACAGGAAGCCCGGGTATCCCTCGAAACTACGAAAAAAGGCAAAACAAACTCCCATCGCAGAATTAGGACATCAAGACTTTCACAAGCATTAGATGCGCCCCGGAGCGGAGTTGTTTCATAGAATCGACGTGAACACAACACTCGCCGACGTCCAGGGTGCCAGCCTAAAACTTTCGTATTATACACAATGCGCCGAAGATTTCAATGTGCACACGGCTCTCGTGCTGCCCTTTCCTGAGACTACCCGGCCGGGAATTCGAATGCGAATCCGGAGTTGAAAGAAGCACCGATGTCCCTGGTCGCTTGCAGATTGAACGCCATACATGGTGAAAGATGGCCTGTGGGTCCTGAGGTTCGACGCCTTCAGCGAGGTCTGCAACAGCGACATCTTCACGAAGCCTTCCAAACCGCTCCCATGGTGAGTTTGTTGAGGCAATATTAAAGAATGTTAGATTACCGAGAGATGTCCTCGCAGGATTTGAGGCGAATTCTCTGCGATTTGCCGCTCTATTTCATCCAGCTCATGCTGGCGGCAATTCAGCCGTCAGGTTGGGCTACTTGGGCTGACTTGATCAGAGAATGGCCAGTGAAATTCTGACGATTGATGGTAAACTGTCGAAAGTAGACGCCGGAGAGGTGGCCGAGAGGCTGAAGGCAGCGGTTTGCTAATTCTTTCTGCCCTGTTCGTGCTCACACCGTTTCATTTGTATCCAACGACTTACGACCCTCTCATTTGCGTAGAAACACCCTCATTTGCAGTCTAAAGTGCACCGAGAGTGCACCGCATTCGGACCACGACAGCATGCCGGTATGTGACCTTTCAGACGGCTGCACCGATTTCTCGGAGATGAGGCGAAAGAAACTCCTCCGCGGAGACTCAACCTTGCATAACCGCACCCGTTCCGCCGCCTTGGATGAAGCTTACATCGATCATGCCCATGAAACCAAAGATGAAACGCCAGTAAGGAACCTCGTGATCCAGGGCAGTCAATCCCGAGCCCTCGACGTGGCTGCCTCCGCTGGCAACAATCGCCAGCACACTTTTGTTTTTCCCGGCCCGGACCATGTGGTCGAACGCCGCCGCAGCGGTATGCAACAGCCTGAGCTGACAGTGGCTTGATTTCCTGCGGGGTGAAACAGAGGGCTAGCCGGAGTAGACTGGCACTTAACCCAGCCGAGGTTCTTGCCAAGCCAACATGAGCACGGACGCGTCTATCCCTATCACCAGCAATCCAGAGCGTTCGGAACTCGAACGCAAGAACGAGCGTCTGCAACTGCTCCTCAACTTGACGAACCGCATCACCTCAAACCTGGAGTTTCGTGAACTGTTACGCTCAATTTCGGCTAACGTTCGTGAGGTCATGCAGTGCGATGCGGTTGCCATTTCGCTCCCTGATGTGGCATCAGGGAAACGTAGGTTGTACGCCCTGGATTTCCCGCGCGGCAAGGGGTTTTTTAAGGAAGACCTGCTTATTACCCCAGCCAAGGATGACGGTGAACAACGAGCTCTTGAAACACTGGCACCAGTTACGTTAAGCGGTGCCGAAGCAGCCAATTTCAGCCACGAGGCTCAGGAACTAGGAACCGCCACTGAACGCGACTTTCGGCGGGTTACACGCCGGTTATGCGCGATGATCCGAGCCCAGGTCAAATCCTTGGGGAGCTTCATACCGATAAAAACGTCATTGATGGTGGAACTCAAACATCTGCAATGCGAAACTTCAGATCTTGATGAAGATGCGTTTTCGATAGAAAGGCCAGAGCAAGAGCCAGCAGAACATGATCACCAGCACGGAATAGAGGAGCGAGGTATTCTCGGCGTTCATGCCCAACCGATACAGGTGGAAATTCAAATACTCCTGCCACAGGACGGTTTGCCCAGTAGGGAGATGAGCGTGATAAGTGTACGTCAAGCCACCAACCAGCGCATCGGCGGCAAAACCAACGATCGCGTTCATACCAAATACCAGCGTGGGAGTTGTCCAGCTTCCGCGCCAGCGTTTGATCTCCACCACCCAGAACAAGACGGCCATCGCCATCAGTGAGAAGCCGCCTGCAAAAATGGCGAAGGAACTTGTCCACAAGTTCTTGTTGATGGGAAACCAGCGATCCAGAATCAACCCAGTCCCCAACCCGGCCATTCCGGTCACGAACATGAAAGCGGCCTTCTGCCGCAAACTCCGGCTTGTCCGTAACCAATGGCCCGTAAGGACACCGAGCAACGTCGTACCAATCGAAGGTATCGTACTGATAATGCCTTCCGGGTCGCGCGTATCGTTGAACAAGTGCCCCATAAAAAGCTTGCGGTCCAGCCAAGCAACGATGTTTCGGTCGGGATCGAGGAATGGAATATCGCGCCCGGGAACTCCGAAACCGGGTACGGGCGCAAAGCGCATGAGTGCCCAATACCCGAGCAGGCACACTGCCAGGGCCACGAGTTGGCCGCGCCAGCCAGTCCAGAGAACGAGGACCGCCGCCACCAGATAGCAGAGCGCGATCCGTTGCAGCACACCTTCGAATCTCATCGTCTTCAGTTCAAACGTGGGAAACGCGTTCAGGAAAAGCCCGATCCCCAAGAGAATCAATGCGCGGGTGATCGCATGACGAAACAGAGATTGCCGCGTCTCGCCACGCGCCTGGCGCGCGGAATAGGAAAACACCAGAGAGATTCCTACTATGAAAAGGAAGGACGGAAAGATAAGGTCGGCAGCTGACCAACCGTTCCATACGGTATGCCGGATCGCACCGTACGCCCGGAGATCGTCCCCAGGATTATCGACCAGGATCATGCCTGCCACCGCCAGACCGCGAAATACGTCCATCGAAAGCAATCGGCCGGACAGTGGTTGCGCCGTGGCGTCTAACATGGACGCCGTTGGAGACTGCGGAAAACTGGAATCAGCCATCTGCGCTTCTCCTTATATGTACGAGCCCCTGAATTCAGTCCTTTCCGGCTTCCAGAAGTCGCACGCTGATGGGAGCGATATTCCAGCCATCCACCGCCAGCGTTGCGCCTTTACCCAGCACCTGTTTTCCGGGGAATCTCGCCTTGAGCGACTTCGACTCACCCGGCAGCAAGGACACATAGTTGTCTTCCCACAAAACAGGCAATACTTCGTCTTCCTGACCCGCCTTGTGTATGCCGAGGTGTATTTGGAACGCCAGGCTCTTGGACGAGTTGTGCAGGGTGACCCACACCACGTCACCTCCTTCCACCTTCTCAACGTGAGCCTTCGCCTCGACGGGAACCTTGGGCAACTCGTTCAACGCCTTCAAATCCTCAAAGGTGTTAATGGCCGCCACCGCGGTATCCGAAGCCTTTTCAAACTCCGTGGTGGAAAGCTTGGCCGGCAGCCAGTAGAAGTTTGAACTCACTTCTTTGCCTTCGCGGTCGCGCAACGAGAGTTCGACAAAATAGACCTCGCCCGCAGGCTCAGCCGGAATCGCCGGCAAATTGAGAACCCGATTGGTGCTGTCGGCATCAGCGTCCAGCTCTCCCTGCCCTGCAAAGATCTCCTTCAAATTGAAATCATAGAGATGCGCGCTGACCCGCAACCCGCGGAATTCCTTCAGCGTGTTATTGACCACCACCACGCTGCGGTCGTCGTACGAATACTGCACATGGAGGGGTTCATTGGCCTTCTTCGCGCCGAAATACCCTCCCGCTGGATACAGAAAGTAGTCATACAGATGCCAGTAGGTGGAGGGCCAAGCATTGTTCAAAGTCCACTGGATCACGCCCGTTGCTTCGTACTTATTACGCCCGTAGGCTTCGTACATGGCGCGCTCACCGTCATAGGCCATGGCCTGCGATTTGCGCAGATAGTCGTCCAGATTTGCCGCAGGCCCATAGGTGGCATTCATGGCTCCGTTGTAGGGCGCCATATCCTGAAAGCGCTCCCCGGGGCCGTGGTACGTCCAATAGTTATCCACGGGCCAGAGATGTTCCTTAGGAAGCATCTTCTTCAAACTTTCCAGCGGCGGGATCGCAGGGCCCGGGCACGTCTCCGTGTTGTAGCCAAAACCACCACCGTAGCGAGCATCATCGAGCGACTTTCCACTGTCCGGCGGACGGCTGAGCAGCCAATAAGATGGCGGTTCGTAATCGTAGGGCCCTGACATCTTCACACCAGAGGGTCCACTCACCGGACTGGATATGTCAGCGGCAGAGGAGACCACCGGATTGGGCCACGCGGCCTCACGCAAAACCTGGAGATAGGCCTGTTCCACGTCCGGTGGAGGCGGACCGTCACTGCCCGTGAGCCATGTCAACAGGCTGGGATGATTGCGCAACCGCAGTGCTTCGCTCCGCAGGGATTCCGTGGCCACAGGGAGCGTGCCGGGAAGCCACTTGTCCCATTTCTCCCAAATATCACAGCAACACCAGCCAGCCATAATGAGAATGCCCTTCTCATCCGCTTGGTCGAAGATCGCGTCGGGGCCGATTTGAGCCTCCATGCGAATGGTGTTCAAATGCAGATCGCGCACGTATTGGAATTCGGCCTCCAATCGTTCTCGGGCTGCCGGGCGCAGAAGCATGTCTTGCGCCCACGCGCCGCCACGGATCAGGATCCGCTTACCGTTGACGCGAAACAGCCGGTAGCCTTTTTCAGTCAGCTCTGAGGTAACTTCGCGAATTCCAAAGCGCATGTGCTGCAAGTCGGAGACAGCCTCTCCAATCGCGAAACCAACCGTGAGATCGTGCAACTCCGGCGTTCCCATCTCCGCCGGCCACCACAGCTTCGGATTCTTGATTTGCAATTCAGAAAACTGATCGGGCGTAAAGTCAACCGATCGCGTCTCGTTGGCCGTGAGCGCTACCTTTTGCCGGACACGAATGCCATCGATCTTGGCTACCAGCACGCCTTCCACTGGATTCGCCGTGGCGTTGTGCAACTGTACCCGCACTGTCAGAAGCGCTTCCGTCAGGGACTTTTCGGGAAAGTGGGTGACCACCTGCGGATAGCGCACGCTTACCGGACCGCTGCTTGCGAGATAGACATCTCCCCAGATCCCCATGTCTTTGTCGGGCGGGGTGGGATTCCAATCGACCCAGTTGATTCCAAGCTCCCTTTCGGTGGGAGCGAATACCTCAACCGCCAGAGCGTTAGGGCCACTTCTCACAAAGTCGCTCGCGTCAAATTCGTAAGTGCGATAGGCACCGGCAACTTCGCGGGAATCGGCCAGCTTTCGTCCGTTCAGCCAGATGTTGGCACGATAGTTGATGCCCTGAAAGTTTAGCCAGACCGTGCGTCCCACGAACTCCGCGGGCAGCTGGAACTCCTCGCGATACCACCACGGAACCGCGTACGGGCTGTCTTTCTCCATGGGCAGGTTGCTGAAGGAGTTGAGCCCGATAGGATAGGTCATGCCGGGCAGGTCGCGCAGGTTCATGCCGAAATACGGATCCTTGAACTCTCCGGAAGCGACTTGCGCAGCGACCACGGTCGTTGGCACAGTAATGCTGTACCAACCATTCGTCGAATACGCCGGTAATGAGATTGCTTCTCCGGTATCGCTTACCTTTCGCGACGACTGAAGCCTCCAGCCCTCATGCAGCGGAACCTTGGACACTTCCCCTGCCCACACCGAACTGCAGAGGAAGATATGAAGAAAACAGAACGCTGATACTGCATGAAAATTGACACGCCGCTCCATTGCTCGCCTCCCAATTCACTTTCTTCCAGGTGTTGATGTGCTGGCTCACATACCGAACATCTCACCCAAGACGCGGTGGGGCCGAGTAGTTTACCGTCGTGTGACGGTATGTAACCGAGGAAATACCTGGCCAAACCTGTTTCCGAGATCATGGGGTATCTCTGCTAGAGTTTTTCAGCCGTCAGCGAAACTCGGGCGAACCAAGCGGATGCCACGCAGAGATTGGCGCACCTGGTGCTAGAATCATTTCACTAGGCATTGCATGAATCTGCATCCCACCACGGACCTGCCGGCGGAAAAGGAACCTATCTCGCAAGAGGCGGTCCGAGCAGCGTTGAATCGAGTCCTCGCAAGCACCGCGTTTCGGACCAGCCAGCGGGCTCAGGTCTTCCTCCGCTACGTCGTCGAAGCCACGCTCAGTGGCAACTCCGAAGCATTGAAAGAGCGCATCATCGGAATCGAAGCGCTGGGAAGAGGTGCATCCTTCGAGCCCAGCGACGACTCAAGCGTGAGAGTTGCTGCGGGAGATGTCCGCAAACGCCTGACGACGTACTACGCCAGTCCCGAAGGCTCGAGTGACCCGCTGGTGTTTGATCTGCCGGTGGGAAACTACGTCCCGCATTTCGCCAATAGGGTCAGTGGCAGCCTGACGGCCTCGATGGATGGCGCCGTGGCGCTGGACGGAAAGCTTAGCGACAGATCTCGTCTCGTGGCTTTTCGCTCTCGAAAAGTGACGGTTTTTCTGACGCTCTTGCTTGCGGCCAGCCTTGTTTCGATCGCCTATCTCAGATTTCGTTCTCCAAGCCTTGCGCCCGTGTTGCAACAATTCTGGGAACCCGTCTTCCAGAGCCCGCTTCCTGCCTTACTGCAGGTCACGCCTGTGCCGGTCTATTCGCTGGAGAAGCCCAGTTCCCAGGTGAAACCGGAAGCCGCCGATTTCATCGAACAGCCGAATCAGTTCGTGGACGTTGGAGACTTGAAGGCCGAAGCCCGCATCGCAGGATTACTCACCCAGGCCAAGCGCCCTCCCATCGTTAGGATTGGAAATGATGTCGGATTCGACGAGTTGAAAAAAAGTCCTGCGATTCTTGTAGGCTTTTCTTATGACCGATGGGCGGAGCTGAACCGCGGCCTGCGCTTTTATCTCAACCCTGGCCTGAATGATTTCTACGGAGTAATCGACAATGGCGTGCCCACCAAATGGAAAATCTCCACGTATCCTGACAGCTTAACCCTCGACGAAGACTACGCTATCGTGTCACGGGTCTTGGACCGCGACACCGGGCAAGTCCTGGTGCAGGTCTCAGGCATCTCCCGTTACGGCACGGAAGGTGCCGCCGACCTGATCACAAACCCGGAACTGTTGGCACAGGCGCTGAACGATGCGCCTCCTGGATGGCCGAAAAAGAATATTCAAATCGTGCTGCACGTGCGCGTCATCTCAGGAACGCCGACCACGCCGACGATCCTAGCCACCCACTTCTGGTAATGGAACACCGCTGCAACTGCTGGAGAAATATGGTGATCCGCATTCCAGGGAGAAACGCATAGCTGACAGCGATGCGCTGCCAATTTGTCTGGCTTTTCTCGTTCCCACGCCGCGCAATTCGCGGGAGCGACACTGAAGGATGCTCTGGTAAACGCAGCGCGGCCGTAGCCGAGGCAAATTGGCGGGACTCCACGCATGAAGCCCTGGTCAGTACACATCGGTTACTTGCCGATCGACGGCATTCACGGATCACAGACACTCGAGCCACCGGCAAGGCTGTCGCTGTGATTGCAGAGCGGTTGCATAGAGGTAAGACCGCTCTAGCGCCGCGCATCAGAATCTTTATTTTTCATTCTTCGCAGGTTCGTTTTTACTGACGCGGCCTCAATTCAGCGACAAACCGCAACGTCATGATCTCATGCGGTGCTAGTGATACTTCAAGGGCAGATTCCGTCACAGGAATTTCCTTTTGATCTTCCTCCACCGCATTCGATATCCACGCCTGCTTGACGGTAAACAGCGGAAAATTCAGCCGCGCCCTACTCGCATGGCCCCCCGTCTCAAGCAGGCGAATGATCGTGCCGTTGTTGTCCTCCGCAGTTTTCCAATTCTCGACAACAACATCACCAGCGTCGAGTTGCAGGAAACTCGTCGGGCCGGGCTCAAGAGGCCGGCCGGGATTGTCCACCTTATCGTTGTCAATGATCTGGCCTATTTCCAAAGGCGTCATGGCAGCACGGCCAAAGCGCGCTAGTTCCTCAGGGTCGAGGGATGGCCCGCTCTTCATCACGTAACGGAACGTGACCTCCCCGCCTTGCTCCGCACGGTAGTTCGTGTGCCAGTAGTTGTTATATACGTAGGAGAAGATCGTAGAGTTCTTGGGATCAAACTTCCGCGGCCAAACTCCGCGGTTGATGTCTCCCAGAGTCACGAGGGGGGTGTCGACGGGAACGATGGCCAGTTCCCAATCTCCTGCTGAGGCTTTCACCCAGTGGCCCACCGAAAACCATTCCAGTCCCGCGCCTTTCAGCATGTCGCGGCTCGGATCCACCCAGCCATTTTGAATTTCATAAGTAAACGCCGGTTGTGGTGCCGCCACCGGAAACGCGAAGTAAGCGGCTTCTTTCTCTCTCACGGCAACCTTATTGATATGATTCACGAATTCAATTTTCTTTTCGTCTTTGAACAGAATAATTTCAGTCCGCACTAAAGGTGTGTTCACGTCCTTCGCCTCCAGCGTCAGAATCTGTCCGAACTGAGTTGTCCACCGTCCGGTGATTCGCCCGTCCGAGGATGGCGTAACCGTGAGCTGTGCAATCGGCAGTGATTGCCGCATGTACACGATTTGCGATGCCGGCTTCCCGCCACCCTCGACATACAGGTACTGGTTGAAGCGGTAGGGACTTGAAGCGTCCACCAATTCGCGATTGAGCTGCTTGTCCAGGATGCTCTTCACCGCGCCTGTAGCCGGATCCACCTGCACACGATAGAACGCATTTTCCATCGCGGCTGGTGGCTGTTGCAGCGTCTCCTTCGTGGAGTTCTCCTCGCCCGTGTCGCTTTCGTGCCCTTCCACCAGCGAGTAGCACTTGAACCCCATCGCGGGCACGTCTTTCGCCAGGAACCTTACATGACGGTATCCTGCCCCCTCACGGACAGTGTCAAGCCCTATAGGTGACTTCGTCGCGTATTCAGTGAGAACCGTGCCACGATCCACATCGAGCTCGACCATTTCGCTACGCGTCCAGTTCAAAGTGTTGAAAATGACTAGCGATCCCGCCGGCATGTGGATCCGGTCCGCAATCTGACTGAGCGATTCCTCAACCAGGGCATTCACAGCCTCCTGGCTTTCGGAGACATAGTGGTCTTTTGTCGCTAGTTGCCGGACCGCCTCCTGACTGTCCGGCCGCGAGATGGAATCCCATGAGTCCCAAGTGTGCTCGGCATACAGCAGCAGATTCGTCCACATTTGGTCAATCAATTGGCGGGGAACAGCGAGCGTGGGGTTCAAGAATGTGGAGATTGTCGAGAGTTCTTCCGCGGAAACTGCACGTGACTGGTTGTTGCGATCTCTCGCCGTGTTTGCCGCATCCGAACCCACACCGTCTTCCCAATAAGGACCGCCATCTCCGGTGACGGTGGCGAGTTGTGTCCCGAATTTTTGTTCGATGTAACGAAAGTAATCCGGGAAAGTACTAATGCTAATTTTCGGGAATGCGTACAAGGCATTCCATCTCGCAATAAAGTCCGCTTCCTTCAGCCGCACATCGGTGTTCTCCAGTTGACTGCCGAACATCAACACCGCGTCAGGCTTGTAATCGAGTGACTCGAATTGCTGAAGATAGGCCGGGAGCCCTTGGCGGCAATTCCCAATCTCGGGCGGCAAATCGCACACAAACCAGAGTTGCGAGTACTGCCGCGTATTCGCCATCAGCACTTTCGATCTATCCGGGCCCTCCCTCCAAAATGGCGACCGTTCGTTCCATTTCCCGTAAAGCGCTACCGGCCCGCGGTCGCTGTTCGTCGCCTCTGCAAAGTAGCGCAACCCGGCGGCGCTCAAGACTGACGGGTACGACCAGGTAATGCTGGGGACGTCCGTGATATTTGCGTATTCAAAAGGTATACCTTCGGAACGATGCAGCGAATGGGCGTATGACAATGACCGGATCAGCTCTTCGAGACTGGCGTAGCCCGTAAGCAGGTTCGCATACTGCGCCGGGATGCCTATCTTTCCATCGCGCGCAAGCTGTAAGAAATCCTTTCGCGCCTGCTCATTTCGCGTGGCCAGATAGTTTTGTGCAACCCACGAACCGTCTAGACTGAATCGCATACTGGGATTTGGCGGCAGGTACTGCAGCAGTTTGTCAATGTTGCGGCTCTGAACTTCACTGACTTTCGCCTGATAATCGGTGAAGCCGATGTCCAGGTGCGCATGGGGAACGAAATAGATCGTCCACTTGCGTTCGGGGGCGATGGTCATCTCCGAGTGATAGCTCTTCCCGTTTGCCCGGATCATTATGTTTGCGGTTGTCTTCCCCTCAAATTCAGGTACCTCATATTGAAAACGCTGCTGACCGAATTCGTTCGTACTCGCCAGTGCGCTACGGAAGTGCTTCCCGCCGATGAAAAGATCCACGTCTCCGGCGTGCAGCTTTTCAGCCAGAGTCACCGTGACGGCAGTGATCTCATATGTCTGGTTCTGTACTTGCTTATAAAAAACCGTCGGCTTCACGGCAGCGGTGGGTTTCAGTTGCGCGGCCGGACGCTGAGTCAGCCGGAGACCGTCGTAAAGCAACATCGCTCCAGTCCCAGGATTTTCAGAATCCTCAACCGCGGTCAGCACCAATTTGTTTTGTCCCTTCTGGAAGAATCCGGCCGGCATTCTGATTTCTAGTTCGTCGCCTCCGTAGATAGGTGAGTCCACACCATCGTCTCCTGCGTAGTAGCTGATTTTCCGGTCGAAGTAATAGAGCCCCTTGCGCCCGTTGATCTCCACAAGCAGGTCGGGCACGCTCGGTTGGCTCAACAGCACCGAAATCACAAGACTGTACGTCCCTTCCGGCGGACTCGCTAAATCAAATAGAATCGTGTAAGGACTGCTATGCTTCCGGCCGGCTGTGTTTACAGAGCACAATTGAAATGCGGGCCAATCGGTGCTCTTGCTCTGGCCGATAGTAAATACAGGGTTGAACTCCGGATTCCGTGGGTCGAAATTGTGCCCCAACTCTTGTGAAGACTGATCGAATTCGCCAATTTGCCATACCACGTGGGAATTTGCTTCTGTTGCCTGGGTTATGTTGTGCAGTGTGGGCACTAAAATCAGCACGGCAGGAAAAATGAAGCGGAATATGTCAAATCGCGATTTCATACTCATCAATCCTTTAACCCAAGTTTCCGATTTGGAGCGCTGACTCACACATCATACGCTTCCCATATGCACGGCGCGTCGAGTTTGCCATCAGAGCAACCTCCATTGATACGATATAAATCAGCCAGTGCTGATTCTCTACTCTCAACGGATCCGGCCGCGTTCAAGTTGAAGCTAAAGAAAATGCATGCAAGTTTTGGGGAAGGATGAAAGACTCTTGGTAGGACTATCCGACTGGGGGATTGGAATCAAGTTTGGGTAGAGGCGAAACTGGGACGTGGCTCAACCGCGGGCTGAATCGCCAGGAGATGACCGATGATCCGCAGACTGCTTGCATCCTTGCTATTCATTCCTTTTGTGCTGAGCGCACAGGCGAGCCCCGCGCCACAGGAAGCGGCTGCCTGGACTGATGCCAAAAAGGCGGAGATGGCCGAGCGCGTGCGCCAGGAGTTCCTGCACAGCTGGAATGGATACAAGCAATATGCGTGGGGCCATGACGAGCTTCGCCCGTTGACCAAGGGGTATCGCGACTGGTATGCGGTGACGCTGTACATGACACCTGTCGACGCGTTGGACACGATGACGCTGATGGGATTGGATGAGGAGGCGACAAAGACACGCGAATTCCTTGTAAAGAATCTATCGTTCAATCAGGACATCTATGTCAAAAACTTTGAAATGACCATCCGGCTGCTGGGAGGCCTGCTTAGCAACTATCAACTCACGCAGGACAAGCACTTGTTGCTGCTGGCGGAGGACTTGGGAAAGCGATTGTTGCCAGCGTTTGATTCTCCGACTGGCATGCCGTACGTGAATGTGAATTTGAAGACCGGGTCGGTGCGCGGGGAAGAAACCAACCCTGCGGAAATCGGAACGCTGCTGTTGGAGTTCGGAACTCTGAGCAAATTGACGGGCGAGCCCGTTTACTATGAAAAGGCCAAAAAGGCCATGGTGGAACTTTACAATCGCCGCTCGCCGCTCGGCTTGGTGGGTTCAACGATTAATGTGAAGACCGGAGCGTGGCTCGACACGACCAGTCACATCAGTGGCGGAATTGACTCTTACTACGAATATTTGCTAAAAGCCTGGCTGTTGTTTGGCGACGAGGATTGCGAGCGCATGTGGAAGGCGAGCATCGCAGCATTGAATAAATATGTTGCGGACGACGCTCCCACGGGATTTTGGTACGGCCAGGTGGATATGAATACGGGCAAGCGCGTAGGGACAGAGTTCGGCGCGCTCGATGCCTTCTTCCCCGGAACGCTTGCTCTATCGGGTGACCTCGAGCGCTCGCGAAAATTGGAGGACTCTGCCTACAAAATGTGGATCAACTTCGGGATTGAACCGGAGGCCATAAATTATTTGACGATGAAGATTACCGCGGATGGTTACGAGCTTCGGCCGGAGATTATCGAGTCGTCTTACTATCTTTACCACTTCACGCATGACCCTCGGTACCTGGACATGGGCCGCACGTATTACGAGAGCCTGGTCAAATACTGTAGAACCGATGTTGCCTACAGCGCCTTGAGTCACGTGCAAGCCAAGACGAAGAAAGACGACATGGAAAGCTTCTTTCTGGCCGAGACACTGAAGTATCTTTACTTGATCTATGCGCCTGCGGACACGGTGGACTTGAGCAAAATCGTTTTCAACACCGAGGCACATCCGCTACGGAAGGTAAATCGCTAGGCCAGGACCCGAGATCCTGCCGAGTAGTGGATGTTTTGAATTGCTGTCGTGGAGGGGGCGCGGTGCCGCCACCATAAGGCTGTCCTGACTTGATTCCAATCTATTCTGGCAGCGGCGGATTCAATAAATTCTGAATCGCATACGCCTTCAAATTTTCCGACGTCACCAGGATGGCCCCGGTGTCCACTCGCTTTGGCACATCGCGGCCCCGCAAGTACTCCAGCATTGACTTCACTCCGATTTCCCCCATCCGGAAAGGGTCTTGGACTACCAATCCCTGAATCTGCTTGCATTGCACGGCAGCGGCCAGTGTCTCGCTGTGGTCAAATCCCACAAAAACGAGTTTGTTCGTCAGGGAACTCCCCTGCAGCGCCATCAGCATCCCGGTTGTCGACGACTCGTTTGGCGTAAACACTCCTTGAATCGTTTCGGCGTTCTTAGACAGGAACAATTCGGCCGCCCGCTTCGCCGAATCCCGCGTCCCCCCTGCGTACGCCGTCGAGGTCACAACCCTCATGCTCGGAAAGTTTGTCCGAATTCTGTCGACAAATCCGGCCTCCCGCGCTTCGGTGCTCGCCGAGCCCTTTTCATACCGCTGTACAAACACGGCGCCCCGCCCATGCAGTACTTCTGCCATGCGTTCCGCAGCCAGCTCTCCCGCCTTGCGATTATCGGTCCCCACGTAACTGACAATGCAGGGCGTATCCAATTCCGAGTCAATCACCACCGTCGGTACGTCCTTCCGGGCGGCCTCTTCCACCATGCGCACTAAAAAATGGTTATCAAACGGCGAGAGCACGATTCCGTCCACGCCCTCGCGGAGAAAGCTTTCCACAATCCGCTTGTGCTCCTCGTGATCGCCTTCCCGTATCGGTCCTTTCCAGAGCACTTCCACGCCCCTGTCAACATTCTGGAATTCCCGAGCCGCCTTCTGCGCGCCTGAGTGCACAATCTTCCAGTATCGGTGCGTGGAACCCTGCGGGATCACAGCAATCCTGAATCGATCAGACATCGGCAAACCTCAGCGTTTTTCGACGAGCAGGGCGATCTGGGAGCGAGCTGAATTAACTTGAAAACTAGCGCTGTTATGCAACCTCGTCAATCAAAACGTGCCTTCGTGTCATCACCTGGTAACTCTTTTTGTCCCCACAGGGCCATTCCGGGACCGGCCTCGGAGAAGAGCCCTCTGACACGGTTTTGCTCAAACTCCTGACAAGTGCCTGCTGGGAAGGTAGGGTTCAGCGGGCGGACAAGTTGGGCATGATGCACCTTTTTGTTCTCGTGTCACGATATAGCCGAATTGCTTTAAGCGACGAATCGAGTGTCGGACCAGGTGTCGTTGTTGAACTTGTCCAAATGGAGATAATCCAATTCGATGTGGCAAACTCCCGAAGAAAACATGTAATCGATGGGTGAGCGGGCGGGATACTTTTGATCCACTCTGAAGATTAGTTTCCAGCAATGTCTAGGACCGCGGGAAGGGAGATTTGCCGTGAAGCAGAACCGATTCAACGTCGAGCCGGTCGGGGCTATATTAAAGCGGGCCGAAGCTGGGAGACCGCCCGGTGAGCTGATCCGGCGGGTTGTAATTTCTGAACAGGCCCTCTATGGGTCGAAGAGGTACTCCGTTGGATTGGAGGGCGGCCAGACTCATCAGATTGAGCAACTCGATGACGAAAACACAGTCATGAAATGGGCTATCCTAACGCCGCGATTCACTCAATCCCGAGGCGGTGTTGCAGTTGTTCGAGGCTGACACCTTTGGTCTCCGGGTAGAAGAACAAAACGACGAAGAATTGAAGAACCATCATGGCGGCAAAGAAAACAAACGGAGCGCCGTGAGAAAAAGCAAAAAGCACGGGGAAAATCAGGGAAATCAGAGCGTTCATGACCCAGTGTGACGAACTTCCCAGGCTCTGCCCCTTGGAACGCACGCGGCTCGGAAATACTTCACCGATGTAGACCCATATCACCGCGCCCTGCGAAATCGCGAAGAAACCAATGTAAGCAATCAGCAGCCACAAAAGGTAGCCCTGGTGGCGATGCGTCAGGAAAATCGCAGCGAGACCCGAGAGGCAACCTACCAGGCCGACGGAGCCGATCAACAGAAGCGTCTTGCGGCCGAGTTTATCTATGGCTGTCATAGCCAGGAAGGTGGCGCAGAGGTTCATGGCGCCTATCGCGACTGGCCCCAATTCGGCGGAAACTTTGTCGAATCCCGCGGCGATGAAAATGTCGTTCAGATAATAGAGAATCGCGTTGATGCCGGCGAGTTGGTTGAACATCCCAATGGTGATCGCCAGGAAGATGGGCAAACGGTACTTGCGCAAGAAAAGCGGCTCGGATTTCTGAGCTTGTTCGAGATGAATCGAGTCGACGATTTCTTTCAGCTCTCCTTCGGGATCGGCGGATCCGACCAGCTTCAGAACGGAACGAGCTTCCTCCACGCGGTTCTGGGTGGCCAGCCAACGGGGGCTACGGGGAATGCCGAAAAGCATGATCAGAAACAGCAGAGCGGGAATTGCCGCAACTCCAAACATCCATCGCCAGTCGTTCGCCCCGAGTCCAAGTTCCGCGATCCGGTAATTGGAAAAATAGGCGAGCAGAATCCCAATGACGATGTTGATTTGAAAAAGACCCACAAGGCGGCCGCGCCACTTTCCCGGTGCGATCTCGGCAATATATACGGGACCAAGCACCGACGAGCCTCCGATCCCGAGTCCGCCAAGAAATCGCCCGGCGACCAACATGGGCCAATTGAAGGCAAGGGCACAGCCCATTGCGGAGAGAACGTAAAACACGGCAAGAATCTGCAGAATCTCCCGGCTTCCGAATCGCTGGCCGATAACTCCGGCAGACATGGCGCCAATGACGGTGCCCCAGAGAGCAATCGAAACCGTGAGGCCCAGTGTCGAGGGCGTGAGATCGAAGATCAAAGTCAACTGGTGCGTGGTACCGGCAATGACGGCCGTGTCAAACCCAAACAACAAGCCGCCCAACGCGCCCACAACGGCGGCCCTTACGAGATTGGCGTTCATTCCTGACTGCTCCGCGCGGTTTGCGAAGCAGGCTGTGGTGCGAAACGTACGCGAACGGTCATGATCTCAAAGGGCTTGGTGTGGACAGATACAATTCCCCCCTGAATAGGAAGCTCCGTTAAGGGTTTTTCCATGAGATCGGTCACCGAAGCTGAGGCGGCACCGGTCGGGAGGAGCAATTTCACGTTCGTCTCTTTTCCGGCCCATTCATAGAACCGCAGAACGAGGGCGTCTTCATCTTCTGCTTTTTTCACCGCTGTTAGGACAACATTTTCCGTCTGCACATCCAGGAAAGAAAACTCTTCTTTCAGGCTGCCCTGGTGCTTTTCGATTTGCCGGGTAATGAGCGGGTAATTGAGCTCGTACCCACGGCGTACCGTCAGTGCCTCGCGCCAGCCGCCACCATGCGGGTACAGAGAATAAGTGAACTCATGGTGGCCTTCGTCGGCGCGGGGATCCGGCCACTCAGGAGAGCGGAGAAGAGAGAGCCGGAGAACGTTCCCCTTCGCGTCAAATCCGTATTTGCAGTCATTCAGCAGACTGAACCCGTGCGAAGCGTCAGATAGATCGGCCCAATGTAGACCCGGCACCTCGAATTTCGCCTTTTCCGCTTGCGTGTTGCGCGTCGTGGGCCTTTCAATCGAGCCGTAGGGAATCTCGAAGGTTGCTTTGTCGCTGTGCGCGCTGCCGGGGACGGCCACCTTCAGGAGAATATGCTTCTCGTGCCAATCTGCGGTCATTTTGACATCGACGCGTGGCGAGCCTGCCGTCAGGGTGATATCACGGACGAAAGTGGAATGCTGGAAATGATTCTTGACGCGAAGGACGGCACGCAAAGGGCCATTTTCGACCAGCTTGACCTCGTCGGCCTTGTCCAGATCCCAGTGCTCCTTCTCGAAGTCCGCATCAATATTCCAAGCATCCCATTGCTTGGGCTTGTCGCGGAATGCCTGCAATAGGTTGCCGCAGGCATTTGAAGTGGGGCCGCCGGTATCAGTTTCGGAGGGAGCCAACGCTTCGGTCTTGCTGCGCTTGTCGAAAAGACTGGTCATACATCCGGTCTGTGCATCCACATTGACCCGCACGAGCCCATTCTCGAGCGTGCTGTCCGAGGCCTTGATTTCAGAAGGCGGAGAGGACTTCTTAGTCGCCCCACGTATGTAATACGTGGTGTAGCCGAGGGCCGGAACGTTAGCTTTCACCAGAAAACGAACGGAATGCGTGCCGTGATCGATCGCCAGCACCTGCGAAGGCACCAAATGGCCAGCAGCGTCGAGGATTTCGATAGACTCAGAAGCGGCGGGTAGTTGAACTACTGCTTCAACCACTTCATTTCGCTGCCAGGACATGGAGTTGAACACGACGAAGGGAACACCAGCTCCAGTGGCATTAATGTGCGACGCGATCTTCGACAAAGAGCGGTCCAATATGGCTTGCCCCGTGCGGCCAACATTCTCCAGGTCGCGTTTGGCATCGAGATAATTCACGGCGATTCCGGAGCCCGGCATGATGTCGTGAAAATCGTCGAACAGCAAACCTTTCCAGCTTTGATCAAATTCTGCCGAGGGATAAGGGTTGCCGTATAGTGTGGAAATGGCACAGAACTTTTCGGCGTTGAGCAGCAGTTCCTCAGTGTAGCGGATACGCTTTTTCGTCTCTGCCTGAGTGGTAAGCACACCGCGGTGGTATTCGAAATAGAGCTCATCGCGCCATAGCGGCACCTGCATACTGGGAAGCTTCTTATCGAGGTCATCGAAGAAAGCCTTAGCGGTGCTGAACTGCAGGTTTGGAAAGACCACATCCGGCTTCATCCAGCGGGTCGCGGTGTCCAACATCGATCGTGTGGGCCCGCCTCCATGATCGCCCACACCGTACAAATGCATCATCTCCGGATGCAGCTTACCATTGGCATCCGTGCCATAGATGGAGGGCACCCATAGGGAGAGATCTTTGCCAAGTGCCGGTGGGTCGATTCCTCCGGCGTAGTCATGCGGGAAATAGGTGAGCAGGCGGCTGCCATCGGGTGATTCCCACCAAAAGAGTTTGTACGGGAAGGTAGTGAACTCGTGAGCCCACATGAGCTTCTGCGTAACGAAGTAATCAATCCCGGATTTCTTGTAAATCTGTGGGAGTTGCCAGGTGTATCCGAAGGAGTCCGGGTTCCAGCCAATTCTAACGTCCACGCCGAATTTATCCTGAAAGTAGCGTTTCCCAACCAGGATCTGCCGCACGAGCGATTCGCCTCCGGGCATATTGAGGTCCGGTTCAACCCACATTCCGCCGATCACTTCCCAGCGGCCTTCTCTGATGCGCTGTTCAATTTCCTTGAACAGGTCGGGATATTTCTCTTCCATCCAGACGTAGGTGCGTGCGGAGGACATGGTGAATTTGAAATCCGGATATTCCCGCATGAGGTCGAGAGTGCTGCGAAAAGTGTTGCGGACAACTTCGACGGTTTCCGTCCAGGGCCATAGCCAAGCCATGTCGATGTGCGAGTTCCCGACCGCGCGAATCGTAAATTGCTTCAACCAGGGATCGAGGAGCTTGAGCTTTGTTTGGGCCTGGCGCAACGAGTCATCGAAGGCGGCTTGGTCACCTTTGTCCAGGGCGGTTAAGTCAATAGCTTTGACCGCCACTTCAAGCTGCTCCTGACGCGCGGCTTGCCCCTCTGGGAATGCCGCCACGATTGGGCGCGCTGACAAGATTTCATCCCGCAGAAGAGCGGGGTCCGGGCGAGTCTCCGGGGCCTCGAAATGCAACTGGCTGCGGTAAATCCGAGTTTCTACGTTCGCTGCATCCACGCGCACCGTGATCAGGAATTTTTCGCCCGGCTGCGCGCTTTCAGTTAGCAAAATGGGTTGCTCTGTATCTTCGTCAGCCCTCTCCACAAGCGAACCGTTGGAGAAAACAGAAATGATGATCGAATCCTCGCTCTCGATCAGGAGTTCGAGCCTTACGCGCGATCCTTGCACTGCATAGCCGTTGATTTTTTCCGGAATTTCGATCCAGCGGCGCAACACACGCGCACCTGTCTTCCAACTCGCACCGGCGTTCACCGTCTGCCAGTCCGAGTCATTGACGGAAGGATCTTCAGGATGCGCGAGATCGCTGTGAAATCGCCATTCCGGCAGAGCAAGGACGCTCAGGGACTGCAAGCGAGCCAGAATGGCACCTTGGGGATCGGGGGACAGATCCAGAGCCGGCACTGTGGGCGGCGCGCCGTCGGTATACATTCCGGTGGAGTTAAAACCTTCCCCGGCGTTGTTAAACAAATCGAACTTCACTGCCACGCTTTTCGGTATGCCGGCGTATCCCAGGCTTACACCTGGGCCGCCCAATGCCATCGGGCTCTCCGCCTGAATCGCAAATGTCATGCCGTCTGCAACCGCATCGGTAAATTGAAAAGCAAAGTCGTTCGTAAACGAGCCCACGGGGACTTGCGTGCGAAAGAACGCGCTGCTGGCTTCCTCTGAACCACCATCCGTCAGACGCAGACGTCCGGCCGCGAGCTTGGCGCTGCCGTTCAGCGACAGCTTGTCCTCAATACCTTCGCTAAAGTCGATCTTCCCGGAGGCCGATCGGAAAGTCCATGACAGGATCTCTTGCGTGGCGGTCGCTCCGCCCGTGGCGGCAGTGAAGCCCACGAAAGCTGCCGGCCCACCAACGATCTTCGGGATATCCACAGGCTGAGAGGTGGAGAAACTTGCCTTCGTGGTCATATCGGTAATCGTCCAAGAAAGGGTAGCGCCGTCATAGTTCATGTGCACATGGAAGACGTTTCCACTATGCAAGTCCACGGCAGGCGGGGTGGCTTGCGCACAACTCCCAACCGCGCCCATCCCCAACAGGGCCGACAAAGCAAACGCAAAGAATGCAACTGATCGAGTCATAGTGGGGTCCGCCTCTTCTGCCTTGGCAGAACAGCCCGCCAACAGGCAAATCATTCCGTTACAATTCAATTCCAAAGCCAGTCAAACATAATGGCCCACGTATATTGCTTTACGGTGGTAAGCAGCGAAGCACGTTGACGCCGACCGGTGTCAAGCTCATGCTTCAAGGGGTTTGTAAAGTAGCTTAGCCCAGCGTCGAACGCCATGGATATGAGTGTCCCCGGCCAGAGTGATGAGAGCTAGAAAGTTGCGCGGACAACATGCCTCCGATACGGGTTCAAATTGTCTGAGGCTTCCTCACGTGTCAATGCCTTCGCATGTCATTTCTCTCTTCCCACTCAAGTTCCTCGAATAACGTCAGTTGCACGCAGTTCTTCCCACCCAACTTGAAGTGAGTTGTTGCTCATTTCGAACGGTTGAATCTTTTACACTGCACAAAAATAAGCCACCTAGCCGTCCCGTTTGCCCAAAAACGGATATGGCAGCTACCATTCCACCTGAGGCGAAAAACTTTCCCAGAGGGAGCATCGCAGGCGGATGGTTTATGGCGCACGCCAAGCTCACCAGCTTGGAAGCCCCGGGCAGCTCATGTCCTGGACTGCGTGAAATTCCCATTCCGGGCCTTCCGCAGGGCTAGCCGTAAGCTGTATCCGTATGAATGGGGCCCGAAAAATGGATAAGGGAAGGATCCAGTTCGCCCATCTTATGGCAGGGTTTGCACCAGGTTTTCCAAATTCAGGGAACAATTCCCCTTACCGCCTACTTTTTCAATCAGATAGTTGGGAAGGAAGAGATGACATCGAGGTGCATTGACCTGCAGCTATCTCTAAGTCTAAGAATGCGGCCAACGGGGCTTGGCCTTGGTGGTGCGGCTGGCCACAATCTTGACGCTAATCGTCTTGATAAGTTTGTTGGGGGGCTCAAATGAAAAGTTTTGCCATTTCCCACATGGAGGGCATTCGCCTAGCCATTCGTACGGTCTTGGAGGCCAGCCTAGCGCTTTGCCTCTTGCTACTGATCTTTGTATCAGGGCTGGGCGCGCAGGGGCTTAGCGGCGTCACGGGGACAATCACCGATCAAACCGGCGCTGTGGTTCCCGACGCCAAAATAACTCTCACGAACGTGGCCACGGGGGTAAAAAGTTACGCCACGACCACTGGCGCCGGCACTTACACTATTACCGACCTGATTCCCGGCACTTACACCGGGATAATCGAAAAGCAGGGATTCGCGTCACGTATCATTAGGGGTATCTACGTTGATGTTAGTCGAACGACGACGGTGGATGCAGACCTCAAGATGGGCGGCGCGACGGAAACCATCGAGGTTACGATTCCGGAGATTTCGCTGGAGACCACGCAGCCACAACTGGGCACTTTCATTGAAAACAAGATCACTCAAGAAGTGCCAGTCATCATCGGCGGGGGTCCGGGCAACATCGGTCCGCGCGATCGGCAGATCGACGATTATCTTTTTCTCGCCCCGGGTGTGCAGGGAGGCGAATTCAGCCACCGCATCAACGGCGGCGTGGACTTTCAAAATGAAGTCATGTTTAACGGCGTCGCGGCTGTCCAATCCGAAACTCAGGGCATGCAATCCAACATCAATCCGCCGTTCGAGATGGTGGGCGAAATCCAGGTTCTGACTTCGAACTTTGGGGCGCAATACGGAATGACCCAAGGTGTTGCCTCCTACCAGTTTGCCTCTGGCACGAATACGCTTCATGGGGATGCTTTTGACGTTGTGCGCAATACCATGTTCGACGCCGCCGGCGCCAATCCCGGCTGGACGAATGGCGTCAAGAATCCTGCTCCCCCGATCAACCAGAACAATTATGGTTTTACCTTGGGCGGACCCGTGTGGATTCCCAAGCTTTACAACGGAAAGAACAAGACCTTTTTTCACTTCAGTTTCGACAAGTTTCGCCAGAATCTGAAGGATACTGCTACGATGACGGTGCCCACGCAGGCCATGGTGGGAGGGGACTTCAGTGCTCTGCTGGCTTTACCCACGCCCGAAACGATTTTCGTTCCCCAGGGCTTTGTGGCCCCCGCAGGCTGTACCGCTCCTGCACCGGGAAATCAGTGGCCGGGAAACATCATTCCCCCGGCCTGCTTTAGCAAGAATTCAGCAAGTCTTTTGTCGCTCATTCCCACTCCGGTGTTGCCAGGACTATCCAACAACATGGATTCAACGGTGGGCGTAATTCCCACCCGCCAAAGCAATTGGGGATTTTCCATTGACCACAATTTGACGGATAAACAGAAGCTCCACGGCAGCTTCTGGCGCGACAAGTACAATTTCCCGAGCTGTTGCGATAACAACGCACACTTCAACAACGCGCTTTCCGGGGAAAAGTCGGAACCCAGGCTCGGGACGGGCCTCTTCCTCACTTACTCCAACGCGTTTTCTTCCCACCTCGTCATGACCGCTGGGTTCGGCTGGATGGGTGAGATCAACAGCGAATTCAACATGCATTCCGACGTGAGTTTTCCCGGGGTAACCACGAGCGACGTTCTTCCGACCATCAGCTTCAACCAAAATGGACTGCCGAACGGGCCCACAACCTGGGGCGTGAACTCAGCGGGTGAGACATTTTCTGTCAACCGAAAACTCGGCCTCAGCTTCGACAACAACTGGCTGTGGTCTCACGGTCGGCATACCTTCAACATCGGCTGGGAGCTGCGCAAATCCTTCCAGGATGATCATGAATGCCAGCAATGTGGTGGCGGATTTTCGTTTAGCAACTACACGACAGCGGATCCCACCAACATCGAGAATACAGGGAACGCCTTTGCCAGCTTCCTTCTGGGATATGGCGATTCAGCGACAAGGGAATTTGCCTTGGAGAACAAACTGCGAAATTTCTATGTTGCCCCTTATATTCAAGACGATATCAAGGTCACTCCAAAGCTCACGGTGAACGCGGGCTTGCGCTGGGACATCATGGTGCCTTTCACTGAAGTGAACCATGACGTTGTGTTTTTTGACCCGTCGATCGCTAACACAGCTGCAGTCACTCCGGCAGGCACCCCGCTCCTTGGCGCTGCCAATAATTTAGGCCCAGTGGCGGGATATAACCGGGCGGATCTCAAGCTGACACACTTCGGTCCGCGCGTGGGTTTCGCTTATAGCGTGAACAAGAAAACCGTGATCCTCTCCGGCTTCACTTGGAACTACCTGGATGGCGGTCCCTACGAATACGGAGACAACAAACTCAGCGTTCAATACGGCCTGTTGGGTGGCCTATATACTGTAAATTCATACGGCTCCAACATTCCCCATTACGGCGAGTGGGATAGCAACCCACTACCGGTTCCAGCAGCCCTGCCGTTTGGCCCTACCATCTGGAACGGTACGGGCGTCTTGCACCAATTTGGCAAGGATCCGGGTCGCTACCCCTACACTGAGTCGTGGAATGCCGGGGTTCAGCGCGAGCTACCTGGGAACTGGTTCCTCTCCGTGGCATACATCGGAAACAAGTCTGTTCACCTTCCTTCCATGTTGAATCCCGTTAACCAGACGAATCCAAAATATTTGAGCGAGTTCTGTCCCAGCGCGAATCCGTCAGATCCCAACTGCCCTATGTCACCGGGTTCCCCCAACTTCGCCTGGACTTCCGCAGTGTCACAGGCCGATCTCAAAACTGCCGGGTTTTCGATGTGTCCGAGCGGAACTCCCAGCGCTGGTTACTATGCGCCGTATTGCAACTTTATGAATGATTACGGGTCAGGCGCTGGGCTATCTCAAGCCCTGCTACCTTACCCAATGTACAACGGCAGCGAATCTTGTGGGGGCTTGTGCAACCCATTCGATATGAATGGTTCGGCCCTCTATAACGCCCTTCAGATCCAGGGCCAGAAACGCTATTCAAACGGCCTGAGCTTCCTGGTCACCTATACCCTCTCCAAGACGATGTCGAACACGGACACGGGTTTCGCCTCCTTCAATTATGGTTCATTGAACGGATACGACCAGAAAGCGGAGTGGTCCATCGCCGCCAATGATCAAACGCACCTCGTGAACATCACCACGGTATACGAATTGCCGATCGGCCCAGGGAAGAAATTCCTGAACAAAGGTGGACTTGTTGCGAAAAACGTGTTGGGAGGCTGGCAGGTCAGTGGTGGGTTCGCATACGCGAGCGGCATGCCAATTACCGTATACGCCAATGATAATAATCCATTCCTGAATGGATTTAATCGCGCAAATTATAATCCTCAGGTCCCCTTGAATGTCAACTACAACAATTATTACAAAGGTCTACCCGTTTTCACCCAGGCGGCCTTCTCCGATCCAGGCTTTGCACAGGGGAATGAAAAGCGCGTCCTGAGTGCCCTGCGCAATCCTTTTAGTTCCAACGAAAATTTCGCCTTGGCCAAGCACTTCTACTTTAGCGAGCGGGTGACAGCCGAGCTGCGGATGGAATTCTTCAACGTCCTTAACCGCATGCAGGTGTGTGGTCCGGACACCAACGTGTCAGACGGCACCAATAACTTTGGTTTAGTGAGTCCCAGCGGAAGCGGCGCGGGCCCTGGTGGCAGCAGCCCCTGCCAGGGGAACACACCACGACAGGGGCAAGCCGTCTTCAAGATCAGTTTCTAACCCTCCGCACCGCACACGCTTGGGTGCCCCAAGCAAGCACCAGGCATACAGCCGGGACTCAGCGTCCCGGCTGTTTTCTTTCCGGGCGAGTATGACTGATCGCGCATGTTCAAAAGGAACGCGCCCACCATTGACAGCGAACTCCCCATCTTCGAAGATTCCTTGTGAGACCGCCCTGGATAATTCTGTTTTGCCGGCCTGGGAGCATTTCCTTGAGGACGCTTTTTGATTTCTTGAAGAAATTCTGCTCCTTCCTTGGTGCAGTGGGGTTTGTCTTGCAATTCAATGCGGTGCGCGCCAACAAGAATGACTGCAAAGTGAAAGTGTCAAGAGCATTCGTTTGCAGTTCTCTCCTTATCGTCACGATCTCACCTTGGTTTCCCGTTTGCCATTCTCAAGCACAAGCCCCGTCTGAAACTTACCAACAACCTGCAGGGTCCACCAGCGCGTTTCCAGGAGCGTCCGCACAAGAGTCAGAGCCACAGGATGCGATTCTCGTGGAGGCGAGAGCAAGACTCGAGAAGGGGATGGCGAACGATTCGGAGGGCCTTGTGCGCCAGTATCTTGATGGCCATGCGAATTCTGCAGAAGCACATTTTCTGCTTGGGTTCATCCTTTTCCGGGAGATCCAGGAAGCGGCGAAACTCCAAGCGCCGATGGGGAATGTTAAAGCCCTTGAGTCCGCGGCTTCGGGATTGTCCTCCAAGGAGGAAAAGGCCAAGGCGTCCTTGGCGCAATTCACGGCGGGCGCAAAATACCGCAAGCCCAGCGCATTTGATCTCAAGATTGTCGCGCTGGACTACGTTTTGCTCGCTGATTATACCGACGCGGACAAATGGCTGACGCGTTCTCTCGAGAAAAATCCGCAGGATTCCGATGGTTGGTACTCCCTGGGGCGGATAAAGTACAACGAGAATAGATTTGCTGATGCCATCAACGCATTCGAACGTTGCCTAAATTTGGACCCACGCAGCGTGAAGGCCGAAGACAATCTGGGATTGTCCTATGCCGGTCTGGGCCGGAACGATGAGGCGATCGCCGCGTATCAACAGGCAATCGCCTGGCAGGCCGGCGGGACAAACAGGAATCCCGGGGCGTACATCGATTATGGCGCTTTGCTGATTGAAAAGAACCGGCCCCAGGAGGCGGTTCCGCTTCTGGTACAGGCAACTCAGATAGATCCCGATGACATCCGCGCACACGAGAAACTGGGCAAGGCATACGCCGACCTGAACCAACTTCCCCAGGCGCAAGCCGAGTACGAGAGAGCGGTTGCATTAACGCCGGATAATCCTCGAATGCACTATCTACTGGGACAGATATACCGGAAGGAAGGTTTCAGCGAGAAGGCGAAACAGGAATTTGAGCGCTATGCTGCTCTGAATACACCTTCGAATCCCTCAAAAATGGAGCCGAAGCCCTAGGCTGCAAGGGGGAAACCTAAAACCGGCGGCATGGTATGACATCAGTTCGGAGGCGCAGTCCGTTTTTCCTCCTCGACGCGCCGTGCTCGTTCAGCAATAGCAGCCCTTGCGCTCTCCTCCAGCGTGCTGAAAATCTTCATCTCCGCCTGTGATTCCCGAGTTCTCCCCAGAGTCCGGTACGCCTGTCCCAATAAAAAGTGGATGGAAGGCTCGCTGGGATCCGCCTTTTCAGCGATCTCCAAGTCGTTCACCGCATCTGCTGCACGGCCTAGTTTTATAAGCACGCGTGCACGTTCGACGCGTGCCTGCATTAGAGTGGGGCAGAGCTCGATGGATTTGTCGAGTTCACTTACGGCTTGCTGTGGGTCAGCACCCTGCTCAATAAGGATATTGCCGATTTTCCAATGCGATTGGCAATTTGCGGGATCGTTGGCGAGTTCAGCGCGGAACTGCTCCATGGCGGGATCCCACATCTTGAGAAACCAATAGGCATTCCCCAGAAGGTAGTGCACGCCCGGTTGCGTAGGCGCCAATTCCACGGCCTTCTTATATTCGAGAAGAGCACCGTCATAATTCTGCATGCTTTCCATTATTTCTCCGGATATCTGGTGCGCCCAAACGGAGTTCGGATCGATGGAATTGAGCTTCTGTAGGGCCTGCTCGGACAATTTCATGTGCACTTTCCCCAGTAGGTACCAGATCTCAGGGTTGTTTGGCTGGCGTTGGGAGAGTTTACGCAGGTGATCCGCGGCAAGAGCCAATTCGTCAAGTTTGATCAGGTCAGTTGCGAGAAAAAGCGCGGCATTGTCATCTTTTGGATTGCCGCGCAATGCCGCCTCCAAATGTGGACGTGCCTTGTCGTATGCTCCCATTTCATAAAGCGAGATGCCCAGAAGGACGGAAGCTGAGGGCATCTTCGGATCGATCTTTAGCCCCTTTTCAAGGACCGCAGCGGCCTTTTCATACTCCCGCTGCTTGACATAGATCGCGCCGAGGTTATTGTAAGCAGCTCCTAATCGCGGCGATGCTTGCAGAATTGCTTCGTACTTTGCGGTTGCAGTGGCCAGGTCGCCGGCAGCTTCCGCGGCTTTGGCTTCGGCATAGAGCTTCTCCACCTGGGTTTCCTGAGTGGGTTGGGAGCTAGCGCGCGGGGTACACCCGAGGTCCAATAGAATGACGAGAAACAACCCCGCATACGTGCTCAACCGTTTGGAAGAGACTGCCTTTGTAGATACAAACTGTGTCATTTGAGTCAGGATTCTATCTTACGATCTCCGCAAGTCAATGCACTCAAATGTCCTTTGCACCTTCCCTGCTTTCCTACTGGATATGAAGAAGTTAGCCGGAGTCGTTCCTCAAGCTCCCAGGATAGGGAGACGGAGCGCCATGCTCGAATCTGTTGTAGCTTCTCTTGCGCACATATGCTTCAAATGTTAGGCTGTGCCTCACAGTGCCCGTTCTGGGGTGGTGAGACGTGCCAGCGAGTGCGAGTTCTCTCCGGACTCGAAGCTTCGGTGTTTTTGAAGTGGACTTGCGCGCCGCCGAACTTCGCAAATTCGGAATCAAAATCAAAATCCAAGAACAGCCATTCCAGTTGTTAGCGCTGCTCCTGGAGCATCCGGGAGAAGTGGTGACACGCGAGGAGATCCGCCAAGCACTTTGGCCGGAACACACATTCGTCGATTTTGATCGCAGTTTGAATAAGGCAATGACCAAACTGCGCTCGGCACTAGGCGACTCTGCCGAAAACCCCCGTTACGTCGAGACGATACATCGGCATGGATACCGGTTTCTATTCCCACTTGCGGAGGGCAATGGCGAACGAAGGGACAGGACGAGCCAGACACTGCGCGGGGCAATTGCTATACCGAGTCGAACGGAAGCGGCTGGGCCGAGCGTTGAAATCCAAGCTCCAGAATCCCCGCTCCCAGCCGGCACCACCTTGCGGACCCAAAAACTCTGGTCCTCTCACCTTTTCTTGGCGTCCACCTTCCTTGGCGCTTGTGGAGTACTGGTTCTGGGCGTCTATCTTTGGTTCGCTCATTCGAATCCGCTCGGAAACTCTTCAAGTATGGTGAACCCCCGACGGTCCGTGGCGGTTCTGGGATTTCGCAATCTTTCCGGGGATCCAAACGAGGCGTGGCTTTCCACTGCCCTTTCCGATTGGCTGACCACAGAACTATCAGCCGGCGAGCAATTACGCACACTGCCTGCAGAAAACATTGCGCGCATGAAGATGGAACTCGGGGCGCCAGAACTCGACAGCCTGAGCCGCGAAACGCTCGGGAGGATCGGGAAAAACTTGGGAACGGACCTGGTGATTCTTGGTTCCTACGCCACGCTGGGCGAAAAGGAAGGTGGTCAAATTCGCCTCGATTTACGGCTGCTCGACACGCGCACAGGAGAGGTCGTCGACGCGCTTTCGCAGACCGGTTCGCAAGCAAATCTGTTCGATTTAGTCTCCCGCAGTGGGGAACATCTCCGCTCGAAGCTAGGCGTCCGTTCAGTGACGCGGGAGGAGGCTGCGCAGGTCGCTTTCGCGCTGCCGTCCAACCGGGAGGCAGCACGGCTCTACTCCGAGGGACTCGCGAAGCTGCGGGTATACGATGCACTCGCAGCTCATGACCTTCTGGCCAAATCCATCGCCGTCGAACCGGATTTTGCACTCTCTCATTCTGCGTTAGCGTCCGCATGGGCAAGACAGGGATACGACGAAAACGCGAAGGCTGAGTCCAAAAAAGCATTCGATTTGTCCTCGCCGCTTTCCCGGGCAGAACGTTTACTGGTCGAGGGGAGATACCGCGAGGCGACGCTCAATTGGGAAAAGGCGATTGAAATTTATCGGGCATTGTTCGACTTCTTTCCCGACAACCTGGAGTACGGTATTGCACTGGCTACCGCTCAAGTCAGCGAGGGAAAGGGCAAAGAGGCTCTGGTTACGGTGGCGGCGCTGCAGGCACTCCCTTCTCCTCTCAGCGACGATCCTCGAGTTGACTTAGCAGAGGGCAATGCCGCGGAGTCCCTGGGTGACTTCAAGAGGATGGAAACCGCCACAGAACGAGCCATTCGCAAAGCGGCGGCCTCCGGTGATTTCCTGGTGGTAGCGAGGGCCAAGCTCGATCAGTGCTGGGCTCTCGAAAACCTGGGTGAGTTTGACAAAGTGCAGGGAGTGGTCGAAGAGGCCAAACAGCTCTTTACCGCGGCACACGATCAACTAGGTTTTGCAAATGCATTGACGGTGAGGGGCATTGCTCTTGAAGACCAGGGAGATCTTCTGGGCGCAAAAAAACAGTACGAGGCGTCTCTCGCCGTTTATCAGGTGACAGGAGGCAGAGTAAGCGCCGCCAGCGCTTACGACAATATTGGGGATATTTTGCTTTACACCGGCAACCTTGCCGGAGCCCGGCGCAGCTACGAGGACGGATTAAGGATCTATCGGGAGATTTCCCGTCCTGGCGGAGTGGCGCTGATAGAGGCCGGATTGGGTGAAGTCTATTTAGCAGAGGGAAGGCTGACGGAAGCAAGAGAAATGTTCGCAGATTCCCTCACGATTTGTCAGCAGATCGGGGATCGCAGCAAGGAGGCAGCTGCGCTTTCGGGAATGGGAAGGACCCTCCGATTGGGAGGTGACCTTGAGGGGGCGCATCGCATGGAGGAGGAAGCTCGCAGAGTTTTTGCTGAGATTGGGGATCGGGCCGAGGAAGCCCGACAACTTATCGCGCTTGCCGATCTGTCCCTCGACCAGGACAAAGTTCCTGAAGCGATTGCCGCCACTCGCCGGGCTGCAAATGTGTTCGAGCAAACAAAAACGGTCAGAGACGAAGCGATGGCGGATTTGATCCAAGCTAAAGCACTACTGATGGAAGGCGACCGCACTGAAGCCGGCATCCACATCGAACGGGCCACCCAGATTGCGCAAACTTCGCACGATCGGGAACTGGAATTATCTGCAAGGGTTATGGCAGCCCGCATTCAAGCGGCTTCCAAGAGTGTGGGTGATGTCAATGAAGCGATCCGTCGCCTCGATGGCGTCCTTGCCGAAGCAAACGCAGGATCTTTGGGGGTTATAGCCCTTGAGACGCGCTTGGCCCAGGGGGAGATTGAATTGAACTCGCGCAATTATGCCACGGGGCGAGCCCAGCTAGCTGCTCTGGAAAAAGATGCGAATAGGGGAGGCCTCCAATTGCTCGTGCGTGCGGCTGCCGCAGCTTTGCATGTCAGACGAGATCAAGCATTGCGCACGCAGACTCAAGAACAGTGGGTGGCAGCCGTCAAGTAGCTCGAACTGATGGACACCCAAAAACCTCCGTAGGGATATCCAGCGGAGAGATTCCAGTCATTGGATTCTCAAGAATAGCGGGAAACAGCTTCATGCGAAACGCGTCTCTGCGACAATCCAAAGATGGTTCCCGGCTAGTCATCAAGATCCTTACTAGCACGGAAGTCGGGGAATTGTAGGAGATGCCGAGCGAACCAAAGGATGAAAGGACTCTTCCGGGGCTCGACTGGATTTATACTGTCGTTGAAGGAGAAGAAATCGTCGAGAAATGAGACCTATCCTCCCGGTACGCCTCTCGGTAATCCTCCGGCAAAGAGTTTGTGTTTCAGCGCGGAATGCGCTCCTCCTTTTTGCTCTAGGAATTTCTCTGCTTTCTTTCGCGCAAGAGGCACCGAAGGCCTATAAAACGCAGCCTGTGGCGGACACCCCGGGCCGTTTTGTGGACATTACGAAGAAAGCGGGTGTGAATTTTCAGTATTTGTCCTCGCACACCTCCAAGAAATATCTGATCGAGACAATGGGCGCCGGCGTGGCGCTATTCGATTATGACAACGACGGTAGGCTGGATATTTTCTTGGTTAACGGGGCCCCTTTGGAAGATCCCACTCCGAAGGGCACGATCCCGAAAAAATCCGGACCCGCGTACTGGAACCGTCTCTATCATCAGAAAGTGGACGGCACTTTTGAGGACGTTACGGAAAAAGCGGGATTGCAGGGCGAAGGGTACGGGATGGGCGTCGCCGTGGGGGACTACGATAACGACGGTTTCGAGGATCTCTATGTCACTGCCTATGGAGGAAACAAGCTTTATCACAACAATGGGGATGGAACGTTCACGGATGTCACGGACAAGGCGGGAGTGAAGGGAGGTGGCTGGTCGAGTAGCGCTGCGTGGGTTGACTTGGACAATGACGGTAAACTGGACTTGGTGGTGCTCCGTTATCTCGAATGGGACTTTGACGACATCTGGTGCGGTGAACACACGGAGAACGGGCGCGGGTATTGCCATCCGGACGTGTTCAAGGCGATTGCGCCCTTGGTGTATCACAACAACGGAGACGGAACATTTACGGAGGTAGCGAACAAGTTAGGCCTGGACAAACCGGGAAAAGGGCTGGGGATTGCGATCGCCGATTATGATCGCGATGGCCACATCGACTTTGTTGTCGCCAATGATATGATGCCCGAATTTCTGTATCACAACAAAGGCGATGGCACTTTCGAAGAAGTGGGCCTCGTCGCCGGAGTTGCCGTGGACGGGGACGGTCGAATGTTTGCCGGTATGGGAGTGGATTTTGCGGATTACAACAATGATGGGTGGCCGGATTTGATTGTCACGGATCTGGCCAATCAGCGCTATGCCTTGTATCAGAACAACGGCGATGGCTCTTTTAACTATGTCAGCCAGATCCATGGAATTGGCCGGATGACGTTGACGCACTCCGGCTGGGGAATCCGTTTTTTTGATTACGACAACGACGGATGGAAGGACCTCTTGATTGCCCAGGGCCACGATCTGGACACGATTGAAATCAATTTCCCCAATTTGCGTTATCGTGAGCCGATGTTGTTGGCGCACAACAATGGAAAAGGCTTCACCGATGTAACTGCGGCTTCCGGTGGCGTGTTCGATCAATCCTGGGTGGCCCGCGGCTTGGCGATCGGTGACTTGGATAACGATGGGCGCTTGGACGCAGTGGTCACTACCAACGACGGCCCGGTGCATATCCTGCACAACGAAACGGCTACTCAGAATCACTGGGTCCTCTTGAAACTTGTCGGGCACAAAAGCAATCGCGATGCAATAGGTGCGGAGGTGAGCCTGACCACGAATTCGGGAACGCAATATGCGACTGTCACTACGGCAAGCAGCTATCAATCTTCCAGTGACAAGCGCGTGCATTTCGGTCTGGGTAAAGAGAGTGTGGCCACCAGCATCGAGATTCGCTGGCCGAGCGGAGTGACTCAGAGACTCAAGGACGTGAAAGCCGACCAGATTCTGCAAATTGACGAGCCGGCGGGGGGCAGCTCCGTTCCTGCAACTTCACCATGAAAGCCACAAAAATCCCGCTATGGCTCTCGCGCGTGGCATCTCTCGCCTGTCATCACGCAGACTTCTGTGCCGCAGTGCTTGGACAGGTCCGATCAGTGATATAAACTCGCATACTGAACCTGGAACAAAAACCGGTCTGGTCAGCATCAGACGCTTTTGTCTAAGGATGTGATGAGATTCACCCGCCGACGATTTCTCAGCTTCTCGACTGCGATCTTTGGGACATCATTACTGGAAGCGCTCACACGGCCCCTCAACCAGTGGAGGCAACCGCTTATGCTCCGCACTGCCAGCCTGGCGGAGCAAATCAAGGACATTCCGGTGACCTACGTCGACGTGGCCAGGGAAGCTGGCCTGACTGTTCCCAATGTCTGGGGAGGAATCGAACGCAAAAAGTACATCGTGGAGACGAAAGGCAGCGGCATCGCCTTCTTCGACTATGATCACGACGGCTGGCTCGACGTGTATTTGACAAACGGACTGCGACTGGACGAGAAATGGCCAGTCGGTCGGGAACCCAGATCCCACCTCTATAAGAACAATCGCGATGGTACCTTTACGGATGTAACCGAGAAGTCCGGGCTCGGCCAGGTAGGCTGGCAAACAGGCGTCTGTGTGGGCGATTACGACAACGACGGCTGGGATGATCTTTTCTGCGGCTTCTGGGGTCACAACGCCCTCTTCCACAACAACGGCGACGGTACGTTCACGAACGTCAGCAGGAAGGCTGGTATATACAACGAACGCGTTCGTTGGGCGTCGGGTTCGACATGGCTTGATTACGATCGCGACGGCTGGCTCGACTTATTCGTTGCCAATTTCGTCGAACTCGACATCAGCAAGGTGTCGGCACCCGGTCAGGACCATACTTGTCAGTTTAAGGGGGCTTCCGTCATGTGCGGCCCGCGCGGCCTGCCTGGCGGAACCAACCTCCTTTTCCATAACAATGGCGATGGAACCTTCACCGACGTCACCCAGAAAGCTGGTATCCTAAAGCCTGGGCCGCGGTACTCTATCACCCCTGTCTCCTACGATTTCGATAACGACGGCTGGCCGGACATCTACGTGGCCGTCGATTCCATGCCGAGCCTCTTGTACCGCAACAACCACGACGGCACGTTCGACGACATTGCCTTGGAGGCCGGGTGTGCGTTAAGTGGGGATGGCCGAGAGCAAGCTGGCATGGGAGTCGGCGTAGGGGATTACGATTGTGATGGCTGGCTTGACATCTTCAAGACCAACTTCGCCGATGATACATGCGACCTGTTTCGCAACTTCGGCGATGGGACCTTTGCCGACGCAACAACCGCCTCGGGGATCGGCGTCAACACCCAATACGTGGCCTGGGGCTGCGGATTTGTAGACTACGATAACGATGGCTGGGCAGACATCATTCAGGTCAATGGCCACGTTTACCCGGAAGCGGAAAAACAGGACCCCAGCGATCTCTTCAAACAGCCACGCCTTGTTTACCATAACCTTGGCAACGGGAAGTTCGAGGATGTATCGGCCGACATGGGGCCCGGTATCAGCGAGCACTACTCCAGCCGAGGTGCCGCCTTCGGCGATTATGATAATGATGGCGACATCGATGTGCTGGTCCTGAATATGAACGATCCGCCATCGCTCTTGCGCAACGACGGCGGAAACAAGAACAACTGGATCAAAATCAAACTGATCGGCACACAGTGCAACCGCACCGCCGTGGGGGCGCGTGTGCGCATTGTCACCGGCAACCACGCGCAGATCGATGAGGTCCACACTGGTGGAAGTGTGATGTCACAAAGTGATCTGCGCCTGCATTTCGGGGTCGGCCAAGCGAAGAAAATCGACCAAATTGACGTGAAGTGGCCCACCACCTGGAAAATGGAGAAGTTTAGCGATATCGAAGTCAATCAGATCGTGACCATCAAGGAAAGCGCGGGGATCATCAAGATGGACAAAGCCAAGGCATCCAAATAAGTCTTGAATGGCTTGGTCTCAAATTAGAAGCAGGGGTGGTCTCCCGCCCCGTGAACTCGGAACGGAGGGCGCTCTTGAAACGCCGCGATTTCATCAAAGAAGCTCTGCTTGGCACCGCGTTCGCGTGGAAAGCCCACTCATTGTGGGATCTGAACACCACGTGTGGGCTGCTCGAATTCCAGCAAGGCATGCCTCTGCCCCCGCAAACGCATTTCCCGGATTTGGCACAATACGAAGAGTCGCAGCATCCTCTTCTGGCAGGACGCTTCGATGAGGCGTTGAGAAAGCTGCTACCCGCCATCAAAGAGCGACCCGGCATCGGCCCTTATACCATTGCAATTATCTATCTACGAATGGAGCGATGCGCCGAAGGCATTCCCTACGCACTCCAGGCATGTAGAGATACGCCGGACGACATCCGCTACCGGTGGATGTTACGCACACTGACCATACTTGCTGGCCAGCCGGAGAGCACGATACCGAAGGAGTTCCGTTTAAAGGTTGCCCCAGGGTTTCCGTCCACCTTTCAGTTCCGCGATGTGACGGAAGTCACTGGTGCGGGCAGACTAGCACTGGGTCGTGGAGCAGCGTGGGGTGATTTCGACAACGATGGCAGGGACGACATTCTAGTAGGGGCGGAACGGGCACCTTTTCTCTTGCTCCGCAACCGCGGAGACGGCGAGTTTGAAAATGTGGCCGAACGAATGGGACTAGTCGATCCGCTGGGGGTGGGTAGCTACAGTTCCCAATTCATTGATTACGACAATGATGGTTTCCAGGACATATTCCTGTGCGGCAACGGGTGGGGCGGGGCAGCGCGGCTTTACTTGTTTCATAACGAGGGAGGCAAGCGATTCGTGGACGTCACGCAAAGTGCTGGATTGGCGTCGCCAATTGATGCGTTCAGCGCTTCCTGGGCTGATTACGACAACGATGGCTATGTCGATCTTGCCGTGGCTGCCGGCGTCATTGAACCCGAAGGAGGCGACCGGATTCGGCTGTATCACAACGAAGGGAACGGGAGGTTTCACGAAGTGGGGGAGCGGGTGGGTCTAACGCAGAAAGCGCGTTGGATTTCGGCATGCTGGGGAGATTATGACGGAGACGGTCGTCCGGATTTGCTGGCCACAAGCTTCGACAAGGGCCCTTTCTTATACCGAAACCTCGGCGGCGGCCGTTTTGAGGATGTGACCGACCGGGCGGGCATTCGCACCCAGGCGCACGCGTACACGTGCGAGTTCTTCGACTACGACAATGACGGCAAGTTGGATGCTTTTGTATCTACGTATCCTGAAGGAGATTACAAAGGCATGATCGGGACCAAGCTCAGCGGCGTTACGGTTCCCCGCGCACAACGCCAACTGCTGTTCCGCAACAATGGGGACGGAACGTTCCGGAATGTCACCGAAGAAGCCGGGATCACGGGTTGGTATGGCGCCATGTCTTCTCAAATCGCCGATGTGGACAATGACGGATTCGAGGAGATTTTTCTGGGTACGGGAAACCCAGCGCTGGACTGGTGCGAGCCGAAACCGCTATTCCACAACCAAGGCAACGGTCAGTTCCTTGAAATCAGCGATTCCGCCGGACTGGTCCAATACGGCATGTTGCATGGCATGGCGTTTTCCGACTACGACCACAGTGGCAATCTGAGTCTATTTGCCTCGTTTGGAGGTTTCTACTGGGGCGCACGAGAGACCAGCAAACTATACCGAAATTTGGGGTCCGGGAACTTATCACTTGAGGTTCGCCTCATCGGAACGACGTCAAATCGCGATGCCATCGGCGCCAAGGTGTCGGCTTTCGCCGGCAAGCGCAGGATCTTCAAGTGGATAAACGGCGGCAATGGGTTTGGGTCCAGTAATTCCCGGGTGGTTCATCTTGGGCTAGGCCCTGAAACACGCGTGAATCAGCTCCAGATCGAATGGCCAAGCGGGCTTCGCCAATCATTTGAAAATATTCCTGCAGGACAGAGCATTGAAATTACGGAAGGGAAAGACTTAGTGCGTTCCCTGATCAGAATTGGTTCCAGTCGCATTCTCCCTTAGCCGTTCACAACTTAGCAGGTTTGTTGCAAAGGGTGCCCCTCGGTGTTGACCGCGGCCATTACGCACATCGCCATTCCGGAAAAGCCCGACGGTAAGGTTGTCGAAGGGATGGAGAAGGTCAGCGACCAACCATATCAAGGCTTGGCATAAGCAGCGCCGCCGCTAATGGATCCAGTAGTTTCCACTCGGCCACTATCGGAATCGCTGCCGCGCTTGCGGATGGGAATTCCTTATATTTTGGCCTAAGCCTACACCAACCTGTGGCGGGGGTTTTTCCAAACCGTACGGCCATCATGCTCCAAGATGCTCTGAGGTGATCTAGGGTGCTCTGAGGTGTTGTGAGTTTACCTGATTTGCAGCGGTTTGCTAATTCTACCTGACCTGTTCGCACTGAGCGATTTTCGTTTGTTTTGTTTGCATTAGGCGTTCCCCAGTTGCAGCCGGATACCCTCATTTGCATTCTATAGTTCAGCAAAAACTCCCAGACTTCGAGGACTTCGCCGGGGTCCTGCCAGCAATAATCTCCGGGTTGCCGACCAACCGGACTGGCTCGCCGGGAGAAGAACTAATTCATTTTCTTCGCAGGACCCGGGTCATCTGGCCCAACGAAATTCACCACAAAAGGGGCAATTCCATTCACCTGCACTACGCCATCCCCCTTGCACTGAGCATAGTGCCGCATTTGTGGCGGCGCGGACGCAAAGCCTCCCACGGGGATTTCTTTCATCGCGGCGTCATCCCACTTCGCGCCCATTCCCAGCAGGAATGCGCCTTTAATCACCGTCACATTTTCCGTCGTCGGATGCCAGTGCGGCGCAATCTTTGTCCCGTCCGTGCAGGAAAGCCGAAGCGTGTAGGAACGGCCAGCCGTCATCGGGTCGCCCTGTAGGACCGCGAGCTTTATCGTTCCGCCCATTTGTACCGACGGCGTTCCTACCAGCGCTGCCGCGGGTATGTCCATCCATTGCTCGGAGCCAGGCATCACCAGCGGGCTGGCCGTCGCGCCCCCGCTCCTTTTTTCGACTGCCATCTGCTTCGCAGGCGGCGTCTGCGCCACCCCCACAGCTACGAGAAGCAAGCACACAACTAGCACACCAATTCGCTGTTTCGTCATGGCTTCATTTCCTCCGCAGTTCAAGTTCTAACGTATTTGTAACCGCACGTCGGGCCTTCTGCAGGGCGGAGATTAGCACTAAGAGCGCACTACCTTCAATTCCAGAGCTGGAGGAAGAGTGTACTCACAGCGCGCATGACCGGTGACAAGGACCTGCGGCTGGGGGAGAATCATGGGCGAACGGAAGTCATCCCCCCTGGATTCGATTCAACATGCCCGATTTGTCGCGTTAATCGGGACTTGACAAAACAACGACAGGGGAGCACAACGGTAGAACTTCAGGGTAGTAATTTCCGCATTAGTCGAGTTCTCAGCAGCACCCCACGGAGCCAAACTGACGAGGAGGAAATCATATGAGTACGATTACGGTCAATGATGGCACCACGATTTACTACAAAGATTGGGGATCCGGGCAGCCGATTGTCTTCTCTCATGGCTGGCCGCTCTCAGCCGACGACTGGGACACGCAGATGCTGTTCTTCCTCAATCACGGTTATCGCGTCATAGCTCACGATCGCCGCGGACATGGCCGTTCGTCCCAGACCGGTGACGGCCATGACATGGATCATTATGCTGACGACCTGGCGGCGCTGACCGCACATCTCGACCTCAAGAACGCCATCCATGTCGGCCACTCCACCGGCGGAGGCGAGGTGGTGCACTACATTGCCCGCCACGGCGAAAGCCGAGTGGCAAAAGCAGTAATCATGAGCGCGGTCCCGCCCTTGATGCTAAAGACGGCGGCGAATCCGGGTGGACTGCCCAAGGACGAATTCGACGGGTTACAAAAGCAGCTGGCCGCCAACCGATCCCAGTTTTATTACGATGTGGCGTCTGGACCGTTCTATGGTTACAACCGGCCTGGCGCGAAACCTTCCCAGGGGGTGATCTGGAATTGGTGGCGTCAGGGCATGATGGGGGGCGCCAAGGCGCACTATGACGGCATCGTCGCGTTCTCTCAGACGGATTTCACCGAAGACCTGAAAAAGATCACGGTGCCGGTCCTCGTGCTGCATGGCGATGACGACCAGATCGTGCCTTATGCCGATGCTGGACCGCTGTCGGCAAAGTTGCTGAGGAATAGCACCTTGAAAATCTACAAGGGCTTTCCTCATGGTATGCCCACGACTGAGGCCGACACGATTAATGCCGACCTGCTCGCGTTCATGAAGGGTGCATTCACGGCGACAGCATAGTCCTTGGTTTGCCCGGTCTTTCGAACTTACGGCAAGAGCTGAGTAAATCCATCGCAACCAGCCGGCGGAGAATTAACGCAGGAGAATGGAGGGGACGAGTATGAGCATAAAGCTAGTTTCCGGTCTTTCCCGCCGTCGGTTTCTCATATCCAGCAGCGTGGTTGCCGCTGTCGGTTTGCTCGTTCCTCGCGATTTATTCGCTCAGGATGATGGGCTCGTACAGACTGCCCGAAAAACAGCCGCAGCCGCCAATATCAATGTCCAGAAACTCCGCGGCAACGTCAGCGTCCTGATGGGCGCGGGAGGAAACATCGCCGTCCTTCCTGGTCGCGATGGTAAGCTCCTTATCGATGCTGGCTTTGCCGGCGCCCGTCCAAAAATCACCTCCGCGTTTGCATCAATCAGCTCCGATCCGATCAAGCATCTCATCAACACGCATTGGCACTTCGACCACACCGATGGCAACGAATGGCTGCACTCTTCGGGTGCGCGTATTCTCGCTCACGCGAACACGCGAAAGCACCTCTCGACTACGACGCGAGTGGAGGGCTGGAACTTCACCTTCCCGCCCTCACCCCCCGGAGCCATTCCTGCGGAAGTCTTTGAAGACGAGCGGACAATGCAACTAAACGGGTCGACTATCGCCCTCAAGCACTACGCTCCCGCACACACCGACAGCGACATCTCGGTTCTTTTTACAGAAGCCGATATTTTCCACGTCGCTGACACCTTCTGGAACGGCTACTATCCCTTCATTGACTATTCAACAGGCGGCAGCATCGACGGCATGATCCGGGCTACCGAAGCCAACCTCGCCAAGGTCACGGACAAGATGATCGTCATCCCAGGCCACGGTGCGATTGGCGACAAGTCCCAACTCGCGTTTTATCGCGATTTGCTGGTTGGCACCCGCGAGAAAGTGGCGGCTCTCAAGAAACAAGGCAAATCGCTCGACGAAATTGTCGCCGCAAGACCTACCGCCGCTACCGATGCGAAGTGGGGCAACGGTTTTAGGAGCCCTAAAGACTTCATCGGAGACGTTTTCCAGGGCGTTTGATGCCGATTGCGAGCGAGTGACGGGCGACTCTTCCATTACACGCTTTTAAGGAAGGGCTGCCGACAATCCACGAAGTACGGATCTTGGTGGATCTTGGTGTTGGCTTGACAGCTGCCCTGCCCCTCGTTACACTCTGCGACTCTTAGGCCAAATCCTCCGGACCCGTTCCATGGTCCGGCCCAAACGAGTCCCGCCGATGTGTACCGCATCATTCAAGCAAGGAGGTATCAAGCGATGAAGAACATCGTTCTAGTCCATGGTGGCTTTGTCGATGGCGCTGGCTGGGAGGGCGTCTACAAGATCCTGAAGGGGCACGGCTACCAGGTGAGCATCGTCCAGAACCCTACGATATCGTTGGAGGACGATGTCGCGGTTACCAAACGAATTCTTGCAACGCAGGACGGACCTACAATTCTCGTTGGCCATTCCTACGGGGGAGCGGTAATCACTGAAGCCGGAAACCATCCAAAGGTTTCAACCCTCGTATACATCGCTGCCTTCGCTCCAGACAAGGGCGAGTCGGTGGGATCGCTTATTAAGGACCCGCCGCCCGGCGCGCCCGTACCGCCGATACTGCCGCCGCAAGACGGCTTTCTGTTCCTCGACAGGGCGAAGTTTCCTGCTTCTTTCGCAGCCGACGTGGACCCTGAAAAAGCTGCGTTTATGGCTGACTCCCAAGTTCCGTGGGGCATGGGGGCCATTAGCGGCGCGATCAGCGAACCGGCATGGCGGACGAAGCCGAGTTGGTACCTGCTCACCACCGAGGACAGGATGATTCCACCTGACGCGCAGCGTGCCATGTCCAAGCGCGCGGGTGCTACGGTCGTTGAGATCAAGGGCAGCCACGCCATCTACGTATCGCAGCCAAGAGCGGTCGCAGATATTATTGAACAGGCTGCGACGAAGGCGAAGGGCGCCACCGCTTAGAAAGTTCGCTTCGCACACGCCGAATCTCCGCAAGCAGCATGAGTGTGCGGTCTATGTCGTTTCAGACTCCACGACCGAGGAAGCCAGTCCGGACCACGGGCAATCCTTCCGAAACCGGATAAGGGAAGGTTTGTCGCCGCGCTCCGCGCGCTCGACGCGAATGAAAACGACGTGAAGCCCCTTCTAGACTTTGCACGCTCATAGCACCGCCGCGGTGCCCGCTAGTCAGTTGACTCCAGTCCGGAACCATCCGAAGAATTCAGAGAGTGCCATAGAGTTCAGCAAATGTTCAGCAGATTGCATCGCAAGACGTACTAACATGCTGAAATCACACAGGGATGCGGGGCCAGAGAAATTCACGAGGGATGTTTGCTAATTCTACCTGACCCGTTCGCACAGACCGATTTTCGAGTGTTTTGTTTGCGTCAGGCGCTTCCTAGTTGTGCCCCAATAGCCTCATTTGCAGGCTATAGTTCAGCAAAAGTTCAGCAAAAACTTCCAGCCTTCCCGCACCTTGACGGGGCGCTGCCAGCAATAATTTCCGGGTTGCCGACCACCCCGGAAGGTGGCCAGACCAGTCAATACAAGCGCGTTTCACAGGTCTAATGTTGAGTTCGGTAAACATTGGTCGCTGAGCGCATTGGCCTGAAGGCAACAGTTGAGCCAAGGGTCACTTAGCCGGAAATGCGACTATTCGGCCAAGCGACGAGAACCCCGTTCTAGCTAAGCCTCCGCCGCCAGCCTTAGCTGTATCTCGCGCATGACGATCGTCAAAACTTCAACTTCTTATTTCGCCTGCGCTAGCCCCGCAACAACCGCGGCAAGTTTATCGAGTATCTGAATCCAGCCCTCTAGTTGTCCGCTGTTTTTCGCGCTCTCCATGGGTTCATTTCCAATGAAGGTGAGTTTCGTCTGGCCGTTTCCTAGATCCTCAAAGATGGTCACGTCGTACGCACCCTCTATGGCCTCATGTTCTATTCCTAGCTGCGCAG